>Ga0210390_10000764_pt1 | contig 32915 bp, 28 predicted proteins | sample IncBWH11OmetaG_FD_161050 | JGI IMG/M metagenome (GOLD analysis project Ga0210390, IMG submission 161050) | Forest soil microbial communities from Barre Woods Harvard Forest LTER site, Petersham, Massachusetts, United States - Inc-BW-H-11-O ...
ACAGACCCACCACTCTCATGGGATACTTGGCCTCGATTTCCAATTCTGCAGATGTCGCGGGATTGATTGGATGGTCTCGGCCACCCCACTCCGCCAATCGGGATTAGCTCGATTGTATCTCGCCTCCCATAGCCGCTGGGCGAAGTCTGCGGGGCTGGACGCGCCGCGAACGACAGGACCGTATTTCTTCTCCCAATAGGCAACCGCATCGCCAAGCGAGCTGTAAGCGACATTGGGACCACCGTAGTGCGTAGCGCCGAACGGGTCATTGAGCGCCCGATTATGTGCGTTGAGCCAGCCGCTCTCGTAAGCGGACAGCCCCAAGAGCCAGGTTTCGTCGATGCCGAGACGCTGGGCGAGCGCATGGACCGGCGGATAGAGCGTGTCGAAGAATTTGTCGGGGTCGCCGGTCCGGTATTCCGGCGCGGCGGGTGGGTTTCGCGCCGCGGCCGGCGCCGCTGTCACGCTATATCCGTTGTCCCATTGGCCTCCATCGGGATTAGCGGAGGGGACGCGCGGCTGATTGGGGTTGAACCCGGCCCTGGCCGTGTCGGGCAGCGCCAGACCGGCGCCGAGCGCCTTTGCGACTTCGCGCGGTGCTGCGCCACCGGTGATAAGGCGGTCGGCCAAATACAGGCGATAAGCGGCTTCGTCGCCGACCAGCGGCGGCAGGGCGCTGAGCGCCAGTTCGATTGCCGCGAGGTGCTGGTGTCCATTTCGACAATACCGCAAGGCGCGACGGATGTTGCCGAGCACGCGGCGCTCGACGGGCCGTCCATAAGCCGCCGCCAGCAATGCCAGCAGGTGCTCCTCGGCGGCTTCGTCGAGCGCCAATCCGGCTGTGGGCGCAGCCGAACCGTCCATCTTCGCCAGCACGGTTCCCGCACCGAGCACCAGACCATCTCCGACGATGGTCATGACGCAGTAAATCGGCCCTAGCCTGACGCGATCAGTCCATTCCGCTCGCAGCTGGTCTGGAGAAACCATAAGATGATTTTAATCGGCTGAGTTGAGTTGATCTTCTACAGTTTTGCAGTCGCATTGTCAAGAACAAACCATGATCACCATCCGTAGAGCCGACCGGACGGGACGCGTGGCGGACGGGGCTGCTCCGCAAGAATATCGCCGCATTTGACTGGCGCCATCCTCCCGGCGATCGTAGGATGAGCGCAGCAAACTGTTTGGTTTGACCCGAGCGCGGAGGAGCAAGAGGAGCCCCCAATGCCAGAAAAGCTGATCTCCGGCGACAATCACATCGATTTGACCTATCTGCCGCCCGATCTGTGGTCGTCGGCCGCCCCCAACAAATGGAAGCTCTCCGCCCCGCGCGTCGAGGAGGTGGAGGACGGGCTCCACTGGTTTGTCGAGGCCCAGGACAAGGGCATGTGGAACGGCATCGGCCCGGGGTTTCTGCCCTACCAAAAGGGGATGTTCGGCCATATCGACGAGATGAAGGATGTCGGCTTCGAGTGGAGCTCCAAGCCCGGCGCCAAGCCGCGGCCGACGACGCCGGAACTGCGGCTCGCCGACCTCGACCGCGACGGCCAGGATGCCGAGATCATCTATGGCTGCCTGATGATCAACGATTTGATCGCCGACGCGCCGCTGCGCGCCTGGGCCGACCAGACCTATAACGACTGGGTCGCCGATTTCGCCAAGCGCGCCGACCCGAACCGCGTCTACCCGCTGGCAATCATCCCCAACACTGACCCGGCCGAGGCGGCGGCCGAGGTGCGGCGCTGCGCCAAGCTGGGATTGCGCGGCGGCGACCTCGCCTTCAAGCGGATGACCCCGCCGCTCTACACCGATTGCTGGGACCCGCTGTGGGAGGCCGCGGCCGAGTGCCGTTTCCCGATCTCGTTCCATTCGACCGGGTTCAAGGCGTTGCGCGCCCCCGATTCCCCCGAGCAAGAACAGAAATATTTAACCCAGTGGCGGCTGGTGCGCTCGGCCTTGTTCCAGCTCGACACGATGGAAGTGCTGGTGTCGTTGCTCGCGTCCGGCGCCTGCGACCGATATCCCGAGTTCAATTTCGTGCTCGGCGAGTCGGGGGTGACCTGGCTGCCCTATGTGTTCGACCGGCTCGACACCGAATATGCCGACCGCGCGAGAAGCCTCAATTTCAAGCTCAAGCCCAGCGATTACTTCCGCCGCCAGGGCTACGTGACGTATCAGCAGGACCAGTTCCTCGAGCCGATCATCCCACTGATCGGCGAGGACAACATCATCTGGGGCGCCGACTACCCGCACCCCGACTGCATCTGGCCCGGCTCGCGCGCGACCCTCGACCGGAACATGGCTAACATCGCGCCCACCGTGCGCCGCAAGATCACCAGCGAGAACGTCAGCCGCCTCTACCAACTGCACCAGTAATAAGCGGATCAATCGGCGCAGAAGGTTTAAGCCCCTGCCCCCTCTTCATGAAAATCTTCGGGAACAGGAAAGCGTCGAGCGATGGGGTCACCCCGGCTGAGGCGCTGGCGGCGACGCGCCGGCTCGTCGTCAAGATCGGTTCGGCGCTGCTGGTCGCGGACGATGGCGAGATCCGCCGCGACTGGCTCGACCTCTTGGCCGACGACGTCGCGCGCTGCCGCTCGCGCGGCCAGGAGGTGATCCTCGTCTCGTCGGGTGCGATCGCGGTCGGCCGCCGCCACCTTGGCCTCGACAGCAGCCGTTTACGACTCGAGGAAAAGCAGGCCGCCGCCGCGACCGGGCAGATCCGCCTCGCGCACGCCTACCAGGAGGCGCTGGCGCGGCACCATATTACCGTGGCGCAAATTCTCTTGACCCTCGAGGATACCGAGGCGCGCCGGCGTCATTTGAATGCCCGCGCCACCTTCGCCCAACTGATCGGGCTTGACGCTGTGCCGGTGGTCAACGAGAACGACACGATCGCCACCGCCGAAATCCGCTTTGGCGACAATGACCGGCTCGCCGCCCGCGTCGCGCAGATGACGAGCGCTGACATGCTGGTATTGCTGTCCGACATCGACGGGCTCTACACCGCCGACCCGCGCAACGACCCCGCTGCGCGGCACGTCCCGGCGGTGCATGAGATCGGCACGGAAATCGAGGCGATGGCGGGCGAGGCGGCACCGGGCTACAGCTCGGGCGGGATGGTGACCAAGCTCGCCGCCGCGCGCATTGCGATGAGTGCCGGCTGCCGAATGTTGATCGCCCGCGGCGTGCCATTGGGTGGCGCCGCAACCGCACCGCTTGCCGCGATCGAAGCCGGCGAGCGCGCTACTCTCTTTCTGCCATCCGGCGAACCGCGTTCGGCGCGCAAGGCATGGATCGCCGGCACGGTCGAGCCCTCGGGCGTCATCGTCGTCGATGACGGCGCGGCGTTGGCATTGCGCCGCGGCCGCAGCCTGCTGCCGGCCGGGGTTGTCGCGGTCGAGGGCGTGTTCGAGCGCGGCGATGCGGTGATCGTCCAAACCCGCGCCGGCGCCGAGGCCGGACGCGGGCTGTCGGCCTATTCGAGTGCGGATATTCGCCGCATCGCCGGGCACAAGAGTAGTGAAATCGCCGGCATCCTCGGCTACCGTGGACGCGACGAGATCATCCATCGCGACGACCTGGTGGTGACCGAGAGCCGATGACGACAAAAACTCTAACGCGCGACCGCGCGGCGGCGCCGGAAATCGATCTGGCGGCGGAGATGGCCGAGATCGGCCGCCGCGCGCGGATCGCTGCCGCGACGCTGGCGCTGGCTGCGGCCGAGGCCAAGACGGCCGCGTTGCGTGGCGCCGCCGGCGCGGTGCGGGCGCATGAACCGGAAATTCTCGCGGCCAACGCGCGCGATCTCGCCGAGGCCGGCAGCGACGGTTTGGCGCCCGCTCTGCGCGACCGGCTGGCGCTCGATCCCAAGCGGCTTGAGGCGGTCGCGGCGGGTCTCGAGGCGATCGCTGAACTGCCCGACCCGGTCGGCCGCACGCTTGCCCGCTGGACCCGGCCCAACGGCCTCGACATTGAGCGCGTCGCGGTGCCGCTCGGCGTCATCGGGATCATCTATGAGAGCCGGCCGAACGTGACCGCCGACGCCGGCGGGCTGGCGCTCAAATCCGGCAATGCCGCGATCCTTCGCGGCGGGTCGGAGAGCTTTTATTCCTCGCGCGCGCTGGTCGCCGCCCTTGTCGTAGGGCTGCGCGCCGCCGGGCTGCCCGAAGCGGCGATCCAGCTGGTGCCGACCCGCGACCGCGCCGTCGTCGGCATCATGCTCGGCATGAACGGGGCAATCGACATCATCGTACCGCGCGGCGGCGCCTCGCTGATCGAGCGGGTCCAGCGCGAGAGCCATATTCCAGTCATCGCCCATCTCGAAGGGCTGTGCCACACCTATGTCGACGGCGCAGCCGACCCGGAAAAGGCGCGCGCGATCGTGCTAAACGCCAAGATGCGGCGGGTCTCGATCTGCGGCGCCACCGAAACCCTGCTGGTCGACCGCAAGGCCGCGCCGACAATCCTGCCGACGATTCTCGCCGATCTGCGCGCCGCCGGCTGCGAATTGCGCGGCGATCTGGAGGTGCAGGCGATCGACCCCGCGGTGCTGCCCGCGGCCGAGGCCGATTGGCGCAGCGAGTATCTCGACGCGATCCTGTCGGTCGCGGTCGTGGACGGGGTCGGCGGCGCGATAGCTCACGTCAACCGCTGGGGCTCGCACCACACCGACGCGATCGTCACCGAGGACGCCGCCGCGGCCGAGCGCTTTTTGCGCGAGGTCGACAGCGCCATCGTGCTGGTCAACGCCTCGACCCAGTTCGCCGATGGCGGCGAATTCGGCATGGGTGCGGAGATCGGCATCTCGACCCAGCGGCTGCCGCCGCGCGGCCCGGTCGGCGCCGAGCAGCTGACGACCTACAAGTACCTGGTGCGCGGCACCGGCCAGGTGCGCCCCTGACCCTCACCCCCCTCGCTCCGCTCGGTACCGTCTCCCGCCGTGCGGGAGAGGGGGGCCCGACCCGGAGGGTCGGGTGAGTGAGGGCCTCATTGCGGGACGACACCGCCGCGTCGGCTTGCTCGGCGGGTCGTTCAACCCGGCCCATCGCGGCCATTTGCATCTGAGCCTGTCGGCACTGCGGCATCTCGATCTCGACGAGGCGTGGTGGATGGTCTCGCCGCAGAACCCGCTGAAGCCGGTCGCCGGAATGGCGCCGTTTGCCGGGCGCCTCGATCGTGCCCGGGAGGTCGCAGCCGGGCACAAGCGCATTCACGTCACCGATATCGAAGACCGGCTCGGCGGCTCGTACTACACCGCCGACACGCTGAAGCGGCTGACCCGGCGTTTTCCCTATTTAAGGTTTGTCTGGCTGATGGGCGGCGACAATCTGGTGCAGTTGCCGCGTTGGGCGCGCTGGGCCGAGATTTTCGAGACTGTGCCCATTGCCGTGTTCGACCGGCCCTCCTACGCGCAAAAGGCGCTTGCCGGCGTCGCGGTTCAGCGCTTCGCCCGCAGCCGGGTGCCGGAAGCGTCCGCGCGCCGGCTGGCCGAGACAAAACCGCCGGCCTGGGTATTTTTTCATACCGGGCTCGATCCGACTTCCGCGACCCTGATTCGATCCGAGCGCAAGACGGCGCCGACGCAACCTTTGACGGAGCAAAAAACCGAATTGGCCACGATCACCGCGCTGCCCTCACGCCGCCGCCCGCGGCAACCCCGTATGGCGCAACCTGGGGAAATCCTCGACCTCGTGCTGAAGACGCTCGACGACGGCAAGGCCGAGGAGGTCGTCACGATCGATCTCGCCGGCAAGACCACGATCGCCGATTACATGGTAATCGCGAGTGGCCGCTCGGCGCGCCAGGTCGCGGCGTTGACCGAGCATCTCGAAGCGGCGCTGTCGGCCCGCGTCAGGATTGGGATCGAGGGCAAGGAGCACGGCGACTGGGTGCTGATCGACGCGAGCGACGTGATCGTGCATCTGTTCCGGCCGGAAATCCGCGCCTACTACAATCTCGAAAAAATGTGGGGCTCGGCGTTCCCCGACGCCGAAGCGGCGCGGCAATAGCCCGGGACGCGCCCGATCCGGCTCCGCGTCATCGCGATCGGCCGGCTGCGCAGCGGGCCGCTAAGGGAGCTTCAGACGCTCTACGCGGGGCGGATCGCGCCACCGCCGGCGATCGTCGAGCTCGACGTCAAGCAGCGCCTGCCGCCGGCGCTGATGAAGGCGCGCGAGGCCGAGCTGATTCTTGAGGCACTGCCGCCCTCTGCGACGCTGGTCGCCCTCGACGCGCGGGGCGCCGCGTGGTCGAGCCGTGAATTCGCCGACCATCTCGCCATCTGGCGCGACCGCGGAGTAGCAGAGCTGGCGTTTGCGATCGGCGGCGCCGAGGGGCTTGGGGCCGCTGTCCTCGACCGCGCCGCGGCGATATTGTCGTTGGGGCCGATGACCTGGCCGCATCTCCTCGTTCGCGGCATGCTGCTCGAACAGCTCTACCGGGCGCAGCAGATCCTCGCCGGCCACCCATACCACCGGGATTAGCGCAAGTTTCGGTACGTCGAACGTCCATCTCGGAGTGTCATTGCGCGCGAAGCGAAACAATCTCGCGCCGGCGAGTGCTCGTTTGGTCGGGATTGCTTCGTCGCGCGCTCCTCGCAATGACACGTTACTCAGACAGATTGACACCGCCAGCACTCAGACAGATTGACACCGCGAGCGATTGCACTCGGCGGCTTCTTCGGTGGCGAAAACAATCCCGCCGGGGATCAATAGCCGAGGGCGAGACCGTCCTTGCGCGGCTCGGAGCCGCCGATCAGGGCGCCGCGCCGGTGGTCGATCCAGATCGCCTGGCAGCCGCCGATGGGGATGGCACGGATGTCGATCGCGTGGCCGCGACGCGCGAGATCGGCGACGATCGGCTCGGGCAGCGCGCGCTCGACCTGCAGCTTGCCGCGGAAGGCGAAAATGCGCGGGGCTTCGGCGGCTTGCTGCGGATCGAAGCCGCGGTCGATCATGCGGTGCGCGAAATGCGCATGGCCGACAGCTTGGTATTGACCGCCCATGACGCCGAACGGCATCACCGTACGTCCGTCTTTGACCAGCATCGCCGGGATGATCGTGTGAAACGGCCGCTTGTGCGGCGCGATCGCGTTGGGGTGGCCGGGAGTGGTGCGAAACCCGCTGCCGCGATTCTGCAGCAGGACGCCGCTTTCCGGCGCCACGATGCCACTGCCGAACCCCGAGAACAGCGAGTTGATGAACGAGCAGGCATTGCCCTCGCGATCGACCGCGCAGAGGTACACCGTGTCCGTGTGCAGCGTGCCGCCATGCCATTCGTTGCCGGGCAGCACCCGGTCGAGGCGGATTTGCCGTCGCGCGCGCTCGGCCCATCGATCCGACAGGTATCCTTCGACGTCGACATGAACCTGCGCCGGATCGGCGAAGAACTCGTCGCGCACCCGATAGGCTGATTTGGTGGCCTCGGCGAGTAGGTGCAGGCGATCGGCCTCGCTCAACGAATCGTCACCGAGAGCGAAGCCTTCGAGCTGGCGCAAGATCATCAGCGCCGCCAGCCCCTGTCCATTCGGCGGGCATTCGTAAACTTCGAAGCCGCGATAAGCGGTATGAATCGGCTCGACCCATTCCGCGCGCTGGCTGTCGAAATCTTCCTCGTCATGCAGCCCGCCGAGTTCTTTCAGCCGCCCGAGGATATCCCGCCGGACCGCCCCCTCGTAAAAGCCGGAGCGGCCCTCGCGGCCGATGCGGCGCAGGGTGGCGGCGAGCGGCGGATTGCGCATCCTGTCGCCCACTGCGGGAGGATGGCCTCCGGGAAGGAACAGCGCCGCGGTTATCGGATCGCGCAGTTTCCACTGCAGGCGCTGCCAATCCGAGGCAACGCGAGGCGTCACGAGATAGCCTTCTTCGGCGGCGCACGCGGCCGGCTCGAGCAACTCGGCGAGCGGTTTCGTGCCATATTCGCGATTGAGCAGGCACCAGGCGTCGACCGCGCCGGGCACCGTCACCGCATGCGGCGTTTGCGTCTCGATCTGCTGGATCTGCCGCTCGGCGTACCACTCGGCAGTGGCCTTGCCCGGCGCCCGGCCCGAGCCGTTCAGCGCCACCGGCGGCGCGCCCCGTTGCGAATACAGCACAAAGCAATCGCCGCCGATCCCGGTGCTCTGCGGTTCGACGACGCATTGCATCGCCACGGCGGCGATCGCTGCATCCATCGCGTTGCCGCCGCCGCGCAGCACGTCGAGCCCGGCCAGGGTCGCGCGCGGCGCCGAGGTCGCGACCATGCCGTTGGCCGCGACCGCGGCCGAGCGGCCGGGAATGTTGAAGTCACGCATGGTCGCTTCCTCGCCCCCTACGCAAATTGCCCGCCGGGGAACAAGCCTGACCGGCGGGCATGTCGCTTGCCCGGCACTAATGCACCGTCCTAACCTGCTGGTCAATTCGGACACGGGAACATGATCGATCATGGATGGAAGTTTCGGGCCGCTGCGCTTTCCGGTTGCGACGCCGCCGCAGCCGGGCGATGCCGTGGCGGTAGCACCCGGAGTCTTTTGGCTGCGCATGCCGCTGCCCTTCGCGCTCGACCACATCAATTTGTGGCCGCTCGAAGACGGGCCCGGTTGGACAATTGTCGATTGCGGCTACGCGATGCCCGAAGCCAAAGCCGCTTGGGAGCGCATCTTTGCCGCGCATCTCGGCGGCCGTCCGGTAACGCGGATCATCGTCACGCATTACCATCCCGACCATATCGGGCTCGCCGACTGGCTCGCCGAGCGCTGGCGGGTGGTGCTGTGGATCACCGAAAAGGAATGGCTTTACGCCCGGGTGACGAGCCGGGGGAGCGACGATTTTGTCGCGCTGCGCCGCGATTTCGCCCGCCGCGCCGGGCTTGACGCCGCCGCCAGCGAATTGTTCTCCGAGCGCGAAAAAAGCTACCGCGAGGGCGTGCCGTCGGTGCCGCCGGCCTTTCGGCGCATTGCCGACGGCATGGCGATCGGGATCGGCGGGCGGGTGTGGCGGGTCGTCGTCGGCGAGGGCCACGCGCCAGAACTCGCCTGTCTTTATTGCTCCGAGACTGGCGTGCTGATCGCCGGCGACCAGGTATTGCCAAAGATTTCGCCCAATGTCAGCGTTCAGCCGCACGAGCCCGACGGCGACCCGCTGGCCCGCTATCTCGCTTCGCTCGCCAAGCTGCGCGAAGCGGTCCCGCCAGACACCCTGGTGTTGCCGTCTCACAATCTGCCGTTTTACGGCTTGCATCCGCGCATCGACGAATTGGCGGCGCATCACGCGGCGCGATGCGAAGAACTTGTCGCGGCTTTGAGGCTGCCACGGAGCGCCGTCGATGTGCTGCCGGTGCTGTTTCGCCGGCCGCTCGACCGGCATCAGACCGCGTTCGCGCTTGGCGAGGCGCTCGCCCATCTGCATTATCTCGAACGCCGCGGTGCGCTCGACCGGGTGTACGGAGCGGACGGCGTCGACCGCTTCCTACGCGCGAATGCAGAAAGAAAAGATAAGGGCGGCGGCGACCAGAAAGCGTTGCCGGCGGCTGTCCCTCACCCTTCCGCTGACGCGGGTCCCTCCCTCTCCCCGCGCGGGGAGAGGGGCTGATACAGAAGATCAAGGAACAGGGAAGTAAGCTCATGCAGCAACGCGTAATGCGCCGGCTCACATTTCTGGCGGCGGTTCTGGCGGCGGTGGCCGCCCTGGTTTTCGCGGCGGGTGCGGTGCGCGCCGCGGAGCCGATCACGATCGGCTTTGGCATGGGGCTGACCGGCGGGCTCGCCGCCGCCGGCAAGGCAGCACTACTCGGAATGCAGATCTGGCAGGACGACGTCAACGCCAAGGGCGGGCTGTTGGGCCGCCCGGTCAAGCTCGTCTATTACGACGACCAGAGCAACCCGGCGACGGTGCCGGGCATCTATACAAAGCTGCTCGATGTCGACAAGGTCGATCTGATGGTTTCGGGCTACGGCACTAACCTGATCGCGCCGGCGATGCCGATCGCGATTTCGCACAACCGGCTGTTCCTCGGGTTGTTCGGGCTCGCGGTCAACAGCGAGTTTCATTACCCGAAATACTTCTCGATGCTGCCCGCCGGCCCCGACCCGAAGCACGCGTTTTCGGAGCCGTTTTTCAAGGTCGCGATGGCGGCGGACCCGAAGCCGAAGACGCTGGCATTGCTCGCCGAAGACGCCGAATTCCCAAAGAACGCCTCGGAAGGCGTCCGCGATCTCGCCAAGCAGTACGGGGTCGACATCGTCTACGACAAGACCTATCCGCCGGGAACTCCCGATTTCACGCCGATCGTCCACGCGATCCAGGCAACCAACCCCGACATGGTCTTTGTCGCCTCCTACCCGCCGGGATCGGTCGGCATGCTGCGCGCGGCGACCGAATCCGGCCTCAAGACCCGGTTTTTTGGCGGCGGCATGGTCGGGCTGCAATACACCACGGTCAAGGAGCAGTTCGGCCCGAAACTGAATGGCGTCGTCGATTACGACTGGTGGATCCCGGCGCCGACGATGCAATTTCCCGGCATCCTCGATTTCCTGAAGGAATATCAGGCGAAGGCGTCAAGCGCCGGCGTCGATCCCGTGGGCTGGTATCTGCCGCCTTTCGCTTACGCCAACCTCCAGGTGCTGGCCGAGGCGGTCGAGGGAACGAAGAGCCTCGATCAGACCACGCTCGCCGATTACATCCGCTCCCATCCATTCAAGACGATCGTCGGCGATGTCAGCTTTGGCAAGGACGGCGAGTGGTCGAAACCGCGCGTGCTCGAAGTTCAGTGGCAGAACATCAAAAGCAATAATATCGACCAGTTCAAGGACACCAAGACCGAGGCGATCCTCGAACCGCCGCAATACCGCACCGGCGCGGTGACGGCACCCTATAACGGGGGTGCCGGCGAATAGGAGACGGCGATCGGCGCGGAGTAATCATGTGGCGTTCCACCCCTGCGACCGGAATGACCTGCCTGAAGAGGAGGTGACCGGGACTAGCCAGCCATGACCGGAAGGCAAGGGTTGGTGTGCGTTTGACGCCAGCGGCAACGGGCCTTGGTCACTTGCTGTTTTTGGCGGCGGCGTGCTCGGCTTTCGACATCGTCAGTTTCTCGGGGTGGACGATGGTTTTGTTGGCGGCGGCGCGGGCGGCGCCGAGATTGGGAAATTCGGTTTCGCCGCCCTCGCGCTGCAGCACATAGGTCGCCGACATCGCCTTGCCGCTTTTCTGGTCGGCGACGGTGCGCTTGACGATCGTCCAATGGACCCGGCGGCTGCCGCTGTCCTCGGCCTCGTCGGGGACATCCTCAAAACCGCGATCGACCATTGCTTCGAGCGCGTAAAGTTTTTGCTCGACGCGGCGCGGCGCCGTATCCCGCCCGCGGCCGCGCTGGCCGTCCCGCGGCCCGCCCGGACCTCGGGCTCGGGCAGCGCGATCGCCCCGCCCGAGCCCGCCGGTGTCCGCGTCCCGCGGTCCCCGGCCCGGCGCGTGCCGCTGCGGCTCACCGGCACGCTGCGGTTGCGGGTCACGCGGTCGTTCCTCGCCGGGGCGGCGGTTGCGGTCCCGACCGCGCGGCGGCCGGTTGGCGTCGCGCGGCGCGCCGTCGGCCCTTTGTCCCTGCCCCGCGGGCCCTCCATCGCCGCTGCGCTGCGGCGGGCGCCGTCGCCGCTGGCGGCGTGGAAACTCGACTTCGCGGCGCGGTAGGCCGGCCGCCGCCTCGGCTGTAGGCGTATCGCCATCCGGCGGGACAGCCGCCGCCGTTCCGCGCGGCAAACCCGGCGGCTGCGCGAGCCGTCGCCGGCGGGGCACCGGTAGGCGCAAATGAAGCCTGGCACGGCTGGAATCCCCGGCCTCGGCTCCGGTGGCACCCGTCTCGCCTTCGGCGGTCCCCTCCGGCGGCCCATCGGCGCCGTCGGCCGAAGCTGCCGCGGCGGGATCGCCCATCGGCAACGCCGATCCCAAACCACCCGGCGCCGGCCGAGCTCCGAAATTGCCGGGCGCGGGCCGGCGCCGGCGCCGACGACGGCGGTGCGGCGGGTGATCGCCAGCCGCGTTCGGCGCGTCTGCCGGCGGGCTCGTGGCCGAAACTCCCGCGCCGAGAGCCGGATCGGCGGCGCCAACGTCTACCCGCGGCGACTGCTCGCCGTCCGGCGAGACGCCGGGGTCGCTGCCCGCCACGGTCGCCGCGAGATCGCGCGGCGGATGGCGCCGCCGGCGCCGCCGGCGGCGGTGCGGCTCGCCGCCGAGCGAGGCCTCACCTTGCGGGGTGGGCTCGCCTGCGGTGGTCGCGGCGGCGGCGTCGGCGGATGGGGCGGCGGGCGGCGCCGCGCTGACCCGGTCGAGCGGCGGATCGTCGGCGGCGGGCGGCATCGGGGGCGTTTCCTCGGCAGGCATTTTCGCGTTCGCGAGCTAATGTGAACCGCCATAGTATCGAACGATGATCGATCCGGAGAAAGGGCGGCGATGTCAAGCGTGATCGGCGGGGCGATGCTGCCCCATGCCCCGCAATTCTTCACGATGCCGCAAACCGAGGATCGCGGCACCGTCGAGCGGGTCAAGCGGGCGGCGGCCGAGATCGGCGCCCGGCTGCGGGCGCTGCGCCCCGATCTCTGGGTTATCTTCGCCAACGACCACGCCGAGCAGTTCTTTCACACCGCCGCGCCGCCCTTCACGATCCATGTCGGCGACGAGGCCAACGGCGAATTCGCCGGCCGGCAATTCCATTGGCGGGTGCCGGGCGAGATCGGCTTTGCGATCGTGCGCCAGATGTACGGCCAGGGTTTCGACCCGGCCTTTACCAGCATCGCCAAAATCGACTACGCGCTCGGCATCCCTTTGACCCATCTCGGGGTCGAGGACCCGGTGTTGCCGATCTACGTCAACGCCTACCTGCCGCCGCAGCCGACGATGGAGCGTTGCTATGCCTTTGGCCAGGCGATGGCGCGGATCGTTTCGGCGATGGGGCTGAGGACCGCGGTGCTGGCGAGCGGCGGCATGTCGCATTACCCCGGCACCGAGCGCTATGCCGAACCCGACCTCGCTTGGGACCAAAAGGCGCTCGACCGGATCGCCGCCGGCAACCTCAAATCGCTGATCGGTTATGACGCGGCCGAGCTCGACGCCGCCGGCAATGTCGAATTGCGCTGCTGGGCCTGTGCCGCGGGGGCACTCGGCGAAAGCAAGCCCGATATCGTCGCGCTGGAGCCGAGCTGGCACCACAATTACGCCTCGCTCGGCTGGTTCGGCCCGCCGCGAACCGCGCCGGAGCCGCACTACCCGTCGATCAAACCCGAACTCGTCGAGCTGACCGTCGCCTTGCAAGGGCTCGCGCATGACGAGGCGAGCCGGACCGCCTTTGTCGCCGACGCCGAGGGCTATGCCAACCGCTTCCGGCTGACCCCCGCGCAGCGGGAAGCACTAATCGCGCTCGACACACGTGCTATCGTCGCCATGGGCGCACACCCGCTGGTGCCGTTTCTCGCCAACATGCAGGTCGAACGCCTACGCCGCAGCTAGTACGATTTCTATCGAATAGGCGACGTGCTGTCGTCGCGAGGAGCGCCCGCGCGACGAAGCAATCCCGACCCGACGAGCAACGGCCCGAGATTGCTTCGCTCTGCTCGCAAAGACGTCTGGTTTTCTTGGCGAAACTGCGAAGACCGCTGTCCGCCCGACGGAAACGGCTCCTGGAGTGCCGGAGCTACTCGGCGGCGTTGCGCACCAGAGCCGGACAGGTCGGCGGAAACCGGTCGAGCACTTGCCTGGCCACTTGGGCATCGGGCGATCCGAGCACAACTTCGCATTGACAAATTTGAGAACATAGATAGAACTTACTCGTGGAGGCTGTAGCACGGCCGTGCCCGCTCGGGTGTCGGTGAATTCGCGGACACAGGATCTTGTCTTCGATCGAGAGTGGTCTACCATCGCTCGTTGGGAGTGCGCCAATGGCAAAAAACAACGTCGCTCGGTCGTCGCGAGAATGGGGTTCCGTTCCGCCGTCGCCGGGCATTCCCCGCTTACCGGCCACCGACAACGAGCCCGGCGCTCCCGAAGCCCTGCTAAACGCAAACATGGTCCTTCGGGGCCGGCGATGGCCCGCGCCGTACGATCGCACCCGGCACGAGATGACCGTCGGCGATGCTCGCGACCTGAGCATGATACCGAATGAATCGGTCCATCTCGTCGTAACCTCGCCGCCCTACTTCAACTTAAAGCCGTACGCTTCCGACGCCGGCGGGCGCCAGCTCGGCCGGATCGACGATTACCCGGCGTTTCTCGACGAACTTGACCGGGTATGGCGGGAGTGCGCCCGCGTGCTCGTCCCCGGCGGGCGCATTTGCTGCGTCATCGGCGACATCTTGATTCCACGGCGTGCCGATGGCCGTCATCGGGTTCTGCCGTTGCCGGCCGACATCCAGGTCCGCAGCCGCAACCATGGCCTCGACAATCTGACGCCGATTCTGTGGTTCAAGATCGGCAACCGGACGAACGAAGCCGGCGGCGGGTCGAGCGGCTATTTCGGCAAGCCCTACCAGCCCGGCGCAATCATCAAGAACGACCACGAGCACATCGTGATGCTGCGCAAGCCTGGTGGCTACCGCACCACGCCGATGATCCAAAAGGCTTTGTCGATGTTGCAGCGTGACGAGATGGATGCCTGGATGCGCCCGGTTTGGTCGGACATCCGGGGCGCCAGCCTGCGCGACGGCCATCCCGCACCATTCCCGGCGGAGCTGGCCGAGCGGCTGATCCGCATGTTCAGCTTTGCCGGCGACACCGTGCTCGATCCGTTCGCCGGGTCCGGCTCGACCGCTGTCGCCGCGATCTGCGCCGGCCGCAACTCGGTCTCGGTCGAGACCGAAGAAGAATACCTAAATGCCGCCACCCGCCGCGCCGCGAAAGAAGCCGCGGGGCGAGCCGCGGGTTGCCATTTCGCGGTCGTAGTAGAATCGGCGACCGGGTGGGGATAAATGCCGATCACAGAGGAGTTCGCGGCTTATCTAGCCGAAAAAGGCTACGACCCTCGCTCTTCTCGGCATAGCGACTTTCTTTCGGAAATTATTGTCCGCGATCTGGTAGCGGCTTGTCCCCTCATCGCCGAACGCGCGGCGCGTGGTCAGATTGTCGCGAATCTACGGCATCATCAGCAGGTCGGCCAAGACGACTGGGTGATCGACATAGCAATTGGGACGTGCGCCGGCCCTCCAATCCGGCCTTCCGACCCTGACTCGATCAGGACGGATCCTCCCGTAATCATTCAAATCGCGATCGAATTAAAGGGCGTGATCACGGAGCACGGCAAGGCGCGGCGAAACCGGCTACGCGATTTTGGGGCATTTCACGGGCACGGTCATATCTATGATCCGCGCACCGTTGTCGCTGCGTTCCTCGTCATAAACAGTGCGGACTTGTTCTATTCGCCGCTCAATTTGGGTAAAACTTCACGCCCGGAATTCAACACGCATGTCAGCCGGCGGAGGTCAGCCCGCCAACTGGCTAAAGAATCGATTGACCTATTCCGGACGATCCACTTACGAAATTCGGAAACAGACGTGCCCGGGTTGGAGGCGCTGGGCGTCATCGTAATCGAGCACGACAACTTCAACTTTTACCCCGACCCACTGAAATACGCCCAGTTGAGGAAGCCGACGCAAGTTGCACCGAGTCCGCCCAGCCTAAATGTCGGCGACCCGATGTCCTATGAATCTATGATCCAGCGGATTTGCGCCCACTATACGCGACGGTTTGGCGGCGGCAGCGCTTAAACGACACACTTCCGGCGCGAGAGCGTACCAGATCGTCAGCGCGGCCCGACGTCCGCCGGTGATGAGACCGGATTGCGAGCTTGCGTTACCCGGCCGCGTCCGGGTCGAAGGCGCGGGCGGAAGCGGTGACGAGCGCGCGGCTCAAGCAGCGGATTGTCGCTGGCGTCGAGCTGGGCCGGGACAAACGCGGGTCGAACGCATAGCCTTTTCGGTTCTTAACAGTCGCCGCAACCCTCGATTTAATGTGGTGAGCCCGTCGGGATTCGAACCCGAGACCTACTGATTAAAAGTCAGTTGCTCTACCGGCTGAGCTACAGGCTCGCTACGGCGGCGAACCATAGGCGCTGGTGCGGAGCGGGTCAATCGCGGCCGCGCCGCCGGTCCGGGCGAACCCGGCCGGTTTACCGAGTGTGACCTTAATTACCGCTCGGATACAGACCATTACCCAACAAGACAACATTTTACCAACGGGCGACGACGATACATCAAGGGGTTACAGCGGGACTCTATACCCAGGGCATCCAACGGCCCCGGACCAGCCGGCGCCGCAACAGCAAAGGGTGGACCTGATGACCGATTTCGCGCACCTTCTGGAAAGCGAAATCCCCCGCCTGCGGCGCTATGCGCGGGCCCTGACCCGCGATGCCTCGCGGGCCGATGATCTGGTGCAAAGCTGCCTCGTGCGCGCGATCGCCAAACAGCATCTGTGGCAGCCCGGCACCGATTTGCGCGCCTGGCTGTTCACCATATTGCATAATCAGCACGTCAACGACGTGCGCCGCGCGGTGCGCGAAGGTGCGGCGGTCCCGGTCGAGGACGTGGCGCCGATGCTGACCGTCAATTCGAATGCCGGGGCGTCGCTGCAATTGCGCGATCTCGAACGGGCGATCGCCCGCCTGCCCGACGAACAGCGTCAGGTCATCCTGCTCGTCGGCCTCGAAGGGATGCGCTACGAGGAAGTCGCCACCATCCTCGGCATCCCGATCGGCACCGTACGCTCGCGGCTGTCGCGCGGGCGCGAGACCTTGCGGGTGCTGATGGACATCAGAGACGACGACGCGCCGCGACGGCAAACCGCAACGGCGGCAGCGGCGTAAGCGCCGGGTCCAGCATGCGCCGCGGCGGTTGCGCCGGCGGCGCCAACCCTCTAAAACGCGCTGCGTCCGCGAGGCGGGGCGTGGCTCAGCCTGGTAGAGCGCCTGCTTTGGGAGCAGGATGTCGGAGGTTCGAATCCTCTCGCCCCGACCAAGCGCGGACCGGATTGTTCCGCTTGCGTAACGGTGTCGATGCTGCGGAGTGAGTTGGGCGATGGCGCAGGCGCGTATCTACCGGCCGGCCAAGACGGCAATGCAGTCGGGGCGCCGGCAGACCCGCAAATGGGTCCTCGAATACGAACCCGCGACCAGCCGCGGCCGCGACCCGCTGATGGGGTGGACGAGTGCCGCCGACACCTTGAACCAAGTGCGGCTGCACTTTGACACGATCGCGGAAGCGCGGGCCTTTGCCGACCGGCAAGGGCTCTCCTACACGATCATCGAGCCGCAGATGTTCAGCGAAAAGCCGAAAAGCTACGCCGACAATTTCCGCTATGATCGGGTGCGCAACTGACCCGCGCCGGAACCGGCCCCGTAGCTCAGCTGGATAGAGCACTCGCCTTCTAAGCGAGTGGCCGCAGGTTCAAGTCCTGCCGGGGTCGCCAGCGCCATGCGCCGGCAATGGGCGAAGGTGGACGGGCGGTTGTCAGTCGGCGAGGCTCGGCCGCGCCGGCGCCGCGGCGGGCACCTCGCCGATCGCGCCGCGGGCGAACCCGAGCACGGCGGCAGCGCCGACCAGTGCCAGCACGCCGGCGGCGATAAAGGCGGAATCGAAGCTTTTGGTGGCCGCGACCAGATACCCGGTCACGATCGGCGCCAACAAGCCAAAGGTGTTGCCGCCAAGGACGAGAAACGCGAAGGCGCGCCCGGCGTCGGCCGGCGAGCGCAGCAGATCGCCCACCAAGGCACCATTCGCCGCCGGACCGACATTGGCGAACGACACCGCGATCGTGACCAGCGCTATGACCGCGGAGAGCGACTGGACGAACGGTATCGCCAACCCCGCCGCGGTCAGCAGCAGGCACAGCCCGACCAGGTAGCGGCGCTTGCCGCGATGCACGGCTTCCGCACTCATCAGCCGGTCGCCGCACCAATTGGCCACTATGTTGACCGCGGACGCGACAAAAAACGGGATCGCGGTGTAGATGCCCGACCCCACCATCGACAGGTGGCGCGCGGTCTGCAGGTAGTTCGGCAGCCACGACATATAGAGATACACGGTGTAGACGAGACAACCCTGCGAGATGAACAGCCCCCACATCGTCGGGCAGCGGACGAGGCCGAGATAGCCGACCCCGTCATGGCTCGGCGGCGCCATGCCGGCATCGCGCCCGGCGAGGATCTGCCGGCGCTCGGCCTCGGGCAGCCAGCGCGTCTTTTCCGGCGTCGAAACGAGCGTGCTCCACGCGACCACCCAGATAAATCCAACGGCACCGGTGATGACGAACGACCAGCGCCACGACGCCGCCTGGATCAGCCAGGCGACGGCCGGCGCGCCGAGCGCCAAGCCGAGGCTCGACCCGGCCGAGATCGCGGCGATCGCCGTGCCGCGCTCGGTATAGGGCGACCACGAGCGGACGCTGTTATAGGTGACTGGGGCAAACGGCGCCTCACCGATCCCAAGGCCGAGCCGCGCCAGCAGCATCGCGGCAAAATTGCCGGCCACCCCAGTCAGCATCTGCGCCGCCGACCACACCGCCGTCGCGACCGAGGCGACGACCGGCGTGCCCCAGCGGTCGATCAGCCGCCCACCGGGCAGCATCATCAGCACATAGGCCCACAGGAACGACGAAAAGAGATAGCCGAGCGCCACCGGCGACAGGTCGAATTCCTGCGCGATCGGTTTGCCGGCGACCGACATGTTGACCCGGTCGACATAGGCGATCGCGTTGAACAGAAACAGTAGCAGGAACACCCAATAGCGGCGGTGCGACGTCTTCATCAAAGCGCTCCTCACCCTTGCCCTTTTGGCGACGCGCGGGCGTCGCAACGACGATCGGGGAGCCTCCCGGTTCGTTTTATCCGGCCCCGCACGGCGGCGCGTGCGCGAGGTTATCGACGCCGCCTCGCCGCGCGACTAAACGATTTTTTGCCCTCGTTGACCAGCCCCGGCGCGCTTTCGCAGCGGGCAATTGCCGCGCTTTCGGTCGGTGATCGATGGGTCGCGCCATGCGCCCTGCGCCATGGTGCCGGCTGGACTCGCCGTCCGCCCTGAGACAATGTCGTCGGCGAACGCTGGCCGCGGAGACATCGATGACGGATGCGACGGATCGGGAGCCGCTTCGGCAATACCTCAAGCGGGACCGGGCGCAGGCTCGTGGCTATTCGCAGGCGGTCGTCACCGCGGGCGGCCGGACGGTCTGGCTCGCCGGGCAGGTGGCGCCCGAGGATGCCGCCGGCAGATCGCTCGCCGGCGATTTCGACGGCCAGGTGGGCGAGGTTTTTGCCCGCCTTGGCCAGACCCTCTCCGAGCTCGGCGGCGCGCTTGCCGACATGGTCACGATGACCGTCTTTATCACCGACGCGCGCTATGGCGATCGCTTTACCCAGCTGCGCCGGGAAATCTTTGGCGACGGCTTCCCGGCGGGCGCGCTGATCACGGTCGCCGGCCTCGCTCGCCCGGAGCTGCTCGTCGAAATCCAGGGCGTCGCGGTCATCGGCTGACCCCCGGTCAACAGCGGATGGCTTGGGGAGAGGCGGCGCGGTGAATATCAGGGCAGCGGCGCGCGTCCTCGCGCTGACGGTTCTGGCATCGGCCGCGCTTGTCGCCCCCGCCGCGGCCGAAGATTGCCGGCCGATAAGGCTGGTCGAGCTGCCGGTCACGCCAATGGGAAATGTCCCGACCGTCACGTTGCGGGTCAATGGCGCGCCGGTCTCGTTTTTGTTTGATACCGGAGCCGAGCGCACGATCCTCGGCGCCGCCGCGGCCAAACGGCTGCGGCTCGACGCGCATTACGAATATGCCCGCCGGCTGCGCAGCCTCGGGGGTGCCATGGCCGGCGGCGACGCGCGGCTCGCCAGCCTCGGCTCCGGCGGGTTGGCAATGACGAACTTCAGAGTGCTTGTCGGCCCGGTTTCATTGCCGCCGGTCGCCGGCAAGCCGCTCGACGGATTGCTCGGGGCCGATTTCTTCACCGGTTTCGAGGTCGATCTCGATTTGGCGCATCGCCGCATCACCCTCTACGAGCCGCCGCCTTGCGCGATCGCCGGACCGGATTGGAGCGTGCCCTATGATACGATCGAGGCCAACCGGTCGCTGCATGACCGCCTGTTCTTTCCGGTGCGCCTTGACGGACACCAGCTGGCGGCGCTGATCGACACCGGTGCGCAACTGACTACCCTCGATGCCGATTCGGCGGCCGCGGTCGGCGTGACCGGAACGACGCTGGCCCAGGACCCGGTCACGACGTTGCGGGGTGCCGCTGCCGAAATGGTCAAATCGCGGGCCCATCGCTTCGCCGAGCTGCAGATCGACGGTCAATCGCTGCGCGACCAAACCATCATGGTCGCCAAGCTTGGCCTACAGGACGCCGACCTCGTCCTCGGCGCCGATTTTCTGCGCTGGCAGCGGGTGTGGCTCTCCTACCGCTCGCACCGGATCTTTTTGGAACGGCATTTTTGATTGCACCGAGCTGGAGCGTGCGGTTCATCGCGGCAGCGCCCGCGCCAATTGCGCGTATGCGTCCTCGTCGGTGCGGTCGTAGCGCAGCGGGGTTACGACGACGCGGCCGGCCTTCACCGCCTCGATATCGCTTTCGGGGCTTTGGTCGCGCTCGCCGCGGCGGAAACTGACCCAATAATAGTCAAAGCCGCGCGGGTCGGCACGGGCTTCGACATCCATGCCTTGCACCGAGCCCGCGCCCTGCCGCGCCAGAGTCAGCGGGCCCGCCGCGTCCGCCGGAAGATCGGGAAAATTGACGCTGAGGCAAGTGCCGGCACTCCAGCCGATTTCCAGCAGCCGGCGCAGGATGCCGGGGCCCAATGCCGCCGCCGTCTCCCAGCGCACATTCGCGCGGTCGGTCCACACCTGGCTCAGCGCAATCGATGGAACGCCGAGCATCATCCCGGTCATCGCCCCGCCGACGGTGCCGGAAAACACGGTCTCGATGCCGAGATTGCCGCCGCGGTTGACACCCGACAGCAGCAATTGCGGCGGCGTCTCCTTCATAAAATGGCTGAGGCCCATGACCACGCAATCGCCGGGCGTGCCGGTGACCGCCCAGCGCCGCGGCCCGCGCTCGGTGGCGCGGATCGGGTGGTGCAGGCTGACCGCGTGCGAAACGCCGCTTTGATCGTGCTCGGGCGCGACGACCCACAGCTCGCGGGCCAGCACCGACGCGATCCGCTCGAGCACGTCAAGGCCGGGAGCGTCGATGCCGTCGTCATTGGTCAGCAGGATGCGGTCGAGCACGCTCTTCCTCCGGGGTCGGGTCGCGCCGGGCTTACCATCGCGCGGCGGCGAAATCGAGATCGCGGGCGAAAAGACTTTGCGGATTCGGGGCGTTCTCCATACCTGTCATCAAATGCCGCCCCCAGCAAAATGAGGAAATGTCCCGCGATGATGAAGTTCGACCATCTAGCGATCCCGGTAACCAATTGCGCGAGGTCCCGCGACTGGTATGTGACGACGCTTGGCTTGAAGGTTGAATTCGAGATGCCGGAACGGCGCGCGGCGGCACTCCAGGACAGCGACGGTTTCGCGATTTTCCTTCAGGAAATCGCCGAGTCGGTAATCCCCAACGGAACTGCCTTGTGGTTCCAGGTCGCGGATGTCGATGCTAGCTTTGCCGAGCTGTCGGCCCGCGGCATCGAGTTCGTGCATGGTCCGCGCAAAACCTATTGGGGCTACGGCGTGGAACTTGCCGACCCCGATGGATATTTGCTGCGCCTGTGGGACGAGCGCACGATGAGCGAAAAATAGAATGCGCGCCGGTATCAATTCAGACGCGTACGCGTCCATTCGGCTGAAAGCCGGGAGATCGCAATGACAGAGCTCAGCGAACTTTACGACCGCGATTTCGTGCTGTGGAGCAAAGAGCAGGCAGCAGCGTTGCGCCGCGCCAAGGCGTCCAACCTGCCGCTCGATTGGGAGAACCTCGCCGAGGAGATCGAGAGCTTGGGAAAATCGCAGCGCACCGAGCTGAATTCTCAGATCAGGCGCATCCTTCGCCATCTCCTCAAGCTTGAAGCCTCTCCTGCCGCCGATCCACGAGCGGGATGGCGTGCGACGATCCGCGACGCGCGCGCGGAAGTCGAGGAGCTGTTGGAAACCAGCCCCAGCCTTCGGCGCGAGGTCGAAGAGGTGATCAGAAGACAGAGCGTTACCGCCGCAAAGCTTGCGGCTGACGACCTCGAAGGCCACGGGGAACCTGCTGCCAGCATCAACACGCGCCTCGCGCAGATGGCTGGGTTCACCGCCGAGCTGGTCCTCGGCGACTGGTTCCCGGACCCGCCGCCGCCCTGACCTCGGCCGCCTCAGCTGCTCCCGCCGCTCTCAGAGCCGGCGGGGCGGCCGTGGACATGGACGTGGCGGCCGCCGGCTTCTTCGAGAATGCGGGTGGCGGTTAGTTCGCGGTCCGGGTCGTCGCAGCGCACCCATAGCAGCGCCGCCCCGGCCTGCAAGGCCGCGCGAAAATCGGCGCTGTGCCGCGGCGCGGTGTAGTCGTCGAACAATTCCTTCAATGCTGCCCCGCCGAGCCCGGCGCCGACCAGCGCCGCGACCGCAACCGCGATCGGCCCGCCCGAGAGCACGACGATCCCGGCGACGGTCAGCGGGCCGAGATATTTGACCTCGTCGCTGAGCCCAGCCGGCAGCAATGCCGGCTTGTCAACATTGGGCTCGCCCGCGGCGGCTAGCGAATCGTGCGAGGCCAGCACCGACAAATCGCTCGGCGCAAACCCCGCGGCGAGCAGGCTCGACACCGCGCGGTGAAAATGGTCGCGGTCGGGAAACGAGGCCACTGCCTCGCGAACCACCGGAAAAGACCCCGCCGCCTCGGTCATGCCGATCCTCTCTTTCGCACCCGCCTGCGGCGCATGCTACCGTCAACCCCTGCCGCTGTCCGCAATCCTCGCCCGCCGCCGATGACCCTCCCCGTCCACCCCGACCCCGGAATCGCCGCGCCGCCGCTAACCGGGACCGCCGCCTCACCGGTGATGGCGCAGTATTTCGAGATCAAACAAGCGCATCCGGGCTGTCTGCTGTTCTTCCGTATGGGGGATTTTTTTGAGCTGTTCTTTGACGATGCGGTCGCCGCCGCACAGGCGCTCGACATCGCGTTGACCAAGCGCGGCCGGCACGACGGCGCCGACATTCCGATGTGCGGCGTGCCGGTGCACACCGCCGAGACCTACCTGGCGCGGCTGATCCGCGCCGGGTTCAAGGTTGCGATCTGCGAGCAGGTCGAGGATCCGGCCGAAGCGCGAAGACGCGGAGCCAAGGGCCCGGTGCGGCGCGCCGTGGTTCGCGTCGTCACCGCCGGCACCTTGACCGAGGAAGGGTTGCTCGATGCGCGCCGGCACAATTACCTCGCCGGCCTTGCCGAGGCGGGCGGCGAAATCGGCCTCGCCTGGCTCGATTTGTCGACCGGCGCGTTTGCCCTCGCCCCGACGAGCGAGCCGACGCTCACTGGCGACCTCGCGCGCCTATCGCCGGGCGAGATTCTGCTGCCCGAACGCATGCTGGGCCGCCCTGCGCTCTACGAAATGCTGGGCGAATGGAAGCCCGCCCTGACCCCGCTGCCCAATGCCCGCTTCGACAGCGACGCCGCGCGGCGCCGGCTCGAAAGCTTTTACGGCGTCGGCGCGCTCGACGGCTTTGGCAATTTCAGCCGCGCCGAGATCGCCGCCGCCGGGGCGCTGGTCGATTACGTCGGCCTGACCCAGCAAGGCAATGCGCCATATCTCGAACCGCCGCGCCGGGTCGTGCCGGGCTCGGTCATGCAGATCGACGCCGCGACTCGGCGCAATCTCGAACTGGCGACGGCCTCCTCCGGCGAACGTCGCGGCAGCCTGTTGGCGACGATCGACCGCACCCTGACGGCGGCGGGGGCGCGGCTCTTGGCCGACCATCTCGCCGCCCCGCTGACGGCGCCGGCATCGATCGCCGCCCGCCTCGACGCGGTCGGTTTTCTGATCGACGCCGCGGGATTGCGTTCGACAATCCGCGATCGGCTGCGCCATTGCCCCGATATCGAGCGGGCATTGAGCCGGCTCAGCCTCGGGCGCGGCGGCCCGCGCGACCTCGCGGCTTTATGCCGGGCGCTCGGCGAAACCGCCGCACTGCGCGACATGCTGGCGGCACCGGGTCTGGTGCCGTTGCCCAAGCTTTTGGCCGCGGCACAGCGCGGGCTCGGCGAGCATGCCGCGCTGGTCGACCGGCTCGGGCGGGCGCTCGCCGAGGAATTGCCGCTGTTTGCCCGCGATGGCGGTTTTATCGCCGCCGGATATTCGGGCGAACTCGACGAATGGCGCCGGTTGCGCGACGAGAGCCGCCGCACGATCGCGGCATTGCAGGCGCAGTACGCCGCCGCGACCGCGGTTGCCGCGTTGAAGATCCGCCACAACAACGTGATCGGCTATTACATCGAGGTCTCGGGCAACCACGCCGGCAAGCTCGGGCCGGAATTCATCCACCGCCAGACGATGGCTGGCGCGCAACGGTACACGACCGGCGAACTCGCCCAGCTCGAAACCAAGATCGCCAGTGCGGCCGAGCGCGCGCTGGCACTGGAACTGCGGCTCTACGACGATCTCGTCGGCGAGGTCACGGCATGCCGCGGCGAAATCGCGACGGCGGCGGCGGCGTTGGCGAGCCTCGATGTCGCGGCGGCATTGGCCGAGCGCGCGGCCGAGGGCGGCTGGGTGCGGCCGGTGGTCGAGGACGGCACCGCTTTCGAGATCGCGGGCGGGCGCCACCCGATCGTCGAGGCCGGGCTCGCGGCGTCCGGCGCCGGGGGCGGCTTTGTCGCCAACGACTGCGTGTTGGCCGAGGAGCGGATCTGGCTTGTCACCGGCCCCAACATGGCCGGGAAAAGCACCTTTTTGCGGCAGAACGCGCTGATCGCGATCCTGGCGCAGATCGGGTGCCATGTCCCGGCGCGGGCGGCAAGGATCGGCGTCGTCGACCGCCTGTTCAGCCGGGTTGGTGCAGCCGACGACCTGGCGCGCGGCCGCTCGACCTTTATGGTCGAGATGGTCGAAACCGCGGCGATCCTGAACCAGGCCGGGCCGAACGCTTTTGTCATCCTCGACGAGATCGGCCGCGGCACCGCGACCTTTGACGGGCTGTCGATCGCCTGGGCGACGATCGAATATCTGCACGCCGTCAACCGCTGCCGCACCTTGTTCGCGACCCATTATCACGAGCTGACGGCGCTGGCCGCGAAATTGCCGGCGCTCGCCTGTCACACGATGCGGGTCAAGGAATGGAAGGGCGAGGTCGTCTTTCTGCACGAGGTCGGCCCCGGCGCCGCCGACCGCTCCTACGGCATCCATGTCGCCAAGCTGGCCGGCCTGCCGAGAACGGTCACAACGCGCGCCGAAGAGGTTTTGGAAATCCTGGAAAAGGGCGAACAGGGCAACGCCCTCGCCCGCCTCGCCGACGATCTGCCGTTGTTCAGCGCCGCCCACCGCCGCCCAGAGCCGGCGCCCGCCGCACGGCAATCCGCCGCCGAAGCCCTGCTGCGCGACACCCGCCCCGACGAACTCACCCCCCGCGAAGCCCTCGACTTGCTCTACCGCCTCAACGCGCTGGTGGCGGAGTAAAGAACCCGCCGGCCGAGAAAGCGGAACGCGGTTCATCAGGTTCCCCTGACGGGCAGTCGATCGGACTGCATTCATGAACCTCAACGAAGCAACCGACCTTTTTGTTAGGGTCGATCACGATCGTCTCGGAAAACGGCCAGGCGTGTATGTGGCTGCAATTCGCGAAGCGCGGTAACGGACAGCCGCAAAAGTTTACGGGAAGCCTCCAAAAACTGGTATGAGGCAGAAATACGGATTGCCGAGGTGCGGATCATGCCTTACGGAAAGGTGATTGATGTCGAAGTATTAAGCGTGGGTAATTGGCCATGATAGCGCTGCCCCTTTCTGATACGCCAACCGTAGGGTTGGCCCAATTTATCAAAGAAAGCCGCTTCATTGTTCCAAACCATCAGCGGGATTATTCGTGGACCGACATATACGTTACCGCCTTTTTACGAGATATCGAGGATGCGCTGAAGAATAATAGCGCAATATACTTCTGTGGTCTTATGGTTTTTACACGAACTGCTAACCAGGTCCTCAAAGTTCTTGACGGCCAGCAACGGCTCGCAACCTCATTGATGATATTTAGCGCAATTCGCAACTGGCTCAGACAATATAGTGATTACAAGAAAGAGGAAATACAGATAGAAACCCAACTTCTAAAGAACGATGATATTGGTGCTGTTCAAATAGAACCAAAATTACATCTTACGCCCGCTAACAACACATGTTTCCAGAGATATGTTATATCCGCTGTGCCGATAGCTGATATTGAGAAAACCCTTAAAGATAGTAGAGCCGAGGATCGGAACAGAACGCTTTTGCGAGCAGCGCTTATTATCAACCGCCACATCGAAGCTAAAGCAGCCTCCTGCACAACGGCCGACGAAGCGCGCGATTATTTTATATCATTAATACAATACCTTACCCATACAGTTCAAATTGTTCGATTCGTTCTAAATGGTGACGAGGCGGCCTACACCATATTCGAGACGCTGAATGATCGCGGCCTAGAATTGGCTCCGCTTGATCTTGTGAAAAATTATCTTTTTAGCCGCGCTGACCGCCCGGGGGCCGGGAGCCTAGCGGACCTTGAGGAACGTTGGGCCGAAATGATGACCCTTCTTGGCTCTGCGCGGGCGGACTCATTTTTACGGGTGTTCTGGGCTTCTCGGCACGGAACGATGGAAGGCACAAAGCTATTTGCTGCCTTCAAAAAGACCTACGACGCGCCTAGTAAGGCCTATCGCGTATCTATTGACGTCCGAGGTGCCGCCGAGCAGTATTCCGCGCTGTTTTCTGCCGCTCATCCGATCTGGTCTGATTTCTCGGACGATGTGCGCCGCAGCGTCGAGGCATTAAATGTTATTGGCTCATCACAGACGCACCCAATCATTTTGGCGGCATTGGAGCGCTTCGACAAACGAGAGATGGGGCGGTTGCTGCGTCTACTAGAAGTGATCGCCGTCCGATACCAATTGGTCATCCGCGGCCGTCCGGGCCGAATCGAGAGCCTCGGTGGGCGAGCTGCACGTGATATTTGGGAAAAGAAAATAAGTTCTGCTTCAGAGGTACTGTCAGTATTGCGCGAGATTTATGTCTCGGATGACGAATTTAAACAACGGTTCCGAACTAAAACAGAAACTAGCGCCAAAAAAGCAAGATATATATTTACAGTTCTCGAGCAGCAATCTTTGCAACGAGAGGGAAAAACCACACTTATCCGGTTGACACCTAAAGCCACTACTGATAGTATGAAGGCTGAAAGGATGTCCCCCAATGTCCGTCGCCTTCCCCCAAGGCGGCGATCTGCCCTTCCCCGGATCGCTACCTGAGTTCCAACAGCTTTTTCCCGACGACCTCGCCTGCGCCGCCTATCTTGAGGCGATCCGCTGGCCGGACGGCTTTGTCTGCCAGTGGTGCGGCGAGGCTGGCGAACCCTATCGGTTCAAAGCGCGCCCGCACGTTCTGGCCTGTCGGAAGTGCAAGAAAGACAACCGGATCATGGCCGGAACGGTCATGCAGGACTCCCACACCCGGCTATCCGTGTGGTTTTGGGGTGCCTACATCGTGTCTACTCACACGCAGGGCATGAGTGCTGTCCAGTTCCAACGCCAGCTTGGTCTCAAGCGATACGAGACGGCGTTCCAAATTCTCCACAAACTGCGCGCCGGTATGGTGCGTCCTGACCGAGACCGGATCGGCGGTGCGCCTGACGCGCATGTGGAGGTTGATGAGTCCTTGGTGGGCGGTGCGACGCGCGGGCAAGGTCGGGGCGTCCATGACAAAACTCTCGTGGCCTGTGCCGTGGAAGTCCGCAAGAGCAACCCCAAGGTTAAGGGTGCTGCGCCTCGCCGAAATGGTCGCTACGCCGGTCGTATCCGGTTGGAAGTCGTGCCGGATCGTTCGGCAAAATCGCTGGTGGGGTTTGTCGAGGCGGCAGTCGAGCCGGGAGCGGTCATCGTGACGGACGCATGGTCTGCTTACTCGACCCTGACGGATCGTGGCTATCGCCATCTGCCGATCACCGTAGCGGGTGCACCCGACATGATCGACGACTACTTGCCGCTCGTGCATATCGCGTTCAGCAATCTCAAAAGCTGGTTGAAGGGGTGCCACCACGGCGTCAGCCCGCAGCACTTGCAGGCATACTTGAACGAGTTCGCCTTTCGGTTTAACCGGCGGTTCTATCCGTTCAACTCGTTTCGGTCATTGCTCGGGATTGGCGGTCGAACTGCCGGGCCGACGTATGAGGGTCTATACTCGGGTGAGTGGGAGCATCCGCGATGCACCGGCAACGTTCGGTTGGTCGCTTAAAGGGAGGCCGAATTGGCAAATGCGACGCTCGGAGGATACTCTGCAAATCACGTCAACAACACTATAACTGTGAATGTGACGGTTTCGCACAATGGCGTAAATATCGACCTAGCAATTCCGATATCTCCGTCAATAACAGCTCCCGCTGACATTCTTCAAGCGGCGCAAGATTGGCTTCGCGATCGTGGTCAGGATTTGACGAGCGTTGTCGTAGCTATCCCCGATAGTGAAAACGACGCCGTAGTCGCATCGTCAAACTGGACTGAGTGGCTGTCGATTCGGGAGATGTCATAGTATGTGCCGATCATCGGTGCGCTCTGATTATTGGTCTATCGCACCTATTTAGGCGTCACCGTGGGCCACAACCCAATGTAGGGCATCCAATGCAGAAACTCGGGTTGTGTGGCACCGAGGCCAAAAAACTACCGAGACATGAGATCGGAATGAAGCGGCGCGAATTTCTCACGCTTCTCAGTGGAACTGCGCTGGCACCGCTCACCGCGTTGCCGGTGCGCGCAGACCAGCCCGAGGGCTGCGGTGTTCCGGTCGCGAGAGATGACGGCTGGCCCGTCGTTTCCGTCAATGACGATAAGCTCGTCGATCACGATGCGCTGTGCAGAATGGCTGATCGGCTTGTGGCTTCGAGCGCCAATGTGCACGCCGTCTTGGTTGCACGCGGTGGCAAGCTGGTGTTCGAGCGATACTTCAAGGGTTCCGACGAGATCAATGGCTGGCCGGTCGAAAAGACCTTTGACGCCGATACGCTGCACAACATCAAGTCGGCCACAAAGAGCGTCATGTCGCTCGCATTCGGGATAGCGATCGATCGCGGGCTGATACGCAGCGTCGACGAACCGATCTTCAATTTCTTCCCCGAGTTGTCCGATTTGCGGACCCCTGAAAAGGACCGCCTCCGGCTGGTGCACGCGCTCACTTTGACGATGGGCCTGAAGTGGGTGGAGGCGGTCCCGGACAACGAGGGCAACAACGACGAGGAACGCATGCATATGGCGTCCGATCCGTGTCGTTACGTCCTCGGTCTTCCGGTCACCGCCCCGCCAGGACAAGAGTTCTTCTACAACACTGGCACGCTAACCCTTCTGTCGGCCATAATCCGTAAGGCTACTGGAAAGCCGCTCGACGAATTTGTACGCGAAGCGTTGTTCCAGCCCATGGGCATTACTGAATTCGAGTGGACTCGGGTTAAGGGCGATTCCGATGCGGGCGGGAGCTTGCGCTTGCGACCGCGCGATATGGCAAAAACCGGCCAACTCGTGCTCGCGGGTGGTCGCTGGAACGACAATCAGATCGTTTCTAAAGCCTGGATCGAGACCTCGACAGCACCGAAGCTCAAGGCCACTGACAACCAGTCGTATGGATACCTGTGGTGGCTCGGTCGCGCGCGGCTCAATGAGCGGAAGGTCGTCCATTGGATTGGAGCGCTAGGCCGGGGCGGACAGTATATCCGCATTGTCCCGGAACTCGATCTCGTTGTGGCGGTGACAGCGGGATACTACCAGGACTACAGCCCGCAGGCGTTTCGGTTGCAGTTTGCCGTTTTCCAAGATGTCTTGGGGGCAGTTCCGCTGGGCTGATTAAATTATGATCGTCGCTACCCGGAATCAACATTTAGATGCTTAGGTGTGAACCGGATAAGCATGGGAAAAACATTTCCAGAGGAGTTAGTGCCAGGAAGCGTCACGCTTGAGCATATATTCCCAAAATCACCCCAGGCGTACTGGAAACAGGAACTCGGAGTTGATCCGCAGCTGTTAGAACAGACTGATCGGCTCGGTAACATGTGCTTGTTGCCTGAAGTGAACCGTGCTCTCGGTAACAAGCCGTGGAGCGATAAGCGCGAGCAGTTTACACGATCACGTCTAAGAATGACGAACACGCTGGCGCAATACGAGACATGGGGACGACCTGAAATAGAGCAGAGACAAGGCTATATGGCCGAGTTAGCCAGTGCCGCCTGGCGGTTCCAATGACGGCGGATGCTGAACGGCTGCGCGAAGCCGTCGAGCGTCCGCTACCCTTGGGCGACTTGGTTACCGGAGGCCATCGAACGGCCATTATCGGCGTGTAGGTTTGGCGAATTCGTTCTTTTTGGAATTAAGACCAAATGAGGTTTCGCCATTTCCCGCGAATTCCCGGTTATGCGGATTCTTTTCCCGGTTCGCGTGAAGAAATTCCCGGTTTTCGTGCACGACAATTCAGGTCAAGCAGTTGGCAATCAACATATTTTCGCTGCCGCGGGGAAAAACTTCGCGGTTAGTTCCCGGTTATACGGGAATTTGCGTTCAGCGGCTCAAGCTGCTGGCGGCCGGGTTGGCGGAGCTGCCGCGGCGGCGAATTCGGCGAGAAGGGCTGTCGCGGACGCGCACAGGCCGCCCTGCAGGTATTGATCTGGATCATTAATCCAGAGGAAAGACGCCGCCTGCGGCATCGGATAATCGACGCTCGGCACAAGTCCGATGACGGACCTCCGGCGTCGGGCCGGCGAACGAGCCTGCGCGGGGGTGCAGAGAGGCCTTAACATCGCGGCTGGGCGGTACACCCGGCCGGGCGGGAGAAATGCGCCATGACGAGAGCGCCTGCCATATTCTTTGGCACAATATTGGTGGTGGTGTCGATCGGCGCCTTCATCCCAGTGCTTTTCGGCAGGGAGACGATCGGCCAGCTAGAAGCATTTACCGGAGCGGCTCCAGAGGCGGCCTGACGCACCCAGCCCAGGTGGAAGACTGACCAAAATGGCGATACAGCCGATCTCGCCGCGAGGTCATCATCGGCCAAGGCGGCTGATGCGCCAGCTCGAACGTGCGACCAGCCAAATCAATCCGCTCCTATCCGCCGTCGCGATCGGGCTGCTTGTCCTTTACGTCACCTGTCTTGTCGCGCTGACGGTCAGGTTGCCGCCCATTCATCTGAGAGCCTGCGTCGCTGCGCAGCCGGAGGCGAGCGAGGCCCAGCCGAAGTAATACAAGCGGCACGCAAACGACGCGAGCCGACGAGCGGGTAACCCGCCGTCTCGGAGCGCTGCCTGGGAGGGAGTCGATGCTGCAGGAACTGGAAAAACAAACGAAACTGACAAAGAACCAATGGCTGATCGCCGGCGCCGCGACGATTGGCGACATGCTCGATTTCTTCGACTTTGGGCTGATCGCTTTTGTCCTGGCGTTTATCGTCAAAGACTGGCATCTGACCTTCGGGGAATCGGGATTGATCCTGTTGGCGTCGGGCATCACCGCGCCGTTCGGCTCGCTGCTGTGGGGGTGGGCCGCCGACAAGATCGGTCGGCGAAAGGCGATGATCGGCACCGTGCTCAATACCTCGATCGCCACCGGGGCGATGGCGTTGACCCCCGAGCACGCCTGGATCTACCTGGTGATCTGCCGGCTTTTCGTCGGCTTCGGCGTGACCGGCATGTATTCGGTCGACATCACGGTAATTCAGGAATTTGTGCCCACCGCCAAGCGCGGCTGGCTGACCGGGCTGACGACGACGATGCTGCCGGCGGGTTTTTTGTTCGGGGCGTTGCTGTCGGCCTTCGCCACGCCCTATATCGGCTGGCGCGGACTGTTTGCCGTCGGCCTGCTGCCGGCATTCTTGACCCTGTACATCCGCGCCTTTGTCCCGGAGTCGCCCTATTGGCTGATGCGGATGGGACGCTTCGAGGAGGCACGCCGGTCGCTCGCCTGGGCATTGCAAATCGACCCCGAAAACATCGCGCTGCCGACGGTGGCGCCGCCGGTCGAGCACACGCGCTGGACCGAGCTGTTCAGATATCCGCGCAGCATCTTTGCCGGCGCCCTGACCGGCCTTAGCCAGACGGGCGGTGTCGCGCTGGCGCTGTGGCAGGTGACCTTGCTCGTGATGGTCCTCAAGATTACGGCGCCCGAGGCGTCGAAGCTCGGCATCTGGGTCGCACTGCTGGCGATTGCCGGGCGCTTTCTGTGCTCATGGATCTCGGATGCGTGGGGGCGGCGCCCCGCGGGAGTATTCAGTTGCCTGACCGCGGCGCTGTTCATGTCGCTGGCCGGCTACATGCACAGCGTCTTCATCGGCGGCGTATCGATGTTTTATGTAATGATTTTGCTGCAGAGCTTCTTCGGTAGCGGCAATTACTCGATCGTCGGCCCCTATATGGGCGAGCTGTGGCCGGCGCGGTTGCGCGGCAGCGGCATGGGGTTCGTCTACGGCATCGGCAATCTCGGCAAGTTCATCGGGCCGGCCGGGTTGGCGCTGATCGCCGGCTCGGCCAACTACGTCAAGCCGCAGGCGACGCTCGATGCACTGATCCCGGGCTTCAACTACTTCGCCTTCTGGTATGTGCTCGGCGCCTTCGCCTTTTGGTTCATCGGCTTTGAAACAAGCCGCCGCTCGATCGAGGAGATCGACGCCGAGCTGACGGCGCCGTCGCGCTCGTCGAGGAAGGTACCGGCGGTTTAGGTCCGGTAAGCGCCTCAGACTGAGTGAAACGCTCGGGTTGCCCGGGTTTCGCCCGTGGTCGCCGCTTTATCGATTGGACG
>Ga0210390_10000766_pt1 | contig 32890 bp, 27 predicted proteins | sample IncBWH11OmetaG_FD_161050 | JGI IMG/M metagenome (GOLD analysis project Ga0210390, IMG submission 161050) | Forest soil microbial communities from Barre Woods Harvard Forest LTER site, Petersham, Massachusetts, United States - Inc-BW-H-11-O ...
GTAAAATTGGCGGAGATTTTTTCCACGGAGTAGAGATTAGCGGCGGAGGGCAAAATCATGGATGCACTGCTCACGAATGTCCGATACAGCATCCGCATGCTGTTGAAAAAACCAGGGCTTACCGCAGTCATTTTAATTACCTTGGCTCTTGGTATTGGGGCCAATACAACGATCTTCTCGGTGGTCTACCCTGCACTTCTTGCTCCATTACCTTATTCACAACCGGAAAAGCTTTTTACGCTGGCGGAGAACCGTCCCCAAAAAGGCTGCTGTTTTTTCACCTCTTCCTATCCTGACTATCTCGATTGGAAACGGACCGCAAAGAGCTTTCAGTTGATCGCTGGGTTTTCCCCAGAATCTTTTACGCTCACAGGAATTGGTGAGTCCAGAGGAATCTCTGCTACCCAGGTCACGACAAACTTTTTCGCAACTCTGGGCGTGAGACCAATGCTAGGTCGTGATTTTGCCGATGGCGAAGAGCTACCTGATACTTCTGGTCCCACGGTGGCGATTCTAAGTTACGGTTTTTGGCAAAGCGACTTTGGCCGCGACCCGAATGTCATTGGTAGTAAGATTCGTCTGGACTCGAGACTGGTTACCATCATAGGAGTAATGCCCAAGGAGTTTGAATTTGGTCCCGCCCTGTCCCCGGCTCTCTGGGTGCCGTTCCATCTAGACGAGTATTCCACCACGGCTCGAAACGCTCGTTGGATGCAAGCGATTGGTCGCCTGGCTCCAGGTATCGCCGAAACCCAGGCCCGCGAGGAAATGAATGTCATTACTGCCGGGCTGGTGAAGGAATATCCAAAAGCGAATCCTAACATCTACTTCACCATGGGGACTTTGCGTGAGAGGATCATCGGCAATGTCCGTCCTTTGATGGTCGTCCTCTTCGGCGCTGTAGGCTTTGTCTTGTTGATCGCATGCGCCAATATTGCGAATCTTCTGATGACAAGATCCATCGACCGGCGGAAAGAATTTGCTATCCGGACGGCTCTGGGTGCGAACCGTAGTAATCTCTTTTCTCAATTGTTCACCGAGAGCCTGATGCTCGCGCTGCTTGGCGCCGTGATTGGTCTTGTTGCATCCCATTGGGGCGTCCGCTTCCTGGTTTCCGCCATCCCGGATTCTCTTCTTCAGTCGATGCCATATTTGCGCCATGCCGGAATATCGCTGCCCGTGCTGCTCTTTCTTTGTGGGGTTACGCTCTTTACCGGAGTCGTATTCGGACTTGTTCCCGGTCTGACGGTTGTCGACTCGCGCATTAGCGAAGTGCTGAAGGACGAAACCCGCGGCGGGACTGGGGGAACTCAATCGCGTCTTCGTGACCTATTGGCGGCTGGCGAGATTGCGATTTCTCTGGTGTTGCTCGTGGGAGCTGGATTGATGCTGCAAAGCCTTCACGCCCTCCGCCATCAGGATCCTGGTTTCGATTCGCACAATGTGCTCACTTTTGAAGTTTCTCTCCCGGATAGTTCCTATCCGACAGACGAGAAGTGGCCCTATGACAATCCCACGGGGCGGTTGTTCACGCGGACGTTCCTCGACCGCCTCCGCAATTTGTCAGGCGTGCAAGGTGCGGCGGCTACGAGCTACCTGCCGATTGGTGGAAACCTTACAGGCAACCGCTTTGTCATCGAAGGCAAGCCCACCGCTCCTGGTCAGGAGGACCAATGCCCGAGTCGCTCCATCAGTGTCGGCTATTTTGAGGTAATGAAAATCCGGCTGCTTGCGGGACGCTTTTTTACCCCGTCCGATACTCACGATACGCTGCCCATTGTGATCGTGAATCAGGCTTTTGCGAAACGCTATTTCGATTCCGGCGAGGATCCGGTTGGCAGGGCTCTGCGCTTTACGTTTGCTCCCAATGAGCCCGTTCGTAAAATCGTCGGAGTAGTCGGCGATGTTGCCGAAGATGAACTCGCATTGCCATCGCCGCCGATAATTTACTACCCCGACCAGCAGAGGCTGGCAGTCTCTACTATCAGCTATGTGCTTCGGACTGAAGCTGATCCAACAGCATTTATTGGTACAGCACGCAATGCTCTGTCGCAGGTCGACCCGCAGCTTGCGATGGTCAAACCGCAGTCTTTGGAGCAGGTTGCAGATCAATCGCGGGCGGTTTTCATGCGGCGCTATCCTTCTTATCTGATCGGCAGCTTTGCCAGTCTGGCCTTGCTCCTCGCGGTTGTTGGTTTATATGGGTTGACTTCGTATACGGTACTTCAACGGACACGAGAGATCGGCATCCGCATGGCGATAGGAGCCCAGCCCGGCGATATCTTAAAACTCATACTCAATCAGGGAATCAGGGTGGCCCTTGTCGGAGTTGCCGTTGGTGTTTTGGCGGGACTAGGACTCACGCGACTCATGGCGAGCCTGCTGTTTGGAATAAATGCCAGCGACTGGCTCACATTCACAAGTGTCGCTTTAGTCCTGGTGCTGGTCGCCGCCGTGGCATCCTCTGTTCCCGCCCAGCGCGCCGCCAAGATCGATCCGCTGACTGCCCTCCGCTACGAGTAAACAGGCTGCGGAAAAAACTCGCTAACTAAGCCACGACGTTAAGCCAAGATTGTGGAAGAGCGGCCCTTTAGCTGTCCAGTTCCATGACATCCTTTACAAAACGTTTCGGGACATCCTTTACACTCCGGCCCGCAGGCGTCGCGGGCGGAGGGGCCATCGTCGAGTGCGGTTCAGTAATGCAGTCATTTCGGCATGGGCTGTCTTCGGAATGTGTTTACCCGGAATGCTCTCGCCATGAATAACTATTCCCTCCACCTCTGTGCCTCGTAAGTAAGTTCTTAGCGATGAATGTGTTTTCAGACTCGCCCCGAACAATCGGTTGTTTACTTTCGCGCGTCGGAGACGTCAGAGCATCTCTCCAAGTCATGGACAACCTGGGCAGGCGGGGGCATTCAGTTTCATTCGGTTCCTGGGAACCACTTCACAATGCTCCGGCGGCCCAATGTGCGCGTCATCGCCGAAGTATTGCAGAGTCATATGCTTATGGTAGGCGGACCACAGCGACGGGCCTCCGCTGGGAGCGCGAAAATAAACTCCCGTGAGTTGACAGACATCGAAAGTCGGCACACACCGTGCAAATCAATCCTTTTTTAAGAACCTAAATGCGCACAATGAATTTCGAACACGCGTTGCTGTGTCATTTGGCTCGTGCCGGAAATGAAATATGAATAATGGCCACAAAACCGCGCAACCCATTTGGGGCATTCTGGGTGGCATGGGACCTCTTGCTTCAGCTGAGTTCCTCACCTCCATTTATAAGCTCAGTCTGGGGCGAACAGAACAAAACATGCCAAGACTGTATTTGGTTTCCGATCCTACGGTCCCAGATAGAACGAAAGCTATTTTGAACGGTGAATACGACAACATATTGCGCTCTTTGGAATACCTAATGAAACGATTGTGGTCCGTGCATGTAGACCATATCGTTGTTCCCTGCGTCACAGCACATTTTTTTTTCCCCTATCTGGCCTTGCCTGATGAAATCACCTCTCGTCTTGTATCTCTTTTGGATGTCATTTTCGACTCGTTATTCGCAGATCAACGTAGATATCTCTTGTTATGCACGTCTGGGACGCGAAAAGCACGCATTTTTCAGTCTGACCGCCGCTGGAAGGAAGTCTGCCGCCGTGAGTTGATTATTCTTCCAAACGTCGCTGACCAGGAGAAGATTCACAAATATTTGTATGACGTGAAAAAGACTTGGCGCTCGGGAGACACTCGACTGTTAAACGGGCTGGCAAATAAATACAAGGCAGATGGTTTGATCGCCGGATGCACGGAACTTCATCTTCATGTCAGAGAATTGATTTCCAGTGGCATACAGATTATTGATCCACTCTCTGTTTTGGCTCAGCGAATCGCCGCCTCTAGTTTTAATCGGGCGATGCCAGGCAGATGAAGATGCCCGATTTAAGTGTGGCACAAGAGCTCGCGAATATTCCGGGAGTCATCAGCGCCACTACATCACCGAGGCGCTGGGGAAAAGAGGTGGGATTGCTGGAAGTCGAGCACCGCATTCTGGTGTTCTACCGCCGCACTCTGATTAACGGATGTCTCAGAATTTTTGGTGCATGAAATCATGCAGCTTGCCATTCGATCGCTCATCGCGGTTCCGTCCACCGCCTTATCGGGGCGAGTCTGAAAACACATTCATCGCTAAGAATTTACTTGCGAGGCAGATGCAACTTGCGGCCTAAGTGTGACCGGAGATAGCCGACATTCTAACGGGCTGTCATGACCGGAACGTCAGCGTGTAAAAATTGTGCAGGGAAAAAGCTTGGCTATTCATTGTGGCCAGCTGGACAATCACAAATAGTGACCTGCCCCAATTTCCGTTCACTTGAACATACGACAAAATCCCCTTTGAGCGGTCCCTATTTTCTGTTACAAGCCGAGAGTTAGTTTTCGGCAGTGTTGAGCAAGTCAGATCGCGGCTAGCCGCGATCTGACTTGCAAATTCGTGTGGCGTTCGCTCGCGCAGGGATCGGTGAGGACGACTCTCGTTGTACTCCTCCGCCAATCTCCGATGACCTGTCTCTTCCGTCAAGGTCGCGAACCAATGTACGTCCAGGCACTCGGCTCGCAACGTTCCATTGAACGATGGCCGGATTTGGGATTCCGCTTCAGCGCAGTGGCCGAATATCAACACTGCGAGCGGTACATTTCTGTGGGCCAATTTGGATGCGGTTCTCGCGGACTACAAGGCGGCGGGAATCAACGACATCCTCTATACCCTTTGGAGAGTTCTCCAACTGGGCTTTCTCGAACAAGACTGATACTTCCTGTGACTACGCCGGACAGGGAGCGAGTTCGGAACTCGACTTGTCAGACTACGGTAATGATAAACGCGCTTGTGGTCGAGGAACTACATGCTTGGTGATTAGCAAGAAACGCGCTTCTGGGAAGCCGCGGAGCTGATTTTCAAACGAGCCAACAAAAGTCAACCTGCTGTGGCCGAATCCGGGACTTAAGATCGCATTGCATTCGCCTACAGCTCGTCTCGAAACCGGACTGCGCAGGTGCCCTCCGGAGAAAAGGCGGGACGTTCGCACTCCTGCCGACGAGAAGTCCGTTTTCTGAAGTCCGGTTTGCCTGTGAATAATCGCGAAATACGGCCATTATTCGCGTATTTCGGCGCAGAGTGAGCGGAAATTCTCTGCAATTCAGACTGTGTGGCGGAGAGAGCGAGATTCGAACCCTCTGTACAGTTTTGCCGCGCTAAGCCTCGACATATCCGTAAGTTGCAGATAGCAAAACCTTACCAGAGAATTTCATCTAATGAGGCGCTGCTGGGGTGGCGGTTTGCAAATGCACAAAGTAGAGAACAACACTCAAAATAGAAAAAGCTGCGACAACCGCCAAGATGATGAAAACGAATATAAACACCGATCGTGCATTCTTATCATTTTCTACCTCAAATACCATCGTTACCGCGAAAAAAGCTGCTGCGACCAATTCGCAATATTCCCAAGGGCTGAAGGTGTTCAGCAAAAGCGTGAGCAGGAAGGGCAGAAGCATGCCAAATAGGAAAAAAATCCCCACGTACCAACATGTAAAAGTCGCATGCCTTCTGCTGTGCAACCCGGAATCCAACGCTGCGTTCGTTAGTGCCTCCTTTGCCACCAAAACTAGATAACACCCGTCTCCTGCGGCAAACGACCTAGGCATTGTGGAAATGTGTCAATTTCAGCCCGCGCGGCAGCCTTGATCGACAGATCAAGAGACATGCCTATTGGGGTTACCAGCGTCACGGGAAAGCACGGTCGCCAATTAGCCTACCTTGTCTGCGGTCCATTCGCAATCTCCAATTTAACTTTCTACTTAACGAGCCACTTGTTAAAGCCGAGAACTGTGCCTCTCGAAAACCTCGAAACGTCTGAGAGCGGACCGGAATTATACTTCTTTCATAATTCTCTCGCTCCGATGCCCATTTCTCTGACGACACTCCTCGCCTCTCTGTGTTCGATTTTCCGCTCGTGCGCTGCTCTCGAACTGGAGAACTTGGCCCTGCGCCATCAAATCGGCGTCCTTCAAAGGTCCGCCAGAAAGCGCCCGAGATTGACCTCAGGGGACCGCCTACTCTGGGTCTGGCTGTCCCTCCTCTGGCGCGATTGGCGCTCGACGCTGGCCATCGTCAAACCCGAGACGGTCGTGGCCTGGCATCGCAAGGGCTTTCGCCTGTTCTGGACGTGGAAGGTTCGGCACGGGCAACCCGGACGACCCGTCATTTCCCGCGAGGCCCGAGATCTGATCCGCAAGATGTGCCGGGAGAACCCCGGTTGGGGTGCACCTCGCATCCACGGCGAACTGCTCAAACTCGGCATCGAGATCGGCGAGAGTAGTGTCAGCAAATACATGGTGCGCTGCCGTAAACCGCCGTCTCAGACTTGGCGCACTTTCCTGGAGAACCACCTCACGCAGCTAGTCTCCATCGACTTCTTCACTGTCCCCACTATCCGTTTCCACGTCCTTTACGTGTTTCTGATATTGGCCCATGACCGGCGTCGCATTCTTCACTTCAATGTGACCGCCCACCCAACCGCCGAGTGGACGGGACAGCAACTGCGGGACGCATTTCCCTTTGATCAATTCCCGCGCTACCTGCTGCGGGACCGCGATGCGATCTTCGGCAATGACTTCAGAGAACAGTTGCGAGACCTGGGCATCCACGAAGTGCTGTCCACGCCGGGTTCGCCTTGGCAGCGAGCGTACGTGGAGCGGGTGATTGGTTCCATTCGGCGCGAGTGCCTCGATCATGTGATCGTGTTCCATGAAAGCTCGCTACGCCGAACCCTCGCTTCGTATTTCGACTACTATCACCGATCCAGAACACATCTCTCCCTGGGGAAGGACACGCCCGAGCCACGACCCATTCAACCACCGGAAATCAGGCCCGTCGTGGCGATGCCCCAGGTCGGTGGATTGCACCACCGCTACGAACGACGGGCCGCCTGAAACAGCCGAAGTCTAAAGTGCTACATCTGCTCTGTCCTGTGAAATCTGTGTCCGAACCGCGCTCACTCGCACACGTGTGGTTCGGCGAATTTCGTTCACTAGACTCAAGCAGGTCTATCGAACCGCTTGCGAGATCCGCGCGGTTCGCTTGGAACGACATCCGCCAATGCGCTCCACAGAATTTTCGTTAGGGACAGGCAATACTTAGAGCTTAGCAAACTGAGCAATGTCGGAAATGTCTCCCCAGTTCAAGCTGACGATTGTCTTAGGACTGAAGCCAAGGTAGAGGCGAAATAGCAGCGAGCTCCTCTAATTCCTGCTGATCCTTATTTGTGTCCAACGACTTCCAAAACCCCGAGTGTAGGTATGTATGGAGTTCTCCTTCCTTGGCGAGCTGCGGTAGAATCTCCGTTTCAAGACTATGCCCCTTCCATTTCTGAACCTTCTCTCGCTCAAAGACAAAAAAACCCGCATTGATCCAGCATTTGTCAAGAGTCGGTTTTTCACTGAAAAGGATGACCTTTCCCGTGGAATCAAATGTCAATGTTCCGAAGGGAGACCGAAGCCTCACTCCCGTCACCGTAGCAGCTGCACCTGAATTCCTGTGCGAATCAAAGAGGCGGGACACATCAACATTCCCTATTCCGTCTCCGTAGGTCACGAAGAAGCTCTCTTCCAAGTATTCAAGGCACGCGCGAACGCGGTCTCCAGTTTCGGTCTCCTGGCCCGTATCCAGAATCTCAATCTTCCATTCTGGGAAACGACCGTCGAAATAGTCGTTCAATATCTCGTGACGATGGCCGGCGGCAAGAACAAACTTCCGAACACCCTGTATCGCGTAAATCTGCATAATGTGCACGAGTATCGGTCGACCCTTTACAGGTATCATAGGCTTCGGGAAATAGGCCGAAAACGGGTATATTCGAGAGCCCTTTCCCCCGCAGAGAATTACCGCACTTGAGGCCATCATCCTAGACCTTGACATTTGCACCTCCGGGGTAGACTGATACTGTTCCTCGTTACATTGCGAACATACGATTGACAGTCAAAGACACTTTGCCGTGGTATCCAGGGACACGCTCGCAGTCCACGCGCCCAACATGCTCCTGAGCTATTTTTACGTGTTTCCACAAATTGCGGAGTTGTTAATAGCTTGGATACCCCCCAGTTATACACAGGCTCGGGCTGTGTCGAAGCCAGCATCTTTAATGGGCTTCTCCGCATCCTTGTTCAACCATCTGCTGTACCACTCAATTGTCTCTTCAAGCGCTTCTCGCAGCGAATACCGCGGCGCCCAACCCAGATATTCTCGGGCCTTGCTCGCGTCGAGGTATTGTTCTGCAATTTCTCCATGACACGTCCCTCTGGATTCTGGCTCGAGGTCAGAGCGTCCCATGATTTCCAGCACGAGATTAACAATTTCCCGAACTGTCAGGTGGACTTCGTAACTGAAATTGAAAGCCTCACCTACGAGTAAGTCGCGTTCAGCTAGCAGTTGTCCCACTCGAAGATAGGCATCAGCTGCATCCTTTACGTAAAGCAGATCTCGAATGGCAGCCCCGTCGCTGCGAAGAGTCAGCTTTTTGCCTCGTAGCGCGTCACAAATCACCCCCGGAATCAACCGGCTTAAGTTCGTATCCCCACCACCAAAGATATTGGCACAACGAACGATTGCCAGTCGGACACCATAATCACGCGCGTACACCTGCGCGATGAGATCTGCACAGGTCTTAGATACGTCGTAGGGGTGAGTGCCTTGAAGCGGATACGACTCTCGATAGGGTAGACTTTTGGATGGACCATACGCCTTATCCGATGACGCGAGAACCAGACTGGTTTTGGCTTGGCAGCGACATGCTTCCAACAAATTCCAAGTCCCCATAATATTCGTATGAAACGTATTGAGTGGGCACTTCTGTGCTGTGCCGACCAGCGATTGAGCAGCGAAGTGAAAAACCGTATGCGGCTCATATTCGGCGATCAGACGGCACAGAAGAGGAAATGACTCAACATCGCCCGCAACGACTGTAATCTTTTCCAGTAAGTTCTCTTGTATGAGCATAGATCTGGAGACTCGATCCCGCACCAGAGCGGTTACCTCAGCGCCTTCGGCTAACAGTCTCTTTGCGGTCCAGCCGCCGACGAATCCAGTCGCACCAGTAACCACAACTGCCTTCCCTTGCCAAAATGTGTCCATGTTCATGCCTCCATGAAGTGCTGCCCGTCGTCGGGCGGACGTGAGCGTTCGATACAGTATCGCAGGACTGCTGCTGGCTGCTGGTAGTTTGATTTGACTAAGAAAGCTATCCAGGTCCACTGTGACAGGCTCGATGGTCGATGAAGTTGTCACAAAAGAGTCGGCTATCATTCCCTACGGAAATGCTAGAGCTTCATTCATCACTGTCGAGTAAGTTACCGCTCCCCGAATGCGAACGGCAACCGGCGCCGTTACATCCGTTCGTGTCAGCAAGGGCAACAGTCGCCGCCAACCTTTGATTTCTATGGTCACTTACCAAGCCCCTCAACCGCACTGTCACGGTCGACAGAATTCGCCGAAATGTGTTGCATCAGGGACATCTCAAGGGCGGTTGCGCCCCGCGGTCGTGAGCCGTCAGATGCAAGGCCTACCGAATTCCCGATTTAAGGGAAGTCTCAATAATATCGACAACACACTTCGCGCCGTTGATCTGCTTTAGTTCTTCCATGCACCGCCGAGCTTCTTCCCGGTACGAAGAGTGCCGCATAATCCGAGTCAACGCGGTGCATATGGTCTCGCCGGTGACTCGACTCCTCGATAGAACCTCTGCCACCCCTTTCCAGCGTAGCCGCTCCGCGACACCAGGCTGATCATTTGTCATTGGGACAGCGACCATAGGTAATCCTTCCGATAGAGCTTCAAGTGCAGTATTAAGGCCGCCGTGAGTGATCACAGCAGCGGCCTGCTTCAGCAATTGACGCTGAGGGGCATACCGTACAACGATCGGGTCCCCTGGTAAAGAGAGGAGTGCATCAATGTTTGTGGTCGGATTGTTAACGCTTAGGACGACTCTCCACCCGGCCCGGTAACAGCCCTCGATAATCCCGCCGTAAATATCATCGCGGCGATTCTGCAGCGTCCCCATAGACGCATAGACATACGAACCAGCTACGACTTGGTTGCAGGGTAAATCGACGTCTTTCGTCTTTCGCGAGACCGACAAAGGGCCTGCGTAATGAAAGCGGGGGTGAAATCTCCGCTGGGGATAGTCCAAGCACTTAGGTAGTTGTGCGATCTCAGCCAAACCCGCGAATTGGGTGGACGTGTCAGGCAATGGACCGAGAGCCCATTCCGCGCGCTGTTTATTGATTAATCTCCGAACCGGACTTCCCAATATCGATAAAAAACGATAGCCGATCTCATTTCTAATGTGATGAACAGCGGTCGATTTGTGCTGCCAACCGGTGTAACAAGGTGGGACTCTGTAGTCCCGGTTCAACGGAAGAGCATTACATATGCTAACGAAGGGGACGCGTATATGCTCGGCAATCGTGGGACCGGATACATCGATTTGATCCACTACGAAAACATCCAACCCAGCGTCGTGTAGACACGAGGGAAGGTAGTTAAAGTAGGCGGTGCTGCTCCTACGTATCCGATCAATGCTGAAACGGAGCGCTGCTGATCCGGACAAGTTGCCTAGAGCTGCGTCTATTGCAGGTATTGTGCCTAGAGGAAAGGCTTGTTCTGCGAATGTACAGCATTCGAAACCCGCCTTTTCAACGGACGCCTTCAAATCTGGAAACTGAAAGAATATTACCCGATGTCCCCGTGCTTTGATTTCTTGGGCCAGCCCGAACATAGGGTTCAGGTGTCCGGCTCCAGGGAAACAAGCAATTCCGAATCGCACGGCGATGTATCCTTTCGATGTAGCCTTAACTACGCTTCGAGAAATGAGTACCTGCGATACCTGCTTGGCTAGGCAGGGACTACTAGAGCCTTATCGGCGGTTTAACAGTACCGTTATGGGCCTGTTCGGACGCAGAGTCAATGATGGAGCCAACTCAAGCCGGTAATCCCCAGGAGATAACGAGAACTGTCGGACGACACTAGAAATAATTGCCGCTAATTCGAGAGTGGCGAAAGCGGCACCTATGCACATACGTGGGCCGACCCCGAAGGGCAAGAACGCTCCTTTGGGCAGAGTTCTTTCAAAGTCTGGTGTCCACCGTTGTGGATGGAAATTGGCAGGATCATTGTAATATCTATCGTCTCGATGGATCACATACGGTATTACAATCACCTGGGTGTTTTCCGGAATCAGCGCATTGGCTACCGCACAGGGGCAAATGGTCTTTCTGGGTATCGCCCAAACTGGCGGGTACAATCGCGTCGTCTCCTTTATTACACCCGCAAGAGATGAAGAAAGTTCTTGTAGCGAACGACGGGCTTCATTTCCCCGGTCCGACTCCGCCGCCCGAAGACTCTCCTGAATCTCTCTATTTTGGGCCAGCATCAGAAGGGCGTAAGAGGCCACCAGCGCAGTGGTTTCATGCCCAGCGAAGAGCGAGGTGATGACTTGATCCTTCACCAGCTCACGAGAGATGCTACCAAGCCGGTATCGGTTTAATAAGGAATAGAGATATGTGTTCTCTGAGCAACTTTGTAATGAAAACGCAATAATATCATCAGCGATCGAGTCGCACTCTGCCAGGGCTTCTCTGTACTGCTTGGTTATCTTTGAATGGACGCCTGGAATGTGGGACCAGAAATGCGTAAGATGTTGCATGTTGTAAGCCAAAACCGCTTCGAAGATTTTGCTCAGTCTTCTCGGCTCGACTTTTGAAGAGATAACTGTTCCTAATAGCGCCTCTCCGACTATCTGAACGGTTAGCGCCACCATCTCTTCATAGAGGCGGATTGGGCCATCGCCCCATTTGGAGACACACTCATTGGCGCGCACATTTGCGATCTGCGAATATTTCTCGAGTCTCTCCTTTAGGAAATAGGGTTGCGCCTCACGTCTTTCGCGCGTCCAGGTCTCTCCATCGCTGGTTAGCAGCCCTTCCCCCAGTAGATCCCGGTTGCGCGACAGCGCGTCTCCCTTCCAAAACTCTTTTTGATGCTCAACGAGAATCTTCCAGGCAAGTTCTGGGCTATTGACGAATACCGTTTCATGCGCGAAGAAGCGCGCGGCGTATATCGAGCCGTACTTCGACGCATTATCAACCATGAACCCAAACGGGTTCCGCCGATACTCCGCGAACATTCCCAGAGGCCGGTAGGAGCGAGGACCGGGTAAATTCTTCATAAAGGTTCCTATCGAATCGGGCCGCTTTCCATTATCCAAAGTGTTGAACCAGGAGCGACGTCACTCCTCCACACAAACAGACAAAATCCTTCAGGGGGAGGCGAGTCTAGATTCACTCACCCTCCGGCTGCGTCGCCCTCGGCATCGGACTACACCTCGCATCACAGACGCGCGTTACCGCCACAGGTCACTCGAAAGGTATCATTGCGGCGCTGAAGGGATCCCGCCTCCTAACAAGGAAGCATCACGATGTGCTTCGGTGGTGTGTTTGCCCCCGCTTGAAGGTCTCGGCATTCACCCCGGATGAGGGATGCGGCTTTCTCCGCTATCATGATCACCGCTGCATTCGTATTTCCAGAAATTACCGATGGCATTATGGAGGCGTCTGCGACGCGCAATCCAGAGATGCCACGCACGCACAAATCGGGAGACACGACGGCAGTTTCGTCGGCTCCCATTTTGCACGTGCCACACTGGTGGAATATCGTTCCGCCTGTAGAGCGAATGTATCGGGATAGCTGTTCATCCGATTGCATGTCGCTACTTGGGGTCACTTCTTCCGGGATGTGCCCAGCGAGTTGGGAATGGGTCAGGAGCCGACGAGCCAGATGTATGCCTCTCATCAGCACTCTGGCATCCGCTTCGTTTGCCAAATAATTAGGCTGTATATCTGGAGCAACACTCGGGTCTAGGGACCTGAGCCTCACATGGCCGTAGCTGAGAGGTCTCAACTGACATATTGAAACGGTAAATCTCGCCTCTTTATGGAGGGGGGCCCCCGGTGCGTCTGCGCTGAATGGAATGAAATGCAGTTGGACATCGGGACGCTTAAGTTCACCGGGTGTTCGCAGGAAAGCGCCGAGTTGTGCGGCTGCGAGAGTAAACGCTCCCCGTCCTCCTAAATATTCAACCGCGCCCCTTGCCCACCACGCATAGCTCCTGGAAAGAGTATTGACGCTGCACTTCTTTGAGCAGCGGTATACGATACGCGCCTGGTAGTGATCCTGAAGATTCTCGCCGACTGGTAATATCTCGATTGGGAGGATGCCACACGAACGGAGTACCTTCTCGGCTCCGACGCCAGACCTCTGAAGAATGAGCGGCGACCCGATTGCGCCGGCTGCGAGTATGATCTCACGATCCGAGTGGATTACCGTATTGCCCTTTGGGGTTAATACTTCAACTCCCATAGCTCGCCCTTTAGCGATCAACACGCGAAGGACAAATACGCCCGTACTTGTAGCAAGGTTACTCCTGTGCAGAACCGGCTGCAGAAACGCAGCGTTTACGCTACAGCGTCTTCCTCTGCGAGCCGTCAGCTGGTAATAACCGATTCCCTCTTGCCTGCTCCCATTGAAATCCTCGTTGAAAGGAATACCGAGCGCGTTGGCAGCGTTGCAGATCTCATCGAAGAGCTCGTTCTTCAGATGAATATCGCTGACGCCTAATGGGCCGCCTACACCGTGGTAATGACTCTCGCCTCGCTCCTGATCTTCGGACTTACGAAAGTAAGGAAGGATCTCTTCAAATCCCCACCCGTCGTCTCCATGATTCTTCCACTCATCAAAGTCGTCTCGTTGACCACGGATATAAACCATTCCGTTAATTGCGCTGCTGCCGCCCAGGACTTTGCCTCGCGGCAGTGGGAGACTACGATTCGCGGTGCTAGGGTTCGGACTCGTAACGAATTTCCAATCATATCGCTTGGAGCCCAATATCTTGTAGTAGGCGGCGGGAATACTGAGAAGGGGGTGACTGCCCGCTGGCCCCGCTTCTAGGAGTAGTACGCTGTGAGCCTCGCACTCTGACAACCTACTCGCGAGAACGCACCCCGCCGAGCCGCCGCCGATAATCACATAGTCAAAGTGAGCGCTCTTGTTTTCCATGATGCTGAATGGATGCATGAATTACCTGTTGCCCTTCTTCGCGATGAGAAAGACCCCGGTCGCATAATCGAGCTCTACGAGGATCAGGTCGGAGCGTCCCTGAAGATCTTCCGTCAATCGTGCGCGCTCAGCGTTTGAAGCAAACTGTTGGCCTTCGCCATAGGTTTCAGATCTGACGGTAGTTCCGTCGATGGGATTCATGTCGTCCATCAGTAACAACCCCGATGAACGCAGCAACCGTAAAGCGAGATCGAAGCTCCAGTATTTCCCGGGACCGGCATCTGAGAAGACGAAATCGTAGGACTCATTTCTGCACGAACGAAGAAACACATCTGCGTCCGCCTCTATCACATTCACCTGATGATTCTTTTCCAACAGCTTTCGCGCGTTCGCAACCAGTTCGGGGTCGTTCTCGATTGTGTCAAGGTGCGACTTGTCATCCATTCCAGCGAGAATCCATGACGAGCCCACTGCCGCCCCCGTTCCAATTTCGAGAATGTTTGCGCCGGGCCTAGTGGCAACGAGCAGCCGAATGAGCGCACCAACTCGGGCATCGATGTTCATATGAAAGCTGTGCCCGGCTGCAAGTGCGCGCGCTACGCCATACGGAATAGATGGCTTGACAGCAGCGCCATCGAAATGTTCGTTCATAACGATCTCGGCTGGCGATGGATCGGATACGGATCCGTGCGCTTTAGAAGAGTGGCCAGTAGCGCCATGCGGACCCACATGCCATTTGCAGCCTGCTCAAAATACTTAGCGTTTGGGGTGTTATCGACGTCGACCGCTACTTCGTCGGTACGAGGGCCTGGATGCATCACATAGGGCGATTTATCACACGCTTTCAATTTTTCTCTTGTTATTCGGTAGCGGTCCGGGGTCGCTGACCATTGTCCACTGAGATCGCGAGACGATTCATGGTTAGGGTGGTTAAGTCCAATTGTTTCGATTATGTCAGCAGAGTCACAGAGCGTGTCGATAGACTGCACAGCTTTCCAAGGGATAGCGGCCTCCGCTAAGACCCTAGCCACACACTCTGGAACTGTGTCTCCCGGTGGCAGAAGAAACAATATGAGACGTGGTCCAAAATGCCGAAGGCCAAACATTATTGACCGGAGTGATCTAATCCTGAGGTCGCCTACGAAACCCAAGGTCGCATCCTTCAAGTTGCCGACAAGCTTGTGCATGGTGTAGATATCACCGAGCGCCTGGGTTGGATGCTCATTGTAGCCGTCGCCTGCATTGATGATGGGCACGCGGGATGAAGCTATGAGTTCAGGAACCGCTCCAGTGACGGAGTGGCGTACGACGATGAGGTCGCATAGGACTGAGGTAAACGCAGCTACATCCGCCAGAGTTTCCTTATAGAAGTCTCCAGCGCGGCTAGTGGATGGGTCTGCGAAACCTATCACAGAGCAGCCAAGGCGATGCGCAGCTGCTTCGAAATTGAGCCGGGTTCTTGTGCTGGGTTGGTAAAAAAGCGTAGCAACTATCTTACCAGGCATCAGTCTCCGGGTTGCTTCGCTTGGAGTCTCCCTCAACCTATCCGCAAGGGCAAAGAGACTCTCTATTGCCTGACGGTCGAAGTCGAGCATGGATACTGCATCTGATGGAACCTGCGCTGCACACCGGGATACTTCGTCGCAAAGCAGATGGTCGACGTCCGTCGAGATGTTGGTCATGGTCTACCCCTTCGGTTCGCGTTTCTGTGAACGTAGCGCCACATACAGACTCCTCTCTTCCCCTTGAAGCAAGAACCTCTTCCCATGAAAGATGGCAACTAGTGGTCTGTCGCAGTGAATCGTTAGTAGTGTAATGTGTCCGATTTTTTAGCAGCTTCTCGACAGGTGCGGCGCTTTCTGCATTTTGTCGCGGTAACGGACTCTCCGTGACAGTCCACTAGAGGTAGACCCGCACAGATCTGGCAACAGCTACCACCAGAACTGTTAGTTTAGGTTTGGACCTCGTGCGTCTACGATATGCACTCGTTGCAGCCGCGTGCCTATCCGGCCGGTCCTCGGCTGTTATGGTCCGAGCGGACCTGGCATTGCTTTGTGGCACCAATGGAGATCCTGCAATGACGCGATCAATTCCTCGGGAATGCAGCGATTGTAAGCAATACGGGCATGGTCTAACTCCATAACGGTTTCTACGCCGATCACTACTGATGCGTACGGTTGAGTCGCTCTAATGAAGGGCAGTGCCACCTCTGCGGGTGTTAAGCGAAAATTGGTCAACAGGCCCTGGACCGCCCTTACCTGTGCCTTCGACTCAGGAAGAAGTCGCGATAACTGATCAAGCCGGAATAACCAGCCTTGATGAAATGGTGCGGCAAGCCAGCACTCGGGCTTCTTTACCCGGCCCAACAGCCCTGCAAATCCGGATGCATTACGCCAAACCAAATCATATTGCTTCGCAATGAGGACGACTTCCCACGCTGTATGCGATCCCATACGATACACAGACTCTAGTCCCGTGGCGCAATTGCCAGCTATGCCCATGCCGATCCTTTTTGCCAAAAGGGAGTTCTTGAGAAAGCGAATGCTTTCTCCTATGGAGTAGGAGTCCTGTGGGGCAACGAATGTTCCTTGCGGAGCGGTCCCATCCCACCAGACTCTCCAATCGGCCTCATGTATGAAGACCAGATTCGGGCCGCGCTGCAGGCGCGCGGTACTGGCCTCACATGCTGCAACTAGATTGGCGGAATCGTGATAGTGTTTGCTCTGTGCAAAATATCCAATCTTTGTTGCGACTTTAGCTTCCGTTCCAGTTGAGTTGAGGAAGCGACCGATAGCTTTTTCGACTGAACCGTTGCCATACAGCGCGGCGGTGTCTATCCATTCACCACCAGTATCGAAATACCTGTTCAGAATTGCGCGGACGGAGGGAAAGGGTAAACTTCGAAATCCCAATGTCCCCAGCACCAGACCCACAAGGCATTCCTCTAAGTTTAGCAGCCCATATAGTCACGGATGCAGGCTGCTGCGCGTTCCAGCACGCTATCTTCGAGTCCGATGAAAAGCCTTATATGACCCACGCCATTTTCGCCGGACCCCGCACCGGGGACTGCAAGAAGATGGTATCGCTCAAGAAGCTCTTTCGTGACGTCGAGACTGGAGTCAGTCTGCAATCGCGGAAAGAGATACACTCCACCTTCCGGCTTCCAACAATCGACGCCCGAAATCCCAATCAAACCCTCATACAGGAGGTCCCGCTTGCGCTGGTATACAGACCTTACCTGTGACGTAAACTCCTCATAGTTGCCCTGCAAGACCCCCGCGGCCATGCATTGGGATGGGCTGGGAGGACTCATGTACGAGTACAGGGCGAAGCGGCGCATCTGGTCGATGATGTTCTTTGGGGCAACCACATACCCCAACCGAATCCCCGTTAGCGCAAATGACTTTGAGAATGAGTACAAATCGATGACGTGTTGAGACACGACACGCGCTGAGAGGTGCACGACACCATCATAGGCAAAAGCCTCATACTCATTGTCAAGGATGAGCCAGACGCCACCTATCTCACAGATGGATGTAATTGCTTGAAGTTCCTTGGCAGCGAGCACGGCCCCAAGAGGATTTAGAGGCGAATTGAGCAGAACAGCTTTGGTGCGCGGTCCGATTGAGTTACGAAGGGCGTCAAGGTCAAGTTCGTATCGGCTTCCGCTGGGAATGTACGGCACTCTCACTGCGGTGCCATAGCAGAGTTTGATGATTTGTTCGTAGTGCTCCCAGCAAGGATCTGGGATGATGATTTCGTCGCCGGGATCTGCCAGCGCGCGAATTGCTCCGAGGAGCGCCATCGAGCCACCGGGTACGACAATTATTTCATCCAACTCCGCTTCGACTCCATTTGCTCTCCGGAGCTTTTCCTGAATCAACGCAAGGAGCGCGTTATGGCCCTTGAATGGGGAATACTTCGTGAGCGCACGATCGTTTGCGGCCCTCAATGCTTCCAAGGCGCCGGCAGGGTAGGGGAATACAGGCTCTCCGCTGGCAAGGGGCAGAATGTCTGTCCACCCGCTCTCCTGTGCAATCGTTACGAGATGTGATACGGCGGAGTCCTCCAGGCTGGCGAGGCTATCTGAAGTTCTTCTCGCAGCAGATGAACCCCATGGCGCGAGTGTAGCGGGATTAAGCATAGGAACAATCGGCTCCTTTCTCGGTCTTGTCGTAGCTAAACATTCTCAGCTCCGGGGTGTGCTCCTGATAATAGGCGGCTATATTCCAGTTGAATAACTGGTGAAGCTCTATCATCGTATGCAGGAATGCGCACAACTGATTGGCCAGCTCTCTTGTAACAATCGGATACAGCGCGAACACTTCCTCGGGGAAGAAGCCGTGATCGCATGTTCGATCTAAATTTGCGTGCCACTCGAACACTTTGATGACTTCTTTGGGAATGTCGTAGTGCTCCTTCATGCCGGCATAGATATCGGCCTCGCGGGGAATATCTGCATCTAGCGCACTGGATTCGTCTCGGATCAAGGCCGTCGCATAGAGAAGAGGATGTTTGATCGCCGCCGCCTTATAGGTGTTCATGAGCCCTACGGTCGCCGGCAAAGGTATCGCGGATAGAATGTCGCGTTCTGGAAGCCACTTTTTTAGCGCATCGAAAATCATTTGGCCGTGCTTACTCTCTTCGTCATAGAACTCCATGAACAGTGAACGGATATCTTCGTTAGTGGAGTTCGCAACGGCCAATGCCAGCTCATCTGGCACTTGCCTCAACAAAAAACCCAGCTCGATCAAGAATCCTTTGACAACGCTAAAGGGTGCGATTCCGCGCGCAATACGGCGCTCAAGCATCGGCCCATAGGGGCTCTTTGCATCATCGCTCCGCCACACAAACATGAGGTCTTCGAGTCTCCAGAACATCTCCCGCCCACTCAGATAGCCATCCTCTCGAAGTATGTCTTGGCCATTTAATACGAGTGGGACCTTCTCGAGATCTGCCAGGACCCGAGTAAGCTCTTCCTCTTCGACGCCAGCGGAAGATGCAACGTCTGTTACCCGCGTTCGTCCATTGCACATCCCAAGAGCGCGCGACAAGCTGGGCGGGTCTTGCGACGGCTGTCTGTACAGTCTGTTTCTATACTTGAGACAAACCGCATCCTGGTCCGCCTCATTTCTCACCGCGTATTTCAGTAGTGGATAAAGCATGCACTCCTTTCACGTCCAGAATATATCCCGTGGACTGGCTTGAACCATTTCCCGATAATGGATTCAATAATCGCGATAGCCTCTCTCAACACCGTAGCTGTAATGACGCGCGGTAGCTTAATCGTGAGGCAGGTCATGTGGCAGCGGATGTAGACACCGTGCTCGAGTAGTTCCTCCGCGACAGCAAGAGCCATTGACCGATTTGTTGCCTTATCTCTTGCGGCACAGAACTCAATCGCTCTGATGAGTCCAACGCCACGGGTTCTCAGCATGCCAGGAAAGCCTGCAACTAGTTCCTGGACCAGCGACTCAAGCAGGATGCACAACTTTTCAAAAGCGGCTTGCTCTGTGGGATCTGTGAGGAGTGCACAGGTCGCGCTGAGCCCGGCGATGGCAGTTGCTGTTCCGCCATTCGTGTAATCTGCATCTCCGACATTCAGGTTGTCATACTCCGGGCGGGACGCGCAAATCGCGAGGGGAAGCCCCCCTCCGACAGACTTCCCGAGAATCAGAATGTCGGTGGCGATGTCATAGTTGCGAGTCAAAGTAAAGTCGGGCACCCAGCCAAACGTCTGACACTCATCCAGGATGAGCGGTATACCAAAGAGTTTGCAGGCTTCTTCGGTGCGCTTTAAGAACAGTTTCATGGCCCGCCCCGTCGTCACACCAGAGCTGATCATGATTGGGTCTACCAAAACGCAGCTCAATGAGCCTCTAAGTTTTTCTATCAGCTCCGCTATAGATCTGCCGTCTTCATCCGGACAGTTGACCAGTTCGCGATCGTAGTTTGGGAACGGGATTGGGGCAAAGACCACGTCCTCGGACCCGCCCCTCAGTATGTCGTCTGGGCGTTTGCCCCAACCTCGAAGGTGAATTGTCTGCGTATTCTGTCCTAAGTAGATGCCATCTACGGTAAGAACCTTTGCGCGACCGGTATGTCGGCGCGCTTGTTTGACCGCACACTCGACGGCACTGGACCCATCATTCATCCGAACGTTATAAACTTCAAGATGCTTAGGAAGTAGCGCAGACAGTTCTTCGATCGCTTTGTTCTGTTCCCTGCTGATAAAGTCCTGATCTACAAACGTGTACTTGTCCCATGCAGCTTTAATCGCAGCGCCAAGCACGGGGTGGCTCTGCCCGTAGAGAAGGTTCATCGTCTGGCAACTAAGATCGATGTAACGTTTTCCCTGAGTGTCCCAGAACAGCGCACCTTCACCGTGCGAAATGGTGACGCCGCTTTGAGGCCAGATGTTGTGACTGGGCCGTGCCATTACCGCCTCACGCTCGCTTGTTGAACAGGATGGCAGTGGAGCAAGGTATCGCCGAGGTCATACATGAAATTGCGTAGCATCTGAACTGGACCGCTATCGTCCGCGAAGAGCATGCTATTGACCAAGCCGCCTGATGCCCCCGACGCAATAGCCTCTTTTAAATGCGTGACAGAGCCAATCCCGCCATCTAGGATCACGGGGATATCCAGAGCACATATCTCAGCGAACTCGTCACGATTGTGGATTCCGGCGCCACTCCCAATGGCGCTTCCCATTATGCGCAAGACTGGGCAACCGAGATCAACCAACTCTTTCGCGGCGACAGTGTCGCAAGATAGCAGAGGCATGACAACTAGCTCAGGAAGGATGTGCTTCAGCGTTGCAACTGCCTTGATCAGGTCGGGTGTGTTTGAGGTGCGCAGGTCTTCGTTGAGTACCTCAAGCTTCACAACCGGCTCTGGGAGTAAGGAAAACGCATGCTGGGTCCTGTCAACTGCTGCGTTGGCTGTCGTTTGATGATTGATGTTCAGCATCTTCGTCATTGCCAACACCGATGGTTCATCACACACATCGTCGTAACGGACGGGACCGAATCCAATGCTGAGTCCGTCCCTCCCAGCCGTCTTGTTGAGACGATGGGTATTTATCGGAAGCGCATTTGTTCCGGAAACAGCAATCATCTGTAGAACCGTGTCTCGGTCAATGCTATGGTTGTAGTTGCCAAAGCAATGCCATAACCGGCTGAGGCTCAGTGAGTTATGGCAAAAGAAATGCGGATTGTTCGTAATCATTTTGAGGCTCTCCTGGATGGTAGGAATAACGATACGGTACCTGCTATTGCTGGCGCGGTAGGTACGGCCGCACTTGGTGTTCGAACAATTCCATGGACTTGAGGACATCCTGCCGCTCTCCCGCAGCTTCAAATCCGCAGATTATCCGGCTAATGCCCGTCGCCTTAATTGTTCGCGCAAGCTTCTCGATGCATTCTTCTGGCGTGCCTATAGGGTTCAATCGCAGAATCTTGTCCGCCCTTACAGCGGTGGCCGTCTCGCCTTTTCGAACTGCTTCCTTCCATTTGCGGTAGTGCCAGTCATAGTCGGCGAGCTTTTGCTCTTCAATAACGTCCATGATCTTCGTGTCGCGCTGCGCTTCTTCCATCCACCACCCGAGGTAATAGCGCGCCCTCTCTCTGATGGCAGCCCCGTCATTGTCAACTCCGACTACAACAGAAAGAGAATGGTCGATGGATTCGGGATCGTGGCCGTGGTCAGCAGTGACAGAACGGTAAAGCTCGAGATTAGATATCTTCTCCTCGTCTTCGACATCGTGCTGAATTAACATCGGAATACCCATACTGGCCGCCCACTCCACCGTGGCCGGCGACATCGCCGCCGTGTATGTAGCAGGTCCATTAACTGTAAAGGGTTCCGGGTACACCGGGACGGACTCGAATTTGAGGAGATTTGAAGTTCCGCAACAGCGGCCTTGTCTCCAAGCGTCCTGAATGATGCTTAACCAGACCCGCATCGTTTCCCTCGAATGTCTAAGGTCACCTCCAAATACGCCGAAGTCTCGGCTAAAAAGCCCCCTGCCAACTCCGAAAAGGAAACGTCCTTTACTTAATTGGTCTAAAAGCGCCGCCTGCTCGGCTAGTCGAACTGGATGTTCGATGGTGAGAATACTTATGGCCGTGCCCACTTTAAGTCGGCTTGTCCTGCCGAGAATGAAGCCGGCCATCACTAACGGAGAGCTACAAATTCCATATTTGGTGAAGTGGTGTTCCAGAACCCATACACTTTCATAATTCAGCTCTTCAGCCAACCTCGCGTACTCAAGCGAACTATCGAGTATTTCAGCCTGTTGTCTACCCGGGGGTACTGCTGTCGTCAGATATATACCGATGTTCATTGTGAGGCCTCCGCGAACCGTCTTCGAAATAAGCGTCTCTCTGTCAAGGCGCTCGCCACGATCGTGCTGAATGTTGGTTCGCCTCCGTTTCGTTTGCCGACTGCGACAGCATCGAGCGCGCCGTCGGTCACAGCATTGAGTAGGACGCGGGTGGTGCGCGGATTATTGCTTGAGTTATGAGTAGCACCGGCCAGAAGAATGTTCTTGCTGCTGGGATGCAGCAATGATCGATGCGCCTCGACTGAGTCTTCGTAGCGCACCCAAAGGTCCTCCGACGCGGTGAAGGCAGTAAGGCGCGTCTTCATGGTGCGAATCTCGCGCTTGGTGGATTCTAGCGATAGCCAGTCTTCAGAGACGCAGTCCCCACAGAAAGGTGGCGCCGTGATGGGATACCCTTCTACTTCGATCGTTTCTGGCAACTCTTTACTGTTGACCTCAAACCAATCGGTTCCGAGCACTTGAACGAGGGTGTCTCGCAGGTTAACCACCCCCGCTATCGTGATCAGGAATGATAGAGAAGGCTCGACTGCGACCATACGGTATGCCACTCGCGCCGCCAGGCTTGACGCGACGAGGCCGATCTGACTGCTGCCCAGGTCCTGCGCGAGGATGGACCTAACGACGATCTGCATACTCTCCAGACTGCTGCTCATTGTGAAGGAACGAACAGAGCCACTGCTCAAGCCGATGTGATTGAAAGGGTCATATCTGTACACGACGAAGCCCGCACTTGCGAGGTAGAGCGCCAGAGTCGACAGATGCGTCATGGTTTGGCCGAAACCGGGCGCGAGCACCACGATTCCACTCTTACCGCCGCAAGGCGGAGATAGCCGCCAAGAGTGTAGTCTTCTGCCACCGCTACACGCGATTACTGCCTCTTCTAGTGCCAAGTCGCTCGCTAGAAGGATCGGCTCACCGTTAGACACCATGGCGTTCCATCCTGACCGCGCAACCGGCGAGCGGTCGAGAGTTCAGGCGACGTTCGATATGGAGTCTCACGCCATCACGGCCGCATGAGCATCTTCCGCGTCTCACGTAGCCTAGGTCCTCAGTTAAAAGCAGGCAGGGGTAGCTCTCTGCGGATGCATCGATGTATGACATTACCCCCAGTTCGCCGTCTCGACATGGTGTGAGGGTCAGGGGATCACGTGCTGCCACAAACACCCACGGTGGTACATGCTTCTCTAGGCCTACGCACTCGAACATGACGGTGTTCAGTTCAGCTTGGGTGAAGACATCCCGGACCTGTGCCTCAGAATGTAGACAAAGTTGCGTCATGGCTAACGAGGTAAGGCTACCCCTATCGATTTGTGAGCCGCTGAATTTCTTCCAGCCACCTGCGGTTACTATCGTGCATCGCGATCCACACTGCATGCGGCGATTAGTTCCGGCGATGTACGTCAACCAGTCCACTACTCGATATGGAGGCCCGATCATTACAACGTGCTTTCCGGATCCAATGTGATCGCTAACAAGGCTCTCGACCAAACACCACTCAATTGAGCCATTGTCCTCGACCGCATAACTTGGGTAGAGCAATTCGATGAGGCTTACGACATATTGAAACCAGATCGTAGACTCAATTCCGCCTGAGCCCAGATTTACAATGACGGCATCATCTTCGGGCCACGATCCGATAAGGCCAGCACCGACCTTGGTAGAGCTAAGTAGATATGAAAGGGTTGTTCGGTCCCTGGCCACCTTGCTCGGATTTCCAGACGTGCCACTGCTGAGACACCATTTCTCGATGCTTTCACGGCCGACAGAGAGCAACTCGACCGATTTGAATGCGCTCGTGGTGATTAGCGGCATCTCCATGATGCTATCGAAGCCAACAGTCGCCCTTACCTCATCGACATATCTGCGATAGGGTAGACACGCTTCAAGATGAAGGGCGAAGGATCTCCTTGCTAGATCTGAGGCTATGGCGTTCTGCTCTTTTAAAGGCAGGTCGTACCAGAGCATATTGCCGCCGATAAGTGAGCCGACAGGGGACGTTGCATCTATGGACGTGTACATCGGCATATTTCTAGGTAGGCGCAAGAGTCATGGAACGAACTCGAGGAATTTATTTTCCTCAAGAAATAGGGTCTGATCGACCTTCACGTTGGTCGACTTGAATCGGTAGTCATGCGGAAACTCGCACGACACAAAACGAACTAATCTCTGAAGCGGATAAATTGAATCGTGTGCTGTTCCCGGGCGGAAGATGTTGGTCATGCCAGCCTCCACGACACGCGATACGCCCGCCGCCGCCAAGCTATCCCGGAGCGTATATGAAAGCTCCCACGGTAGTAAGGCCACAGTTTGGATTTCGGAGTCGAGGTGGGGTGATATGTCCTCAAGCTCTGAAATTGGATGAACGAAGACAGTGCGATTGAGGGGATTCTGAATGCTTGTGCTGGGCTCGGATTCGATCACCAGCCAACTCCCGTTGGGTGATATCCATGATTTATTGCGGCTCAACAATGCGTCCAAGCGCAATAGGGTACTGTTAGCTTTTTCGTCCAGAGTCCTGGCCGGGGGTGGCAGGAGTCGGGCGTAAAGGTCGAGAGCTTTGGAAAGGTGTTCGGAAAATCTTCCCGATGTGTCGTTCAAGACAAAGACACTTTGAACTGAGTGGCAAGCCTGTTGATCATGGAAGGACACGTCATGAGCGACGGCCCTCGATGCAGCTTCATAGGCTGTGCCGGCGCAGTCTATGATGCTTATGCTCCGTTTCGGGCCAAAGAAGATGACCTCGCGTGTGTTCGTAGAATATTTTGCGGCCCACTCCATAGCTGACTGACCGCCCCATGCACAGATGACATCGGCTCCTAATATCAGGCGTTGTTCGATCTCGTTTTCTTGACCTGCCTGCCACGAAACTACAGAGACCGAACGCGCAACCGGGTGTGATGCGTCGATATCCTGGAAGCTTAATGCCAGCGCTAGAGGCGTAAATGGGTCGCTGGATGAGGATTTTACGATTACTTGATTCTTCGTCACCAGAGCGCGCAATATCGATGCAACTCCCGCCAGTGGGATGTTTCCGGACAAGGAATGAAACGAGCGGCCCCTGGGGAAGGCCTTTACCTCGCACTCTTCTTGCGGAATCCACATATCAAGGATGTGGTGGCTCCCAAGCTCGGCCCTGACAATGTCGTATATGGCCGCTTGTGAACAGAGGGTCATTGCTAGCCAATTTGCATCCAGCTCCGCAACACGCTCAGAGCAACCCAACCACTTCACGCAGTCGCGGATATAGAGGCGTCTTCGGGGATAGTCAGCCGCCTTCCAGTTTTGACCAACGTTGTACAGAAACGAGATGATTTCATGCAGCGGAAGCTTGGCGACCGCATCCAGTTGGTGCGACAAGATGTCCGTGACCGATTCCTCATCCAGACAAGGGGTCCGGAGACTTCCTCTCTCGACCGTGATGTCCCTCTGGCGCGGGAGGTTATCGATGCGCCGACCATTCACGACAAGCGGTATATGGACGTTAGGCATTGCCATAGAGTATCCCTGAGCGACATGGATCAGAAATATTTGCCAGCAGAGTGTAGCCAGCGGGCCTGAGAGAGATAAGGAGAAGGAAGCAGACGAGGCCTGCTTTCCGTCTAGATTTTTGCGGCGATGTACGGGTGTCCCATGAAGCGGAGAAATAAGATCCATGACAACAGAATCATTATGCCTGCGCCCCACATCGTTGCCCCTGGAAGCCATGCGAAAAGTTCACCGCCTAGGACCGGCCCTACTAGCCGGGCGAAGCTGCCTGTGCTTTGATTGAGCCCAAAAAGTGAGCCCAGTTCCTCCTCACCAGCGCCTATCGATACAAGCATTGAGATTAATGGCATGGCAACGCTTAAACCTAGAGAGCTTACCGCGACTCCTGACAGGAGCATTGCCGCGGATGTGCTGAAGGCCATCAAGATCAAACCCCCAGCGGTAAAAAGAATGCCCACAGATAAGAGGCCTCTAACGGGCAACACACGCTTCAGAATCGGAAAAAGCGCACCCTGTCCGGAGATGATTACGACCCCAATGAAGCCGAAAAGATAGGCGTTGTCTTTGCTGTCGAAGTTGTAACGCCATTGCGTGAAGAGAGCCAACATTACCTGATAGATCGCGCAGCCGAGTAGGAACACGAAGTTGCCAATGAGTAACGGCTGGAGGGTAGGCCACCGGTCGGATCGAAGAAATGATGAAAGACTCGACATTGAGGTGATACGTTTGGATGGTTCAGCGAGACGTGCCCAAACGTATAAAGCGTTCGCTCCGGAAATTGCAGCGGCGAAGTAAAAAGGGGCGGTCGCACTCCAGCGAGCAAAAAGTCCTCCCATCAGGGGACCCAAAGTTAACCCAACACCAAACGTCGCTCCCATTAGCGCATAGCCTGTGGTACGACTTCTCGGCTCCGTGACATCTGCTATGTACGCGTTAGCCGTCGCAATGTCGCCACCGGTGAGACCATCAACGCAGCGACCTATCAAGAGCATCCAGTAACTGGTCGCTAATGCTGTGATCAAAAAACCGATCGAAGTTCCAAGCAAGGAGAGTACCAAAATAGGTTTGCGCCCCATCCGATCCGAAGCCGATCCCAGGATTGGCGAAGCAAGGAGTTGAAACAGCGAATAGCAGGAAAATAATAATCCGATGTAAACCGGTGAAACCTTGAACCGCTCTGCAAAGAGCGGAAGGAGTGGTATTACCATGCCAAACGCAATCATGTCAACAAGAACGACACTGAGTACAGGCACCAAGGTTATTCGGATAGCCTGAGAACCGCTCTTATCGCTGCCCATCGCTCGGGTGCCTCTCGCGCATAGGAAGCAGGATCTGCCACCTCAACCACTCCAAAGGAAGTTTCATTGGACGTTGTTGTTCCAATGGTACGGTCGATTGGGCCAGGAGAATGACGACCGCCCTCGACGCGGCGGCAGATGCAAATATACCGAGATCGCTGACTTTTTTCGATCTCTTTGCCCTCGTCAAATCGCTCCATCGTTATGAGCGAGGTTCAGGAACTGTTGTCAACGAGCTTCCAACACGGAAGCGTGCACGTTCGACTTCTAAAAGCAAAAATTCACGGATCGAGATCCCTTCGGCCAAGAGCTCGCGTGGGAACAGAGACGACTTTGTCATACCCGGTAAAGTATTAATCTCCAAAAATATTGGCTCAGCATCAAGTTGGACAATGAAGTCGCTTCGAGAATAACCTTGAGCTCCGATCGCAATATGCGCACTAACGGCAGCTGCCTTTAAGACGTCCCTCACTGCAGTCGGAAATGTGGAGGGACACAGCTCTTGTACGCGGTCGTCGAGATATTTGGTCTTATAGTCGAATCTCGAACCTGATGGAAGCCGAATTTCTACAGGTTCCAGGCCACGCGTCCCTGCTGTGGTGTCTATGACTCCAACTGTGGCTTCTCGACCGACTGCGACTGGTTCCAGAAGATACGAGCAGTCAACAGGAGCGGCGAAAAATCGCGTCAATTTTTCCAGGGAATCCAGTACCTGAATTCCGTTGCTCGAACCGTCGCGCAGCGGCTTTGCGAAAATGCCTTGTCCGTCCTTAATCCAGAGAGAGACGTTGGGCGAAGGAGAATGAACATCCGCTGTCCGGATGAATGAGGGAAGAACCTTCACTCCCGCGTCCGCTGCAATTTGTTTGGCTGCCGCCTTGTCAAAGGCACGCCGAGAAGCCCGGCTTCCAGATCCGGTGAATGGAATGTCAGACTCCTCGCACACAGCCGCAAAGCGACCGTCTTCTGCATCTGTGCCATGGAGCGCAATTACAAGAACCATTGAGTACAACCGCGCTTCCCGGAGCATCTCGGCCATATTGGCAGCGAAGGGTCGCGAGGTCGGTGCAAAGGGCACTTCAAAAGGATGAGCATGCCTTTGAAGCTCATCCGACCCGATGCAGAAATACGATCCGTCTGGCGAGAGAAACCACAATTGAGCCTCGGGAAGATGGGTGTTGAATTCTTGGGCAGTTGCTACGGAAACATATCTTTCCGATCCACCGCCGCCAAAAACGATTGCGCACTGCTCAGAAAGTGTGCCAGAAGGCATTGTTTCCTCCCGCCAAAAAGGATACGAGGCATCGGAACGACCCTCATCGGTTGAACTCATCTTAACGTTGAAACAGACCAAGCGTCCAGTTCCCGGTCTGTCCCCAGCCGGGGGGGGGCCGCGCCAATCATTACAGGTAGCATGCGTTGACCTCTTCACCCTAAGCACAGCTGACGGTTCCGGGCCTCGATTTCGCAGGTTGTCGCCGCACGATGGTCGCGCGACCAGATGCCATACGGCCAGCGCATCTTCGGCACACTTGTTTTCCGAAGCCTATGCTAGTTGAGTCGTTGAGGGTCGTGGTTTGATTACGACAATGTCAGAACACGAAATGTCAATTGAGATCGATCGCATAATAATGTCAACTGACATAACCAACCGTCTCTCATTCTTTAGGAGTACTACCGCTCCCGTTACCCTGGATAACGGCTCCCGTTGTGATTCGAACCCTCTGCCCGATTTGGACATACGGAACAGACTCAAATTGGCTACGCCGCGCGCGTACTTCCGGCTAGCTTAAAGTCCGACGAATTCGGTTCAAGCGACATGACCCACTCTGGAACAATGCCAACTGCGACACTCCGGTTGAGGAGTTCCACTGAGACTATGAGCCTTCTAGTTGTCGCGTCTTCCTCAAGCACAATTGCCCGCAGGCCGCGCAAAGGACCTTCGCAGATCTCAATCGGTCGGCCCGCTATTACGTATGGCCACGGGTAAGCACAGAGTCCCGAGTCGACCATGATTCGAACGTTACAAACTTCGTCGTCGGCCAAGGGCACTGGCTCTTTGCCTCTTCCCACGATAGAGATAACCCCCGGAGTCTTGAGAACCGTCAGTTTGTCACGAATATCGAGGCGGCAGAAAATGTAGCCGGGAAACAACGGAATCGTGGATCGCTTAATTCGATCTGACCACTGCCGCTTGATTTGGCCGAGTGGCAGGAACACTTCGAAGCCCGTGGCCGCCAGGGCATTTCCAATCGAGCGCTCACGATTAGTCTTGCCATGAACGACGAACCACGAACAGGTAGGCGATTTCGATGAGAGTTTGGACACAGCTACCGCTATAGAAGTCCCAAAAGGTCCCCATTAAAATTTGCTGCCCACAGCGGGGCATAACGTTTATGCCAGACTACTTGAGCTTTTAACAACCGTCTTCGTGAATAGGGCTACATCCATTTTCTACACAGGGCGACCTATCGTCACAGGAGGGGGGATTTCCTGATTTTGTAACAGATCAGATGTTTTGTTGAAATGCTCTTAAATTGAGCGTTACCGTATATGATCTTCTCCTGCGCCTGTCATAACTCAAGTCAGCCGGATTCTGTCCGAGAGGATCCACGTTAAGAACACACCCATGACCTGTTTGATTCAAGGGATCGGTGTATGAAATTTCAAATGCTTCCGGAGTCGCCCGAGCGGAGGGATACGTCGTCCGGGGAGAAGGTCGCGTACGCAGAAACCACGGTCTGCACGGTTTGCGTGATCGAAAGGAATCCCTTGGCCGCGGAATATTTAGCGGCACTTCTCAAACAGGACTCGTCCATTGAGGTACACTTCTTTGACCAGTTCGTAAATAGCGGAATGCACGCATCTCCACTCGTTTTTTGCCTGGACCAAGCTGAGATTGTACTTCCCCTGCGAGACTCACTTAAACTCCTGAAACGCTTTTATCCTGATGCGAGATACATATTGCTTAACTCTGAACTGGGAAGCGATCATCTGAGACTTTTGGTTAGCTCAGAGATCCACAGTATTCTAAGGCATGGCAGTGTCAAGGAATGCCTTTTGGAGGCTGTACGCGCGGTCTCCAATGGTACATCATGGGTCCATCCGGAATTCATACACTGTATTTCTCCCGGGCCAGAGTGCTTCTCAGAATTTGCTCCCATGGAGACACTTACCCAGCGAGAGTCCGAGATACTGCATCTAGTCAGAAATCACTTTTCGAATAAAGAAATTTCGATACTGCTGGAAATCGAGGAAAGCACCGTAAAGTTTCACTTGTCTCACGTTCTTGCGAAGCGAAAAGTGTCGCGTCGGGACGATCTGGCGGGGTTGAGGATCGAAGGCGGGTGGAGGACTCTTCTTCTAGCACGCACGGGAAGGACTAGTCCCGCCTTGCGCTCATTATTAAAATGACTTGATCGTTGTGCCCACGTCGGTGCCTGCCCGGGCGATGCGAGACCGTAGACTGGCGTTCCTGTTTTCGCTTGGTAAAACAGCAGGTTGTCCTTGATGAGCCGAGTCCGCTCCAGTGTGAGCGCGTCGCAGATGCGCAGCCCGCTCTAGCGCATTAGCCTTGTGAGTCCACTTTCAACACCCGCGCTCCCGCCGGATATTCCCAACGCGGCGGGTTGGCATCATAGCGCCGAACTGTCCCTCGCCAAAACTCTATCCTGTCCCTCGTCAAAACCTCTTGCACTCGCAGAATGAATGACTTCGAACGAGCTTGATGCGCGCGTTCCGATAAGATTCAGGCCATGCTATCAGCCATACTCATTTCGCTCCGCCATCTCCTGGGATGGCTCGTGAGTGCGTTCAGTTCCCGAGAGGATCTCATCCTCGAAAATCTGGCCCTCCGCCAGCAGTTGCTGGCTCTACACGCCAAACGACCTTGCCATCGACTCACTGCGTTGCACCAGCTGTTCTGGGTAGTGTTGCGAAGGCTCTGGGCTGGATGGAAAGAGCCTCTCATCCTGGTCACACCGAGAACGGTTGTTGGTTGGCATCGGGCTGGCTTTCGGCTGTATTGGAAATGGCTCTCCAGGACCGGACAGCGGGTAGGCCGAAAGCGTGTGAGCAAAGAGATTCGAGCCTTGATCTTCCGCATGGTTGCGGAGAATCCAACCTGGGGAGCACCGCGTGTTCACGGTGAGCTGCTAAAGCTGGGCTTTGATCTATCGGAAACAAGCGTTTCGCGATGGCTTCGGCGAGTCCCGAGAACGCCAGATCCGGCGAAGCACTGGCTGACGTTCCTGCGGAATCATCGCGAGGCAATTGCAGCCATGGATTTCTTCACGGTACCGACGCTCACGTTTGGGATACTCTACTGCTTCTTTGTCATAGGCCACGACCGACGAAAGATTCTCCGTTTCAACGTCACGCGGAATCCCGTTGCACTTTGGATCGTGCAGCAGATGCGGGAAGCATGGCCGTACGCGCCGGCACACACGTTCCTACTGTTCGACCACGACTCAAAGTTTGGCGCCGACGTGGTCTCTGCGGTGAGGGCGATGGGAAGCCAGCCAATGCGAACTGCCTTTCGCAGTCCGTGGCAGAACGGGGTTGCTGAGCGCTGGGTGGGGAGTTGCCGACGAGACTTGCTGGACCGCGTAATCGTCCTGAATGAGCGGCATCTGAAGCGCCTGATGGCCGAGTATGTGCGCTACTACCACGAAGACCGCACGCATCTGGGGCTCGCGAAGGACACACCAGCGGGTCGGCCGATTGCGATCCGTTCTGCCGTCGGAAGCAAGATTCAATCCTTTCCACGACTCGGCGGACTGCACCATCGCTACGCAGTGGCGGCATAGATCGACAATTCTGCATTACCGCCATTAACTTCCGTTGACTATCAGCCAAGAAGTGTCCGCATCTGGTTTATGGGTTTGGGATCAACCCCCATCATCCGGCAGATCTCAGGCACGCCGAAAGTCGGGGCCCTACTTGCAATACAAGTGGCCTTTTAATTGTTCGTGGAACGTTTTGACGAACCACAGGTGAAAGGAAGATGGCATGAGGGAAAGTCGGTGACAGGGCAGCGATTCGCTTGCGTCGCCTGTTTCAACCCCGTAGAACCAAATTCCGAAGTTAATGGACACCATGGACACCAAGCTAAATCACCGTCCAAAAGTGCGCTACAGGCAACACCAACCCAGAGCAGCTGTCCCTGCCCCGCGAATGAATTGTAGCAAAGCGAATTCAAATCAGTACAGTTGCCGAGATTGTTCGGAGTTTCTGCCACGGGCGATGGAACGCGGGCGGGCCCGTAGAATTTTCCTGACCGTAGCTGGACATTTGTCCGAGATGAATCAGCCGCCTAGTGCGGTTTCGCGGGTTTGTTCAAACTGATTAACTGATCCCGCGTCTGCTGGAGAATCTCTCGTGAAAGGTTCGGGTCGGACACGGCACGAGAGAGATTGATCGCTCCTAGCATCGCACTAATCGTGAGGATCGCGCGGGCGCGCCGATCAGAGATGCCATTTGTAGGAACAAGGCCCGTCGAGTAAGCCAAGGTGCGTTTGAGTCGTGCGGTATATACAGCCTTCGCCGATCGACTCGCCCGAGACATGTCACCCAGCAGTGCGCCTAACGCACAGCCTGCCCCTGGCG
>Ga0210390_10000767_pt1 | contig 32793 bp, 28 predicted proteins | sample IncBWH11OmetaG_FD_161050 | JGI IMG/M metagenome (GOLD analysis project Ga0210390, IMG submission 161050) | Forest soil microbial communities from Barre Woods Harvard Forest LTER site, Petersham, Massachusetts, United States - Inc-BW-H-11-O ...
CACGGCATCCCCGATCCGGCAAAGAAGACCATCATCCACTGCAACGTCGACGAATTGCACATCAACAAGATGTATCCGACGGCGCACGCGGTGATCGGCGATGCGCGTTTGACGTTGCAGGCGCTCCGCCAGGAAGTCTCCGACCGCGCGTCTAGCGCCACGGGCGGCGCCGGACGGAATGCGGGCGATGTGGCGGCGGAAGTGAAGGTGGCACGCGACACCGCACTCGCCCGGTACCGGCAGGTCATGAACTCCGACGAAAAGCCGATCAACCCCTACCGGGTGTACGGCGACCTGATGGAGGTGCTGGATCTGAAGAATTCGTTCGTGACGCACGAATCGGGCAACACCCGCGACCAGCTCAGCACCGTTTTCGACACGCTGATCCCGCGCGGCTTTCTCGGCTGGGGCAATGTCTCGACCTTAGGCTTCAGCCTGGCTGCCGCCATTGCCGCCAAGAAGGCGTTTCCGCAGAGGGCGTCCGTGGCGGTGACCGGCGAGGCGGGCCTCGGCTATATGCTCGGCAACCTGGAGGTGCTGCTGCGCGAGAAGCTCGGGGTCACCGTCGTGCATATCAGCAATGGCGGCTTTGCGGGCTATGGGCCCGGCTTCTGGGGGGCGGGACACGATCCCTTCACCCACCGGGTGCTGGGGCCCGACGAGGTGGACATGTCAAAGGTGATCGGCGCTCTCGGCTTCCACACCGAGCGGGTCAGCGAGCCGGCCGAAATCATCCCGGCCCTGCGCCGCGCGCTCGATGTCAATGCGTCCGGCCGCCCGGCCTATATCGAGTTCATCTGCTGCCAGTACCCGGTGTACGGCCAGTGGGTCGGCCGGGGCGGGGAGGGGTGACGCGGGATCGGCAATTCGGGGTTCCTGCGCAGGCAGGAACCCATTCCGCCAGCGACCGAGCGGTTGCACGATGGGTCCCTGCCTTCGCAAGGATCCGGCAAAGAGGAAATCCCCCTGCTAATTTGGTCCCTGCCCCCGGGTCCGGCCTTCGGCCGGCCCGAGGATAAACTCCGGCAGGGACCCATGTTGCGGTCCGCACGATGCCGTTCGTCTATCTCCTCGCCGCTAAACCGTATGGGACTCTCTACGTCGGGTCGACCTTCGAACTCGCGCGCCGCGTTTGGCAGCACAAAACACGAGCCATCCCCGGCTTTGCCGCAAAATACAGCGTAGACCGTCTCGTGTGGTTCGAAACCCATGAAAACCTTGAGACAGCGCTGGTCCGGGAACGGCAAATCAAGAAGTGGAAGCGTGACTGGAAAATCAATCTGATTGAACGCGAAAACCCGCATTGGGCCGATCTTTACCCATCCCTCTCGCCGTAGTGCGGCGGACGCCATGGGTCCCTGCCGGAGTTTATCCTCGGGCCGGCCACAGGCCGGACCCGTGGTCACGGATCTGATAAAGGGAGTGCCGTTGCGGCAAAGCGTTAGGAGTTGCTAAAATTGTGAAGTGCCGGGTCCCTGCGCAGGCAGGGACCCATTTCGCCAGCGCTCGAGTGGTTGCACAATGGGTCCCTGCCTTTGCAGGGACCCGATAAACGTAAAGCTCTGAGGAAACGGTGCCGAAACTGATCCCCGTCGGTGCCATGCGGGGCAATTCGGGGTTCCTGCGCAGGCAGGAACCCATTCGCCGGCGATCGAGTGGTTGTACAATAAATTGCGGCTTTCGTAGGAATCCGGTAAAGAGAAGCACCTACCGTTCCCGCAAGGCGATGTAAGCTGCTGAAATCCAGTAATTCACCTCCAGTCAGCCTCCGAGGAAACGATGCCGAAACTGATCTCCGTCGGTGCCGTGCGGGGCAATTCGGGGTTCCTGCGCAGGAACCCATTTCGCCGGCGATCGAGCGGTTGCCCGATAGGTCCCTGCCTTCGCAGGGACCCGATAAACGCAGGCTCTGAGGAAACGATGCCAAAGCTGATCCCCGTCGCCGACGCTTTGAGCAAGCCCTTCTGGGACGCCGTCAATCAAAGGCGGCTCCTGTTACAGCACTGCGCTCAATGCGACCGGCTGCAATACCCGCCGCAGCAGGCCTGCCAGGTCTGTAACTCGGCCGCCGGTCTGACGTGGCAAGAGGTCGCGGGCAAAGGCCATATCGCGACCTACATCGTGATCGAGGACGGCCGCCTCAACCGGCGCATGCCTGATCAGCCCTATAACTTGGCAATGGTGACGTTGGACGCGGACCCGCGGGTCAATTTCTATTCTAACCTCCCCGGCACCCCGCCCTACCAGGCGCCGGTGGGTGCGGCCGTCGAAGTGACGTTCGAGGAGGTGGCCCCAGACCAGCTGATCCACGAGTGGCGGGTCGTCGCCTAGTGGTCAAAATCTAACGGCTGGTACGCTCGGCACCGCCCACGAGGAGCGAAGAGATGAACATTCAGACATCCGATACCGGCGTCGTCTTCATCGATCCGCAAAATGATGTGTTGAGCGAAAAGGGCGCGAATTGGGGAGCTGTCGGCGCCAGCGTCACCGAGAATCGTACCGTCGAAAACATCGAACGCATCTTTAAGGCGGCGAAGGCGAACGGATATGAGGTGTTCATCTCACCGCATTATTTCTACCCAACGGATTCCGGGTGGAAATTCAACGGGCCGCTGGAGGCCGATGAATTCAAAACTCATTCGTTCGCTCGCACGGGCTCACTGAACCTGACCGGTTTCGCGAACTCGGGCGCTGACTGGTTGGACCGCTTCAAGCCTTACATCGAAGACGGGAAAACAATTATCGTCAGTCCGCATAAAGTTTGGGGACCGCAAACCAACGACCTGACGCTTCAACTGCGCAAACGGGGCATCAGCAAGATCCTCCTCGGCGGCATGCTGGCGAACATCTGTGTGGAATCGCATCTGCGGGACCTTCTTGAACAAGGTTTTCAGGTCGCCGTGGTCAAGGACGCAACCGCCGGGCCGCGACACCCGGAGTGGGGCGACGGCTATCAAGCGGCAATGATCAACTACCAATTCCTCGCACATGCCGTGTTATCGACCGACGAAGCGGTCGAGCGCATGCGCCCGGCGGTGCCATGATTTGCCCGCCTGCTTTCCCTCAATGTTGGACTTCCCCAGGACAGTCATCAATTACCGAAATGGGGCATGAAGAGCAGCGTTCGAGGCGAAGGCCCTGCCATAGCTTCACCGCCAGAGCATAGAGAGGGAGTGGAGCCATGACCGCATCAGCCGGGTATCAGTGGCGGCGAGACAAGGACGGGCTCGGCGTATGGGAGCACCGCGGAAAGGTCGCGGTGGCCGGGGTCGGGCATTCGCCGGTCGACCGTCGCTGGGACGGCGTCTCGGAAGGCACGACTAATTTTCGTCGTCCCCGCGAAAGCGGGGACCCAGGGCGGCCGATAGCGGTATGAGTGAAACGCGTCCTTGCGTCTACATCCGCGCTAGTAGGCGCAATGGTACGCTTTATATAGGCGTGACAAGCGATATTGCGCGCCGGGCTTGGGAACATCGATCAGATGCTGTCGGTGGATTTGTTCGCGATTACGGAGTGCACAGGTTGGTGTTCGCCGAATTTCACAAGACCATGGCCGATGCAATCCTCCGTGAGAAGCGTCTCAAAAAATGGCGCCGGGCTTGGAAACTGGAGCTGATTGAGCGTCATTAATCCGCAGTGGCGCGATCTTTACGATGCGCTGGCGTGAGAGCGCTTGCTCTAGGTCCCCGCTTGCGCGGGAACGACGAATAGGTGGAGTGCCATACGCTAATTTTCGCAACGAGGTACTAATTCGTCACTGCCATACCTTCACTGCCGGAGCATAGAGGAAAGGGGACCATGAGCGAGTCAGACCGGTATCAATGGCGGCGAGATAAGGACGGGCTCGGCGTATGGGAGCACCGCGGCAAGGTCGCAGTGGCTGGCGTCGGACATTCGCCGGTCGACCGGCGCTGGGACGGCGTGGCGATGGACCAGACGGTGGGAGCCTACTCGATCCTGGCCTGCCGCAAGGCGATGGACGAGGCGGGTGTGACGCCGGATCAGATCGAGGGTGTGATCTGCTGCGACAGCCATATTGCCGGCGGCAGCGGCGGCTCCGCGTCGCAATGGGCGCCACGGCCCTACTTCGCCCCACCCTACGATTCGGAGTGGGGGCTCACCCTGGTCAACGCGCAGTGGCTGATCGCGCAGTTGCGCCTGCCCAACGTCAAATTTGCTCCGACAGGCGTGCCGACCATCAGCGAAATGGTGGGCATGGCGGCGCAGGCCGTGGGTGACGGCCAATGCCACACCTGTCTCGTCATCTACCCGACCGGCAATCTCGAAGGCCGCTATCGTCGCGGCGGCGAGAACGCCGACGACTACGCCCGGGGTGCGCGCCAATGGACCGCACCCTGGGGCAATCACGGCGGCAACGATTTCATCAACATCTTCCCGCACAATCAGTACTGCCTGAAATACGGCGGCAAGCACGACGACCTCGCCCCGTTTGTCGTCAACCAGCACAGGAACGGGCTCTTGACGCCGTGGGGGTACAACGCCACCCACAACGTGCCGCAGCTGACGATCGAGGATTACGTCAACTCGCGCTACATCCTGAACCCGCTCAGGCTCTGGGACTGCGATCGGCCGGTCAATGCCTCGACCGCGTATCTGTTCACGACCGCCGAGCGCGCCCGCAACATGCGGCAACAGCCGGTCTATGTGCTCAATCACTCGCAGCACAATTTCAGGAAGCGCAGCACACAGGAAGATTTGGACGAGATCGAGGACTGGACCGACCGCGCCGCCAAGCGGATGTACGAGGGCGCCGGGCTCGGGCCGGCCGACGTCGATATCTTCAATCCCTACGACGGCTATGCCCCGATGGCGCAGTTCTTCCTCGAGGGCTTTCAGTGGCACGGCGTCAAACGCGGCGACGCCTTCGCGTTCTACGCCGGCGATATCAGGGTCGAGGGGCCGCACCCGTTCTGCTCGAGCGGCGGCAATCTCGGGACCGGGCGCCTGCGCACGGCCATGTACACCGACAGCATCGAGCAGCTCCGCGGCACGGCCGGCGCCCGCCAGGTCAGGGTGCGGGCAGAGACGGCGCTCGCCGCCTTCACCACGCCAAGCAGTGGCGGCTGGATCATGTTCGGCAAACACGCGAGCTGACGGCCTGTGGCACTGGCGATCACCGGCCCGCGGCGATCACGCTCAAGAAAAGGAAATCGCGCCCGAACAAATCGCCGATCCGATCATGGTGCTTTCGGTCAACGAGTGACAGCCATCGCTGGCTCCAAATTTAATACTTTCCTCCTCCAAAATAAGACCTCGAAAAAATGTCATATTCTCTAGCCTGATAACGCTACGGCATATGAGGCGCATCATCGCCTGACAGTCGCGCTGGCGAAATTCGGCAGCTCGCGGCGCGCACTGTCAAGCAACGGCTTGCCGCGCTGCGCCAATCGGCGCGTCGCGGAGGCTAGCCGCCGCGGCCTGATATAGCTCGCTCGAGCCGGCAAGACGCTACGGTACGGAGTCAGGCGGCCCGCTTAAGGCGCAGCTCCGACCAGACCGCGGCTAGTGCCCCCACCAAGCGGTCGATGTCCGCACTGGTATGGAGCGGCGACGGAGTCAGGCGCAATCGCTCGGTGCCGCGCGGGACCGTTGGATAATTGATCGGCTGCACATAGATCTGGTAGTGCTCGAGCAGCACGTCGCTGATGCTCTTGCACAGTACCGGGTCGCCGACCATCACCGGAACGATATGGCTCGGGTTGTCGAGGTGCGGAATTCCGGCCGCGTCCAGGCTGCAGCGCAGCGCCGCCACGACCTGCTGCTGGCGCCGGCGCTCGTCGCCGCTCGATTTGAGATGCCGGATGCTGGCCAGCGCCCCGGCGGCGACGGCAGGCGGCAGCGCTGTCGTAAAGATGAAGCCCGACGCAAAGCTCCTGACGAAGTCGCATATCGCTGCCGACGCCGCGATATAGCCGCCGACCACGCCGAAGGCCTTGGCGAGGGTGCCTTCGATGATGGTCAGCCGGTGACCGACCCCGTCGCGTTCGGCGATACCGCCGCCGCGCGGCCCATAGAGCCCGACCGCATGGACCTCGTCGAGATAGGTCATCGCCCCGTATGCGTCGGCCGCGTCGCACAACTCGGCGATCGGGGCGATGTCGCCGTCCATCGAGTAGACCGATTCGAACACGACCAGCTTTGGTCGGGTCGGGTCGATGGCAGCGAGCTGGCGGCATAAATCTTCAGGGTCGTTATGCGCGAAGATCCGCTTTGCTGCGCGGCTGTCGCGGATCCCTTGGATCATCGAGGCGTGGTTCAGCGAGTCCGACAACACGACGCAATCGGGCAGCCGCGACGCGATCGTGCTCAGCGTCGCCCAATTCGACACATACCCCGAGGTGAACAGCAGCGCGGCTTCCGTCTTATGCAAATCGGCCAGCTCCTGTTCGAGCTGCACGTGATAGTGAGTGGTGCCGGAGATATTGCGCGTCCCCCCCGCACCAGCGCCGCAGCAATCGAGCGCCTCGTGCATCGCGTCGATCACCGCCTGATGCTGGCCCATGCCGAGGTAATCGTTGGAGCACCAGACCGTCACCTCCGTCGAGCCGTTGCCGCGATAATGCGTCGCTCTCGGAAAATTTCCGGCGTGGCGTTCGAGATCGGCAAACACGCGGTAGCAACCCTCGCGACGCAACCCATCGAGTTGCGCCTGGAACAGTGCCTCATAGTTCATGGCCAACTCCGCGGGAGTTCAATTGCGCATCAAAGACGACGGAATTGCAGCTTTGGACCCATCGCTCGGGACCTCAGCCGCCGGCGAGGGCGGAGCAGGCCGCAAAAGCCGCCTCCAGCCGAACCTCGTCGACGGCGCGTCCGATCGCGACGACCCGCGGCTGCTCGTTTTCGCCGGGTGCGAAGGCCATCATGCTGGCCCGGCCCCCGGCCACGTCGAAATGAACCCAGCCGGAGCCGGCGCGGGCGATCCCTTTGACCCGCTCGACGGGTCCATAGGTGCCGCGCGCCACGGCGTCGAGCAGTGCGCGCAGACCCTCGGGATCGCAAGGATGTTTTAGGACCGTGCCCCACGAGGTGAGGCCCAGAGCGGCGGCCTCGTGCTCGTGGCGATGCTCGGCTGCGTCGTGTTCCTCAGGGGCAGCCTGAACGCACGTAACCGACGCCTGCGCGAGGGCCGCGTTCTCGACCGCACCCCAGCTCGCCGGAAAAATTGCCGCTTGCGGATTCAGCGCACGCAATGTCGTTTCGACGACCGCATATTCGGCCGGTGCGACGAGATCGGTCTTGTTAACGATGAACACCGGAGCGAGCCGCGCCTGCGCTGCGAAATACTCCGGCCGGCGCGCATAGTCGCCGAGAAACGCGGCAGCGTCGACGACGACGCAGACGCTTAGGCGCTTGACCAGAGGCTTCAATTCCGCGCGTTCGAGGACGCCGAGCAAAGCCGCGACATCGGCGACCCCGCTCGGTTCGATCAGGACGCGTTCCGGCGCCCAGCGGCCGACCATGTCCTGCAGCTGAGCGGCGAGATCCTGCCGCAGCGAGCAGCAGATGCAGCCGTTGGGGAGTTCGACGACGTCGGCGCCGCGCCCGCTCAACAGCGAACCGTCGATGCCGATACTGCTGAAATCGTTGACCAGCACGACCGTGCGCGGGCTTGCCCCGCCCTCGCCGAGCCGGCGGCGCAGAAAGGTCGTCTTGCCGGCGCCGAGAAACCCCGCGACCACCTCGACATCGAAAGGCTGGCGGGCAGCGCGCGAACGCAGACCCCAGCTCCACAGCGCCGCGGCCGGCAATGGCAGCACGAGAAACCAATGCTCGAGAATCGCCAGAGCCATCATCGTGCCGAGGAAGGTAAAGCCGGTTGCCCCGAAAGCCGTCGCGTCGGCGGCAAATGCGCGGCGGAACAGCAGCGTTGCAATGATGGTCGACAGCGTCACCGAAGCCGGGAACAAAAGGTTCATCGGCTTCTTCGTCAGAAAACTTTTCAGAAACTGGAGATGCTCGGGCAGGAACTCCTCGTTGAGATTGCGCACGCCGAGAAATACGTTGAGCTTCGCGCTTTGGTGCATCCACCACAGCACCATGAAGGTCCAGGTGCCGATCTGGTTCGGCGCACCCCAGCTAACCGCCACCACGACCGCGGCGCAAACGACGATGGCGAGCTCGTGATAGAGGCTCGTTTGCACCGCGTGACCGAAATGACGCCACCCGCCGCAACCCTCGGGGCACGGCGCGCGCCGCGAGCCGGTGACGAACCCCATGTAAAAACTGATCTCCTGCCAGCCCCAAGCCAGCAATCCATAGGTAAAAGCGGCGTAAGCACCGCCGATGCTGGCATCGAGACTGCTGCGCGCCAATCCCCAGACCGAAACCGCCAGCACCACCGTCGCGCCGAGCATGCTCCAGCGGAATGTCCGCCGCGGCAGACCGTCGAGGTAGATGATGACGCCAGTGCTGAACCACCACACGAACAGCGCATAAAGTGCCGGGAAAACGTATTGGCCCATTTCGGTGGCTTCCCCGATCTACCAGGCGGGGGCGAGACGCACCCGCTGCGGGACCGCATTCGGATGCGCGCGCAGCAGATACAACCGGACGAACGCCGCGGCAGCGGCGGCCGCCAACGCCGACCGCGCCAGACGAGCCCTCAGCCCGCCCCGAACCCGAGCCGCTTCGGCCGCTTGCGCTATACGCCGCAGCCGTTCGAGCCCGGCCTGGAAGCGCGGATTCTCGATATTGATCGTAAGCGGAAACACCTGGCGGGAGATTTCGCTGGTGATCCGGAAGACGGTGAAATCGAATTCGGTCGGGTCGAGGCCGAGCGCGGTGTGCAGTTCGGGGCGGGCGTGATCGCGCACATACATCGTGGCGAAGACCGCCAACAGGAAGAACCGGATCCAGAGCCGGTTGACGCCGCGCAATACGCGCTGGTCGGCGCGCATCAGCAAAGCGAAGGCATCGCCGTGGCGGAACTCGTCGTTGCACCACTTCTCGAACCAGGCAAAGATCGGGTGAAACCGCTTTTCCGGGTGGCGCTCCAGCTGGCGATAGATCGTGATGTAACGGGCGTAACCAATTTTCTCGGAAAGATAGGTTGCGTAGAAGATGAACTTCGGCCTGAAATAGACATATTTCTTGGCTTTTTTTAAAAATCCGAGATCGACACCGATATCGAAGTCCTTGAGCGTCTCGTTGATGAAACCGGCATGCCGTGCCTCGTCGCGGCTCATGAAGCCGAAGAGAGTTCGGATATCCGGGTTGGTGACGCGTTTTTTGATCTCGGCATAGAGAACGCAGCCGGAAAACTCGGCGGTCAGCGAGCTGACCAGGAAATCGATGAACTCCTCGTGGAGCGGCTCCGCGATGGGCGTGGCGACGGGATCGAATTCTGGCTTTTGCGCGAAATGGTCGCGGTTGACGTCCTGCCGGAACTCCGCGATCAGTTCGTCCCATTCGCCGCGCACCGCGCTCACGTCGATGCGACCCATCGCCTTGAAATTCGTCGTGTAGAAGCGCGGGCTCAGCACCGTGTCGCGCTGCGCGCGTCGTGTTGTTCCGGTCCGCGGACCGGCAGAGCGGGCGCCCGTGAAAAGCTCTTCGGCCGGTTTACTCCGGTTGCGCACCGCCACGCTCATGGCCTTTGCCTCCCCGCCGCCAGAAGCCGGGCAAAGACGCCGGCGTTGGTGGCCCCGAAAGCTTCGAGATCGACACGATCGCCGGTCACGAGGTCCTTCAGCGTCAGCCGCCCATCCGCCAATGCCGCGAGCCGGAAAGGTGCCGCGTCGCTGCCGCCGTCTCGCCTTCGGTCGCGCGCCAGCCCGCGCAGCGCCGCGCGCAGGAACCCGTTGGTGCCGGGCGGGACGACGTCGATGGGCCGGCTGCTGCGAGTATCGTAGATGGCAATCCCGCCGCCGGGGCGATCAGCAAAGCGCAGGTCGCGTGAGGCAAGCACGGCCGCCGTATCCGCCCGGTGGACGCCGGTAAGACGGCCCCACCCTGCGGCGGCGAGCGCCAGCACGATCATCGCTGCCGCGCCAATCAGCGGGCCGCGGGGAAAAGGCCGGCCGGCAAACGGATCGCTCACATCGCTCCCCGTCTCATGCCGCGACCGGCTGTGGTTCGCGTTCTTCGACCGCCGGCGAAGTGCCGCCGCCTTGAGGCTTGGAACCGGCCGCGGCGTCTTTCAGTGCCCGCGCCAGGATTTCCGCAACCTCGGTCGCGTTCGGAACGCAGCGCAACATCGGCTCCGCGCGGCGCAGCCGCCACGGCCGGGCATGCGGCCAGAATATCGGGAACGAGATGCGCGCACCGGGATCGAGCAACAGCGGAATTTCGCCGCTGCCGTCCCGATAGACCCGCAATCGGGCGGCAACGACGAGGCCGAAAGGAATGTTGACGCTCGTCGGCAGCGCGATCCCGAACCGCAACACCAGCCGGCGGCTGGTGATGCTGTAAACCGTTGTGCGGCTGGTCAGCCAAGCGATCAGTGCAAGCACGGCGATTGCGACAATCCCGATGAGCAGGATCCACAGAGCCGATATCGTCGCCCAGCGCAGCTGCCCCCCGTCCGTGCCCATGGCGGCGAAGCGCCAGACAGCGAGGAAAAGAAAATAAGGGACGAGCAAACCCACGTGAAACCCGCGGCGCGCGAGCGACAGAACGTCGGGCGCCCCCTGCCACAGCAGCAGCTCGCCCGGCGGCAGGGCCTGCGGCAATCCGCGGATCGGCTCTCCTTCGTGCTCGCTCACAGCACTGGCCCGAGCCGGCCCGGCGTGGCGTAGAGATGCCCGCTGGCGTAATAGGCGGCGATCCGGTCTTCCTCGCGCAATGTGACCTGGTCGGCATGCTGCAATTTCGGCACGCCGGCGAATTGCCCGGCGAGGATCGATTTCACCCGGACCCGGCGCCGCCGACGGTCGAAGCGGGCAAACGGCGTCGGCAGCAGCACCCGGACGCTGTCGTCCGGCCCCGGAAGAGCGACCTCAAGATAACGCACGACGATCTCGGACCGGTCGACCCAGAGGTCGACAACCCTGCCGGCCGCCGCGCCGTCGGCGCCGATCACAGTGGCGCCGAGCGGATCGAAGTCGCGCGGCGCCACCGAGAAATCACCCGCGACCCGCAGCGGGACAATTCGCCGCCCGCCCCCTTCGAGACTGACATCGGGGACATCAGCTCGCATCGCATAGGAGGCGGGGCCGATCGCGTCGGCCATCGGATCGCCGGTCGGCAGCAACGGCGATCCCGGCGGGCCGCGCCGCATTGCGGGAGGCAGCGGCACGGGGGGCTCGCTGCGTGGCGCCTGCCGGGTCGCGCCCCCGGCAAGCAAAAAAGTCTTTGGGCGCGGGATCAGCGGGAAGCCCTGTACCCTGATGCGCTGACTGCGGTCGGATTGCAGCGGGTACCCCTCGCGCTTGTCCTCGCGGCGCAGGTAAAAGATTAGGCCGGCGAAAAAGATCCAAAAGGCGTAAAGGGCGAGCTGCGCCACGTCGATGTAGCTGGTTATGGCGCCGGTTTGCATGAAACGAACCTCGGCAAACAGAAGCTAACGGACGACAACGGGGCGAAACGGCGCGGCCGGCAGCCGGGGCTCGCTCGCCGAGCGAACGAGCGGGCCGATCGCGATCAGCGTCGCGAACAACAGCGCGATCTCCAGGTGGTAGACGACGGCGTACCCGACCGATGGATCGGTCAGGGCGGGCCCCATCCAACCTCTCGCCGCAAGTCCCGAGACCGCATCGCGGATGACCCCTCCCAAGGCGATCGCCACCCCGGCGGCGGAGGCCTGGACGGCACCCCAGGCGCCGATGGCGAGGCCGGTCTGCCCCTCGCGCGCGATCTCCATAGAGGCGGTCAAGGTGCCGACCGCGAAAAGCCCGGCGCCGAAACCGATCAAGACGGCACCCGTTCCGAACAACGCCGGCGATGCGAGCGGTGCCGCGAAGATCACCGCGGCAAAGGCGGCGAGCCCGGCCACGGCGCCATACGCCGCCAATCGATAGGAGTCCCCGCCGCGTCCGAGCCGATAGGCCGCCAGGGCAAACCCGGTGAGGCCGCCCGCGGCGAGCAATGCCGTCAGCGTCGTCGTCTGACCGACGGTGAGATGCAGAATCTGGCCGCCATAAGGCTCGAGCAGGATGTCCTGCATGCTGAACGCGGCGGTGCCGAGCCCGACCGCGACGAGCCGGCGGTTCGAACGATCGCTGCCGTTGAAGGCTCGCCACGCATCGGCAAAAGACGAATGCGGTCCCGCGCCGGTGGTGCGCAATGGGTCGCGCGCCTCCTGCTTCCAAAGCGCGAGGAGATTGAGCGCCATCGTCAAGAGCGCCGCACCCTGGACGATCTGGATCAGCCGGATCTCGCTGAAATCGGCGAGCAGCATCCCGAAACCGACGGCGCTCGCCGCCATGCCGGCGAGGAGCATCACGCAGAGGAGGGCAACAACGCGCGGATGCGACTCGGGCGGCGTCAGATCCGTGGCAAGGGCGAGCCCGACCGTCTGGGTGGTGTGCAGCCCGGCGCCGAGCATCAGGAAGGCAAGCCCGGCCGCCGCCTCGCCGATGATCGGCGGCCCCTGCGTGTCCCCAGACAGCACGATCAGGGCGAACGGCATGATCGCCAGGCCGCCGAACTGCAAGAGCGTGCCCATCCAGATGAAAGGCACGCGGCGCCAGCCGAGCAGCGAGCGGTGCGTGTCGGAGCGAAAGCCGACGACGGCGCGGAACGGCGCGAAGATCAACGGCAGCGAAACCATCACGGCGACGAGCCAAGCCGGCACCGCAAGCTCGACGATCATGACCCGGTTGAGGGTGCCGATCAGCAGCACGACCGCCATTCCGACCGACACCTGAAACAGCGACAGCCGCAACAGCCGGCCAAACGGCACCTCCACCGTCGCAACATCTGCAAAAGGCAGGTATCGCGGGCTCAGCTCGCGCCACTTCTCGGCCAAAACCTCGTTGACCCTTTTCATACGGCGACCAGCTCCAGGGCCTGCGAGATGTAAAAACCGCTGGTGACGCGCTCGCTCCGGGCCGCGCGCCAAGCCGCGAGCCGGGGCTCCGCGGCGAGAGTTCGCCGCAGCGCCGCAGCGCCGATCGGTTCGATGGTCGGCGAACGGTCGCTGCGCGGGAACAGTCGCCCGAGCGCATGCATTGCCGCGAGCAAGGGCGTGCGCGGGGCAAACGTGAACAGCAGCGACAGATCTGTACGCACCGCCATTTCCGACAGGATACGAACCGCGTCGCTCGCGCCGTAGTGGATCAGCGAATCCATCGCGATCGCGTGGTCGAACCGACCCAGTTGCGGGTCGCGCATGTCGCCCACCCGGAACTCGACCCGCCCCGGAGCGAGATCGTCCGGGAGCCGCGCCGCAGCGAGACCGATGAGGCGCGGCGAGAGATCGACGGCGACCACGTCGGCGCCTCGGCGGGCTGCTTCGACGGCGAAGGCGCCGGTGCCGCAACCCGCGTCGAGGAGGCGCCTGCCGCGCAGATCCGGCGGAAGCCACTCCAGCAATTGCCGCCGCATTGCGTCGCGCCCGGCGCGAACCGTGGCCCGAATGCGGCCCAGCGGCGCGTCCGAGGTCAACCGCGACCACGCTTCGACCGCCGTCCGATCGAAATAAGTCTCGATCTGCCCGCGGCGCTCCTGGTAGGTCGCCACAACCATCAGTCGAAACCCAAGAGGTCGAAGATGTCGCGGTCCTTCATCGGCGCCGCGATGAGCGGCTCGGTTCCGGCCCACAACGCGTCGGCGAGCCGCAAATATTCGTCCTGCACCGCGGCCAGCTCCGGTGACGGCTCCATCTCGAACAAAGTCGATTTTTTGAGCCGACTGCGGCGGATCACGTCGAGATCCGGGAAGTGCGCCATCGTGCGCAGACCGACCGCGGCATTGTAGCGGTCGATCTGGTCGGTGTCGGCGCTGCGGTTGGCGATCACGCCGCCCAGCCGGACATTGTAGTTGCGCGACTTCGCCTGGATCGCCGCGACGATGCGGTTCATCGCGAAGATCGAGTCGAAATCATTGGCGGTGACGATCAGCGCCCGGTCGGCGTGCTGCAACGGCGCGGCGAACCCGCCGCAGACGACGTCGCCCAGCACGTCGAAGATCACGACATCGGTATCGTCGAGCAGATGATGCTCTTTCAACAGCTTCACGGTCTGGCCGACGACATAGCCGCCACAGCCGGTGCCGGCCGGCGGCCCGCCGGCCTCGACGCACATCACGCCGTTGTAGCCCTCGTGCACGAAATCCTCGACGCGTAGCTCTTCGGCATGGAAGTCGACGGTTTCGAGCACGTCGATGACCGTCGGCGCAAGGCGCTTCGTCAAAGTGAACGTGGAGTCATGCTTGGGATCGCAGCCGATCTGCAGCACGCGCTTGCCGAGCTTGGCGAAGGCTACCGACAGATTGGACGAGGTCGTGCTCTTGCCGATGCCGCCCTTGCCGTAGACGGCGAATACTTTTGCAGTGCCGATCTTCAGCGCGGGGTCCAGTTGCACCTGCACGCTGCCCTCGCCGTCCGGGCGCGGAACGGCCGGTTTGCGTAAGGCCGATGGTACGGCTGCGAGATTCATGCGGCGACCCCTATGCCAATCCCTTCGAAACGGTCTTCCAGCTCCTCGCTTGCCCGACGCAACAGGTCGAGCATCTCCTCGTCCGGCGCCCAGTAGCGACGCTGATGCGCCTCGATCAGCCGGTTGGCGATCCTGGCCGACGCGGCGGGGTTGAGCGCCGCGAGCCGCTCGCGCATCGCGGCATCGGCGATGTAGACCTCGGTGATCTGCCGGTACACCCAGGGCGCCACCTGGCCGGTCGTCGCCGACCAGCCGAGCGTGTTGGTGACGTGCGCCTCGATCTGGCGAACCCCCTCGTAGCCGTGCTCGAGGAGGGCGTCGTACCATTTCGGGTTTAGCGCCCGCGTGCGCGTCTCGAGCGCCACCTGCTCGGCCAGGCTGCGCACCACCCCGTCGCCGCGGGTTTGGTCGCCGATGTAGATTTCGGCTGCTGTGCCGCGGGCCCGCCGAACCGCTCGGCCGATGCCGCCGAGCGTGTCGAAGTAATGGTCGACGGTGGTCACGCCGAGCTCGATCGAATCGAGGTTCTGGTAGGCGACATCGACCGACCCTAGAACGTGCGCGAGAACCTGGTCCTGGCGCGCCGGCCTGCCGCTCATGTCATAGGCGAAGCCCTTGCGGCGGACGAAAGCCTCGGCCAATTCGTCTTCGTCGTTCCATGCGCCATGATCGAGCAGGTGATTGACATTGGAACCGTAGGCACCGTCGGCATTGCCGAAAACACGCGACGCGGCTTGCGCCAGGCCGCCGCCATGTTTGGCCTGAAAATCGAGCGCATGCTTGCGCACGAAATTCTGCTCGATCGGCTCGTCGGCGTTCGCGGCGAGCAAGGCCGCCTCGGCCAAGAGCTTGGTTTGCAGTGGCAGCAGGTCGCGAAAGATCCCGGAGAGAGTGACGATCACATCGATGCGTGGCCTTCCCAGCTCTTCGAGCGCGACCAGCTGAGCTCCGGCCAGCCGGCCGTAGCTGTCGCGCCGGGGCTCGGCTCCCAGGAGCCACAGCGCCTGCGCGATCGGGCCGCCTTCCGTCTTCAGATTGTCGGTGCCCCACAGCACCATCGCGACGGTTTCCGGCGGTGCGTGCGCGTCGGCGCGGTGGCGCGCCAGCAGCCGCTCCGCCTGCCGCGCACCGTCCTTGACGGCGAAGACGCTCGGAATGCGGAACGGGTCGAAGCCATGCAGGTTGCGGCCGGTCGGCAGAACGTCGCTGTTCCGCAACAGATCGCCGCCGGGCGCCGGCGGCAGAAACCGGCCATCGAGGGCGCGCAGTAGCGCGGGGATCTCATAATCTGTTGCCAGAAGTTCGTCGAGCCTTGCCCGCGCCACTGCATCCGAAATGCCGGCTGCGTCGAGCATCTCGCTGCGCGCCGCTGCGCCGGGGGGCTCGCCGACCACATGCAGCCCGCAAGGGATCAATGTTCCTTCGAGCTCGAACAGAGCCTGCCCCACCTCCCCGACCTCGGCGGCGGCATCCCCGGTCCACTGGGGCTCGGCCGAGACCAGATCGAGCTGTGCCGCCTGGGTTTGGACAAGGGCGGCAAGCGAGCCGCGCTGTTCGGGGTCGGCGTCCGGCCCGAGCGTGCGCCATCGGTCGAGCGACGCCTTCAGGTCGGCGAGATCCCGATAGAGCCCGGCCCGGGTTACGGGCGGCGTCAAATAGCTGATCAGAGCGGCGCCGGAGCGGCGCTTCGCGATCGTGCCTTCCGATGGATTGTTCGCGGCATAGAGATAGAAATTCGGCAACTCGCCGATCAGCCGGTCCGGCCAGCAGGCGCCCGAAAGTCCAACCTGCTTGCCGGGCATGAATTCGAGCGCCCCGTGCGTGCCAAAGTGCAATACCGCGTCTGCCGCAAAATCCTCGCGCAGCCAGCGGTAGAAGGCGGCAAAGGCATGGGTCGGCGCGCAACCGCGCTCGAACATCAGCCGCATCGGGTCGCCTTCGTAGCCGAACGACGGCTGGATCCCGACAAGGATGTTGCCAAAGCGCTCGCCCAGGACCAGCAATCCGCCGCCGTCGCTTTGCTGGCGGCCAGGCGCCGGCCCCCATTGCGCCTCGATTTCTTCGAGCCAGGACTCCCGCCGCACGTGGTCGTCGGCGGCAATCCGCGCGACGACATTGGCGTCGGTCCCGAAGCGGCCGGCATTCCCGGCGGTGACGCGATCGCGCAGCGCATCCGCCGAGGGCGGCAGGTCGACCTGGTAGCCGGCGTCCCGCAATGCCCGCAGCGTGTTGTAGAGAGATTCGAAAACCGCGAGATGCGCCGCTGTTCCGGTGGCGCCGGCATTCGGCGGGAAGTTGAACAGAACGACACCAATCTTACGGTCGGCTGGTGCCTTGCGGCGCAGTGCGACGAGCCGGGCAACCCGAGCGGCCAGCATCGCGGCCCGCTCCGGGTGGATCGCCATGTCGCGCCGGCGCTCACCTTTCGCCGCAGTCGAACGGCCGCCGTAGGTCATCGGCCAAACGGCGCCGTCGAGCTCGGGGATCGCGACCATCATCGTCGCCTCGATCGGCGTCAGCCCGTGCGCGTTCTCCTGCCATCCCTCCAAGGTCTGGAACTCGACCGGATGGGCGGCGACGTACGGCACGTCGAGCGAGGCCAGCAGTTTCGCCGCGGCATCGCCATCATTGTAGGCCGGGCCCCCCACCAGGGAAAAACCGGTCAGCGAAACGATCGCGTCGATCACCGGCCGGCCATCGCGCAGGAAGTAGCGCTCAACCGCCGGGCGCGCATCGAGCCCACTCGCAAAGGCCGGGACGACGCGCAATCCCTTCGCCTCCAGGGCGGCGATGACGCCGTCGTAATGCGCGGCGTTGTCCGACAGCACGTAGGAGCGCATCACCAACAGGCCGACCGTCCCGGCTTTGCCCACCCCCGGCAGATCTTCGAGCCGCCTTGCAACGCGGCCGGGCGCCCGCGGATGGTACAGGCCCTCGGTCGGGTATTCGACCGGCGTGCTGGCCTTTACGGCACCGACCAGCCCCACGCGGGTGCCGGCCGCGTAGCGGCCGACGAGCATGCGCACCAGGTTCGCCCAATTCTCGGTCGAGCCCGCCAGGAGATACTGGTGGGCGATGAAGTAGGCGCGGACGTCTTGTGCCGTTCCCGGAATGAAACGGAGAAGCCGCGGCAATTGCCGCAGAGTTTTCATCTGGTCGCGGCCGCTGGACCCGCCACCGCTGCGGCTGCCGCGGAGCCGCTTCAAGAGCGCCAGCGGTCCCTTGGCGTCGCCGCCCATGTCGAAGCGGCCGAGCCGCGTCAGACGCACGACCTCGCCGGCGCAAAGGCAGCACAGCATCGCGTCGCAACAGTCGCGCCGGGCGGCCAGCGCCGGCAGGACGGCGCGGATGTGGTCGTCGAGAAACATCATCGTTACGATCACGATGTCGCCGCGGGCGATCTCGGCCCGGCAGGCATCGAGCGCGGCATCGTCGGCGCCCCACTCGTCGGCCGCATGCACCGACAGCTCGAGGCCCGGCAGCTCGCCGCGCAACAGCGTCCGGGCGCGGGCCACCGCACCCGCCATGTGGCTGTCCAACGCCACGATGACGACGCGGATCGGGGTCGCGTCAGCGGTTGAAATGCGCTTTGGCATCGTAAAGCGTCTCGACGGTGATCGTCGCGAGGCCGCGCTCGCGAGCAAACCGCTCGGTATTGCGGCGTGCCTTGCCGCGTACGAAGAACGGGACCATGCCCAGCTCCTGTTCGGCCTCCTTTGCCCAGGCAGGTGCTCTTTCCTCCGGTGCGCTCGGCAGCGACGGCGCAGCCGCGGGGAGCCGCTCGATGATGGTCCCCAGATGCGACGGCGCGGCGTCGGGGTGGAATTCGAAATCGCCGCGAAACATCGCGAGGAGGTGCTCCTCGAGCCCCATCATCAAGGGGTGCACCCAGGTGTCGAAAATGACATTGGCGCCTTCGACGCCCATTTGCGGCGAATAGCGCGCCGGGAAATCCTCGACATGCACCGGCGCCGAGATCACCGCGCAGGCGATGCCGAGGCGCTTGGCGATATGTCGCTCCATTTGTGTGCCGAGGATCAGCTCGGGCTGGAGCTCGGCGATCAGCGCTTCGACTTCGAGGTAGTCGTCGGTAACGAGCGGCTCGACGGCGTAGGATTTGGCGGCTTCGCGAACCTCGCGGGCGAATTCGCGACTGTACGTGCCGAGACCGACGACGGTAAAGCCCAGCTCCTCGGCCGAAATGCGCGCGGCAGCGACCGCATGCGTGGCATCGCCGAAAACAAAAACCCGCTTCCCAGTCAGGTAATTCGAGTCGATCGAGCGCGAATACCACGGTGCACGCGCGTCCGGGGTTGCGCTCGCCGCGACCGGGTCGCGGCCGCTCAGCCGGGCGACCTCGTCGAGAAAGTCCCGAATCGCGCCGACCCCGAGCGGCACGGTCCGAACCATCGGCTGACCGAAGCTGCGCTGCAACCACTGCGCGACCGGCAGCGCCGTCTCGGGATACATGACGACGTTGAAATCAGCGTCGCCAAGGCGAGCGAGATCGCCGGGAGTAGCGCCCAACGGCGCCGTAACGTGGATTTCGACGCCGATGCCGGCGAGCAGCTTTGCTACTTCGCCAACGTCGTCGCGATGCCGAAAGCCCAGTGCGGTTGGACCGAGGAGATTACAGCGCGGCGCGCGACCCTTCGCCGGCGACGGCCGGGTCGCGCCCGGCGGCGGCGCCGAGGGCCCGGCGAGTGCGCGGACCAGCTGATAGAAGGTTTCGGCAGCGCCCCAGTTCTCCTTGCGCTGATAGGCCGGCAGCTCGAGCGCGACGACCGGAATCGGCAGACCCAGGGACCGCGCCAAGCCGCCGGGGTCGTCCTGGATCAGTTCGGCGGTGCACGACGCGCCCACCAGCAAGACTTGCGGCCGAAATCGCTCGTAGACTTCCCGCGCCGCGGTCTTGAAAAGCTCCGCGGTGTCGCCGCCGAGATCTCGTGCCTGGAATGTCGTATAGCTGACTGGTGGTCGCCGCCTACGGCGCTCGATCATCGTGAACAGGAGATCGGCGTAGGTGTCCCCTTGCGGCGCGTGCAGCAGGTAGTGCACGCCCTCCATCGCCGTGGCGACGCGCATTGCGCCGACATGCGGCGGACCCTCATATGTCCAGACCGTCAGTCGCACGGCTCAGGCTGCCAATCGCGTTCGGCGCGACAGCGGGCGGACGAAAAGCTCGGCCAGATCGCCAGCCTGGTCGTAGCCCTGGACCGGCGTGAACAGCAGCTCTATCGACCACTTCGTCGTCATCCCCTCGGCTTCGAGCGGGTTCGCCAGACCGAGACCGCAGACGACGAGATCCGGCCGCGCGGCGCGGCAGCGATCGAGCTGGCGGTCGACGTCCTGGCCTTCGCTCAACATCGTCCCGGGCGGCAGCATCGCCAGCTCATCGGCAACGTGCCGGCGGTGCAGGTAGGGCGTGCCGATCTCGACGAGGCGCATTCCTATCTCGCGCGAGAGGAACCGCGCCAGCGGCACTTCCAGTTGCGAATCCGGGAAGAAAAAGACGCTTAGGCCGGCGAGCTGGCGGCGGCGATGCTGGAGCGCCTCGGCGGCGCGCGCCCGGCCGGGCGCGGTTATCGCGTCAAACCGGGCCGGTTCGATCGCCCAGGCTTTCGCCGCAGCCTCGAGCCAGCCGGTCGTGCCTTCGGCGCCGAGCGGAAACGGGGCTGGTATGTGGCTGGCACCCCGGTTTTCGAGGGCGCGGGCGGTATCCGCGAGAAAGGGCTGCGCCAGCAACAGCCTCGTCCTCGGTCCGACCGGCGGCAGATCGCCGGCCCGCCGGGGCGGCAGGAAGCGAACGGGCCCGATCCCAAGATCACGGAAGATCCGCGAAAACTGGTCCTCGACGACATCGGCCAACGCACCCGCAACGAGCAGCGAAGGCTCGGCCTCATCAGGCTCCCGCGGCAGCTGAGAAGCCAGCGCGGCGAGACAGGCGTCTTCGCCCTGCGTAAAGGTCGTCTCGATGCCGCTCCCCGAATAGTGCAAGACTCGAACACGCGGCTCGTGGGCGCGCGACAGGCGCGCCGCGGCGCGCGAAAGATCGAGCTTGATGACTTCGGAAGGGCAGGAGCCGACCAGGAACAGCAACCGGATATCGGGGCGCCGCTCGAGCAGCCGCCCGACAACGCGGTCGAGCTCGTCATTGGCGTCCGCGAGGCCAGCGAGGTCGCGCTCCTCGATGATCGCGGTGGCAAAGCGCGGCTCGGCGAAGATCATGACGCCGGCCGCCGACTGGATCAGATGGGCGCAGGTTCGCGAGCCGACGACGAGGAAGAACGCGTCCTGGATCTTGCGGTGCAACCAGACGATCCCGGTCAGGCCGCAAAAAACCTCCCGCTGGCCGCGCTCACGCAATATCGGGAGGTCGCGGCGCCCCTCCGCCGGCACCGGTACCTTTGCGGCAGCCGATCCGATCATGCGGACGCTCCCAGACCCGGAGCACTGTCACGGGATACGTCGTCCGCCTCGCGCCGCGCGGCACGCAGCTTGAGCACGAACTGCCCGGCGTTCACGAGATAGGCCGCGTACGCGGCCAACGCCAGCATCAACAATTCGCCGGCAGTCGGGTATCCGGCTACCAGTGCAATGATGTAGCTTGTGTGCAATACCAAGGCGACAATGCTGCCGATGTCTTCCCAAAAAAACGATTGGGCGAATAAATAAACCCCGAAAACTTCACGTTCCCACAGGGAACCGGTCACCATGATGCTGTATAGAAGTAGGGTTTTGACCACGACCGAACCGGTTGCCAGCGCCAATCCCTCGCCGGTTGCGAAATAGCGCAGCACCAAGCAAAGGCTGACGACAAACACCACGAATTGGACCGGGGCGAGCCACCCTTGCACCAAAGTCCAGAGCGTGGCGTCGCGCCGCCGCCGCTCTTCGACGCTGTAGATCGGGCGGCGCCGCGGAGGATCGTATGACGAAAGCGGGATATCGCCGGCGACCGTTGCCCAAGGGCAGTTGTCGAACCTGCCGATCACGCGTTCTACTAGCCCGAGCAAGACCGGCGTTCCCCCGATCCTCGGCCGCCCGTCCCGCGAGCATGCGTCGGCCATTCTTCGCTGATCCCCGCCTGACGTCCCGTTCCCACTCCCGAACCTCGCGGCGATTTTCCCGCGTTCCGGTATTGCTCCCGGATCAGCGACCATAGGCTGCTCGTCGAAGAAGTGTCAACTGGGTTTTACGTATGATGTGGTTGACATCAGCCGCGGGCCGCGTGGACACTGACGCTCTCAACGGAACCTGTTTCCGAAGACGGTTGGCGGCGCTTGCCGAAAGGCAGAGAGGAGGCCCAGCGGGTGATTTTCGCGCTGGGCGCGGTAAGCTCTTCGGCGGTTCGGCGTTTCCGCTTTGGTCATTGACGGGAGGTGTAAGGCCGGTCACAACGCCCCGAGACCTCGCGTTGCGGCGGCACAGTAACGATAGAGGCAAAGATGCGGAGTCTCAGATAATCTCGTGAAGGGATTCGTCGCCCCCAGGAGGTCACTCGGAAATCTCGACGCCGCCTCGGCTTCGGCGCTGATCGCTGCGTCGAATGACGTTGTGTTGATCCTGGATAGAAGTGGAATAGTCAGAGACGTAGCCTGTTCCCAGGATGAGCTCGCTGATCGTCTCGCGCTGGCCGGATGGATCGGCAGACCGTGGGTCGAAACCGTTACCGAGGAAAGCCGCGCCAAAATCGCCGGGATGCTTCGCGACGCCGCATCCGCCGGGACGCCAAATTGGCGGCAGGTCAACCATTCTGCCGCGCCTGACGCAGATGTACCGATTATGTACTGCGCGGCTCCCGTGGGGCGCGCGGGCCGCATCGTCGTATTTGGCCGCGATCTGCGGCCGATGTCGGCGCTGCAGCAGCGGTTCATCGATGCGCAGCAGTCGATGGAGCGGGATTATCTCCGGCTGCGGCGGGCCGAGACGCGCTATCGCTTGCTGTTCCAGATGTCGTCCGAGGCGATTCTTGGCGTCGAGGCGGGCACTCTGAAAGTTCTCGAGGCGAACCCGGCGGCAGAACTGCTGCTGGGCGGATCGGCTAAGCGTGTGGTGGGGCGGCCGCTGCCCGCAGCCTTTGCAGCGGAATCCGCGCAATCTGTACACGGATTGCTGGCGACGATCCGCGCTGCAAGGAGAGCCGAGCCGGTCCAGGTTCGATTGGCTCACGACGGCCGTGAAGTGTCGATATCCGCGTCTGTCTTCAGGCACGAGGCATCATCGCTTTTCTTTGTTCAGATGCGCCCGATCGATGGGGCATCATCTTCATCAACTATCTCTGATTCTGCAGAAAAATTGTTGGATGTTATGTTGCATTTGCCAGATGCATTTGTCGTGACCGCCGCCGACGGACGGATCCTCGCCGCCAACGCCTCGTTTCTGGATATGACCCAATTGGCCAGCGAGGAGCAGGCGCTTGGGGAACCGCTCGATCGTTGGCTCGGGAGACCCGGAGCCGATGTAGGCGTTATGTCTGCGATGCTTCGCCAGCATGGGTCGTTGCGCCTCTTCGCGACCTCCCTCCAGGATGAGCACGGAGCCACCATGGAGGTCGAGGTGTCGGCGGTTTCGATCGTCAAGGCCGACCGCAGGTCGCTCGGTTTTGCGATCCGTAATGTCAACCGAAGGATGAGCGGCGATGCCCGACCGATCCGCGAGCTGCCCCGGTCCGTCGAGCAGCTGACCGAACTGATCGGTCGCGTTTCGCTGCGGGACTTGGTTCGTGAGACCACCGACCTGATCGAACGGCTATGCATCGAGGCGGCGCTCGGACTGACCGGCGACAATCGAGCCTCGGCCGCCGAAATGCTTGGTCTCAGCCGCCAGAGCCTCTATATGAAATTGCATCGTTACGGGCTTGCCGATCGGGACGATCAAGAATCCGACGCAGATGAGTAGAGTCCTCTAAATATTTCGACCCTTTGGTTGTTGGTTAGCACCTATTGAGAACATCAGCCTAGTCGCATCCGATGCACTTTTCCGATCGACAAAACAAAAGCGGCTTCGGGGTCGGCGTTTGTCGGGGCCCCGCGAGGGCGTCCGGAGAGGACGCGGCGCCCGTGCAAAGCGCTAGCGTCGGCCGGGGGCGGCGTCTTCCCCGGGGCGCCGTCGAGGTGCGAGCGACCAACCGACATTGCCCGAAGCATTGACCACCCGCGGCCCATACGACGTGGTTGTGATCGGGGGCGGCCCTGCCGGGTCGACCGCGGCAAACGAGCTTGCGAGGCGTGGCCTTGCGGTCCTGCTGCTCGATCGCCCCGCCGACAAACATCCCTGCGGCGCGGTCCCCTCGAGGTTGCTGGAGCAATTTGAGATACCTGAGGAGCTGCTGGCCACCCGCCTCAAAAGCGCCCGGATGATCTCCCCGTCGGGGCGGATCGTCGACATGCCGATCGACGACGGATTCGTCGGGATGGTCGATCGTCCGCGATTCGACGAATGGCTCAGAAACCGGGCGGCGGCGGCCGGCGCGACCCGGCTCGCGGCGACTTTCGTCCGTCTCAGCCGCGGCGAGGACGGCATGGCGACGGTTCATTATGACGCCGACCCGTCAACGGCGGGCGGATCGGAGGCCAGATCGGTGCGGGCTCGCGCGATCGTCGGCGCCGATGGCGCGGTCTCGGCGGTGGCGCGCCAGGCAATCTCGGGCGCGGACCGCGTTGGCCGCAGGACCCTTTATCATGAGATCATCCGCTCCCCGGCGAGGGCGGGCGGCATGTTCGATCCGGAGCGCTGCGAAGTTCATCATCGCGAGTCGCTTTCCCCCGATTTTTACGCGTGGATTTTTCCGAACGGGGCCACGACGAGCGTCGGCGCCGGCACTGCGAGCGCGACCTTCTCGCTGACCGCCTCTGTCGCATCGCTGCGCGAAAAGTCGGGTCTCGACAAGGTCGAGACGACGCGACGCGAAAGCGCGCCCCTCCCGCTCCGTCCGCTCGCTCGATGGGACAATGGCCGGGACGTTGTGCTGGCCGGAGATGCGGCCGGCCTCGTCGCGCCGGCTACCGGCGAAGGGATCTACTACGCGATGACCAGCGCGCGGCTGGCTGCCGATAGCGTGCACGAGATGCTGTTGACAGGCGACGTGCGGGCATTGGCAATGGTGCGCACCCGGTTCATGAAATCGCACGGCCGAATCCTCTGGGTGCTCGGGATCATGGAACGCTTCTGGTACAGCAGCGACGAAAGGCGGGAGCGGTTCGTCAGCCTCTGCCGCGATCCGAACATTCAGCGCCTTTCGCTCGAAGCATATCTCAATAAAGAACTCTCGCTCGCCAAACGCCACGCCCACGAGCGCTTCTTTTTTCGGAATTTGGCGCTGCACGCCTTCGACCACGAGGTCTTTGCACGGTTTCGACGGCAAAATTGAGAATCAAACCTTGTAAGACGGATGGTGCCTATAGACGTGTTGGTGATTTTATCCGGCGGTGCTTTCAACCACTGCGTTGTCAATTTGAGGTGACGATCGCCCGCTGGACGACGTAAAGTTTCCTTGACAGACGGTTTTGGAAATCGGACGCTTTGGTCAACCTGCCGAAACGAGGCACGCGGGCCGTATATAAAAAGTAGTATAAGGTCTTCGTATTGCAACGAAAAGCTGGAGGGAGGCGATGGTTCAGCGGATCGTTGGCGCATTCGACCCCGACGCATTTGCGGGTGTCGGCGAACACGACCGAACCCCGAGGCCCAACCGTTACGCTGGATACGACCCTTCGCGCGAATCCGCCGATCGTCGTCGAGCCTATCTGATGGAGACGATCGAGTTCGAGATCATCCCGAAAATGGTCTCGGCCAGACGGGAAGTACAGGGCCGCTCCGGCTGGAACGGGTTCGACAGTCGATGTCGCGTCACGGCACGGCCGGTTGCGGAATTCACTCGGTTGCTCCTGGCTAAGGACCTGTCAGCGGCGCTCGCCGATATCGAAATTCGTCTGTCCCAGGGATTGCCGTTGGAAGCCATCTATCTCGATTTGCTGACGGGGTCGGCACGGTACTTGGGAGCTTTGTGGGACGGAGATCTGATCGACTTCGCAGAAGTTACGTTCGCCCTCGGGCGACTGCAGCAGATCGTCCGCGAAATGGACCAGAGATCGCCTTGTGAAGTCGGATTTCCGGCCGCTCGCCGCCGGGTGCTGATCGTCCCGGTCCGCGGCAATCAGCATACTTTTGGCAGCCTGATGGTGGGCGAATTTCTCCGTCGCGCAGGTTGGGACGTCTGGTCGGTGACCCCGGTCACGGATGATGAACTGACCAAACTGTTGCGCGAGAATTGGTTCGCGATCGCCGGGTTCTCGGCCAGCTGCGACAGCCAGCTCGCGGCCTTGTCCACCCAGATCCGTCAGACAAGGGAGGTCTCGCGCAACCGGCAGATCGGAATCATGGTCGGCGGTCCGATTTTCGCCGCGTCCCCGCAACTCGTCGCGACGTTGGGTGCCGACGCCACCGCGCTCGACGCCGGCCAAGTGGCGGGTGTGGCCCGCAGCCTCGTGGGCCGGTCTAGCGGCTGATGGCTAACGGCCGAGCGGATCGGGCTGACGGACCCCGGTCCGTGAAATACCAGGAGGCGGGGCTGCGGAAGGCCGCGGCAGGCCCGCCCGCAAAGAACCCGATGCTGTCCGCCGCAACGATCAGCACGTTCGTCGAGCTGCTAAAGCCGATCACGTGGTTCGCGCCGATCTGGGCCTTCGCCTGCGGCGTCGTGTCATCGGGGGCAGCAGCGACCGATCGTTGGCCGACCGTCGCCGCCGGGGTCCTGCTTTGCGGGCCGTTGGTGTGCGGCACCAGTCAGGCGGTCAACGACTGGTACGACCGCCACGTCGATGCGATCAACGAGCCGTGGCGCCCGATCCCGTCGGGCCGGGTCCCGGGGCACTGGGGCCTTGCAATCGCGGCTCTTTGGACGGTGTTGTCGATCGCGGTCGCCATATCGCTCGGTCCGTGGATTCTTGCTCCCGCGATTGCTGGTCTCGCCTTGGCCTGGATCTACAGCGCCCCGCCGTTGCGGCTGAAGCAGAACGGGTGGTGCGGCAATGCCGCCGTCGCCGCCTGCTATGAAGGTTTGCCGTGGGTCGCCGGTGCCGCGGTCATGGTAGACGGCCTGCCGGGCTGGCGCATCTTCGCGGTCGCGACCCTTTACAGCGCGGGTGCGCACGGCATCATGACGCTGAACGATTTCAAGTCGGCCGAGGGCGACCGGCGGATGGGCATCCGGTCGCTGCCGGTGCAGCTGGGCATCGACAATGCGAGCCGCGTCGCCTGTCTCTTCATGGCGGCCGCGCAGGTCGTCGTCATAATACTGCTTGGCTTATGGCGGCGCCCGATCCATGCGGCCGCCATCGCGCTGCTGCTTGCCGCCCAGCTGCATCTGATGCGGGTCTTCCTGCGCGCGCCAGGAGAGCGCGCGCCCTGGTACAACGCGACCGGCACAAGTCTCTACGTCCTTGGGATGCTGATCGCCGCCTTTGCGGTCCGGGGAATCGCTGGATGACGCTAAGCGTGAAACGCGCCGGCTCGAAAGGCCGCGCCGCTGCCGCAGCGAGCAGGGCCTGACCGCGGTGGCGGGGATGCCGACCTTCGATGCCGTCGTCGTCGGCGGCGGGCCGGCAGGCGCGACGGCGGCGACCGATCTGGCGCGGCTCGGGCGGTCGGCCCTGCTCCTCGATCGTGCCGGCAAAATCAAGCCTTGCGGCGGCGCGATCCCGCCCAAGCTCATCGACGAGTTCGAGATCCCCGACGCTCTGCTGGTTGCAAAGGCGACGGCGGCGCGCATGGTCTCGCCGTCGGCGCGGCGCGTCGACATGGCGATCGAGGGCGGTTTTGTCGGGATGGTGGACCGCGAGGTGTTCGACGAATGGCTGCGTCGGCGCGCAGCCGGAGCGGGGGTCGAGCGGTGCAGCGGCACTTTTGACCGGCTCGACCGCGACGCCGACGGGGCGGCGGTCGTCTATTACCGGCCGCATCGCGCGCCGCGCCGGGCGGCGCCGGAAAGGGTGAGGGCGCGCGCCGTGATCGGGGCTGACGGAGCGGTGTCGGCGGTGGCGCGCCAGGCGGTGCCCGGCGCCAACCGGATGCGCCATGTCTTCGCCTATCATGAGATCGTGCGCTCGCCGCCGGATGCGGCCGGCGGCTTCGATCGAATGCGGTGCGACGTCTATTACGATGGCGCGCTTTCGCCCGATTTTTACAGCTGGATCTTTCCGCACGGCGAGACGACCAGCGTCGGCGGCGGCACCGCCCAGAAGGGCTTCCCGCTACGGCGCTCGGTATCGGCGTTGCGGCGGGCTGCGGGCCTCGGCGATGTCGAGACGCTGCGCCGCGAGGGAGCGCCGATACCGCTTGCTCCCTTGCCGCGTTGGGACAATGGGTGCGATGTCGTGCTCGCCGGCGACGCCGCCGGGGTCGTGGCGCCGGCCTCGGGCGAGGGGATCTATTATGGAATGTTGGGCGGCCGGCTCGCCGCCGAGGCGGTCGACCGCTTTTGCGCGACCGGCGACGCGCGCGAGCTGGCGCTGCCGCGCCAACGCTTCATGAAAATGCACGGTCAAGTCTTCTGGATTCTCGGCGTCATGCAGCGCTTCTGGTATGTCAGCGATCGCCGCCGCGAGCGCTTTGTCAGCATCTGCCGCGATCCTGACGTTCAGCGGCTGACCTTCGAGGCATATCTGCACAAGCGCCTCGTTCGCGCGCGGCCGAGCGCGCACGTCCGCATCTTCTTCAAAGATTTGGCTCATCTGTTGGGGCTTGTGTCCGTATAACGGCGGCGACTGCGCCCGCTTGCCTGGCGGATTGAAAACGCCTGCCCAATTCGCCACAAGCGACAGCAAAATATGCAAAGCACGCGCCCCGTCCTGATTTCTATGCTGGTCGCCGGAGCCGCGGTGGGCGCGATCGGGATTGGTGTTCGGACCTTCATGAACCGAACCTCGCAAGATCAGGTGGCCCCGTGGGAGCACGTGGACATCGCCACACTACGTCCGCCGCTGCCACCGCCAAGCTTTCTCGCTTGTCCGCCGCACTACTGCGCCGCCCATCCCGGGATGATCGTGCCGGTCTTTGCCGTCCGATTGCAGCGGCTACGCGACGACTGGACAAAAATAGTCGGCTGCCAGCCGCGCGTCGTCGAAGTCAACGCCAGGCTGGATAGGCATCAATTAACTTACATTCAGCATGCGCTCGTGTTTCGCTTTCCCGACATCATCACGGTCGAGCTGGTTTCGTTCGGACCCGACCATTCGAGCGTCGCGCTCTACAGCCGGTCGCGCTACGGTCGTTACGATTTTCATCAGAACCAGAGACGGGTCGAGACTTGGTTATCCCAGCTTGAGGAACTCACGGCGCCTATGGCACGAGTTTCGCATCGCTCCGACTAGCACGATCCTCGCTTGCCCGTTTTTAGGCGGGCTTTGGCGCGAACAAGAGACACCAGCCGGCCGGCGAGATCGTGCCAGCCACCAGCTTGCAAGAAGCGGGTGGTTCGAAATTCACGCATTTGTTGCAAGACTGCCCGTTCTTGGGAAAGGTTTGGTATTGTACTGTTTTTTGAGCGACTTTTTGCGCCGGCGCTGGCTGCGGCGCTGGCGCTTGCTGCGCCAGGGCTCGCCCGGCCGCACCGACGCTCACCAATGCTATTGCCGCCCGCAGAGTTGTCCGCCGCGAAACCGCACCGCGATCTCGATCCGCCACCGCAGAAGCCTCCTCGTCAAGCTGGTTGATCCATCGAAAAAAGGCGAAGCCCGGTATCAAAACTACTTCGACGGCAATCCGAGCTCCGGATAGTCTTTCGCCAAGGCAACCCCGAACAGCGGTTTGTAGACGCCCTGGTGGCAGGTCGCGCAGTCGAGCTTCGGCCCATCGCCGAGCGGACCGAGGCGACCCGCTGGAAAGACGTGGGCCAGCGGCAGCAGGAAGTTTGTGTTCAAGTCGCGCACCATTCGGATGCCCTGCCAAGCGGCAACGCGTTGCGGCGTGCTCTGGTTCCAGTCGCGAAAAGATCGGGAATTGTGGCAGAACGTGCAATTGACGCCCAAGGACTGGGAAATGTTCATCATCAAGCTGTACGTCCACTCGGTCTCTTTGATCGAGTGGGGGTCTTCGCCCGGCAACGCGGCGGGCGATTCGACGCGGATCGGATCAGTACCTTGTAAAAAGGGCGAGAACGGGTCGAGCGGCAGTGCCGCTAGCCCCGCCGCCGGCGACGGATGGTTCTTGCCGACCCAGCTCTCGGCGAACCCCTGTGCGTGCGGCGGGCCGGGATTCGCGAACCAGATCTGGCTCGGTACCGGCTGCCCGCGATGACAGGTGAAGCAGGTCACCCCGGTCAAGGCGACATGGCTGCCCCAGTCGCCGTTGATGTGCCGCACCATCTGCAGCATCCGACGCGCCACGACCTTTGTGTATATCGCGTCGGACGCAAGGTCATTGGGCACATGGCAATAATTGCAGCCCTCATTCGGGGCGACCCAATTCGTCATCGAGGCCATGAGCCGCGTGAACTCGCCGACGCTGACGTCCCCCAATACTTTTACGTTCTTGTAGACCGCCGACGCCTTTTGGCCGCCGGACTGGACCGGGCCGAGCGGCGCCGGTGACTGGTTCGCGGCCACGGCTGCCGCAACCCGGTGCGGGTTGAAAATCTGCGCCATGCCGGTGCCGCGGTAGCCCCACTGGACGGTATAGATCGGCGGGGTCTCGAACCGCACCAGCATCGCGACCCCCAACAGGACCGCGACAACGACGGAGAGGCGGATACCGAGGGTCATTGCGGCGCTCGCGACAGCAGCCCCGGATCGTGAACCGGCGGAAAGACTTGCGGATAAGGCGGCGCGATCCCGTGCTTGACGCCCCAGAGATACCAGTTGTCGACCACGGTCCCGGTCAACAGGATGCCGATACCACCGGTAAGCGTGCACAGGACGGCAAACCACCACGCCCAGCGATGCAGCGATTCGAACGTGGCGTTGAAGCCCATCGTCCAGCGCCAGAACAGCGCCGCCCGCTCGGCGGCGGTGCCGCGGTCAACGGCCTGTTCGATTTCGCGCTCGCCGCCAAAGCGGCTGACCGCAAGGATCGTCGCGCCGTGCATCGCAAACAGCAGCGTCGATCCATAAAGGAAGACGATCGAGAGCATGTGAAACGGGTTGTAGAAGAGGTTGCCGTAGCGGATCGAAAACGACGCGGTCCAGTCGAGGTGCGGGAAAATGCCGAACGGAACCGACTCGCACCAGCAGCCCATGAGCAATGGACGAATAAAGCCGAGCACCAGAAACAGCCAAATGGCCGACGCGAAAGCCCAGGCGACATGGGTTCCCATCCCGAGGGCGATCGCCCGGCGATATGTCCGCACCCACCACAAGAGAACGGAGGCCGTCAAAAAGAAGCCGGCAATCTGCCACCAGCCGCCCTCGTTCAGCGGCGCCAAGATTTGCCAGCCGAGCCCCGGCGGCGGGGGCTCGAGCGCTAGCCAAGGGAGCTGGCGGAGAAACTGCCAAGGGTTCCAGTTTACCGAGGCCAACATGTTGAGGCCGACAATCTCGAAAGCGGCGACGAAGCTGATCACCGAGGCGACGCCAGTCCATCCGAGATAGACCGGTCCGACCTGGGCGTCGCCGATCACCCCCAGCCAATGCGCGAAAAACGGCCGGCCCGAGCGCCGCCAGCTGCCGCGCGGCAAGGGCACGCCTGCAGAAAGCGGCGCCCTGACCTGAACCCGCGTGAAGATATTCTGGTATTCGGCCATCGTCTTCGCTCCGCGCCTAGCGCCAGATCGGAAGATTGAGCCACCAGCCCCACCACTCCGGCCAGCCGCGGGTCCAGAACGGGCCGCTCAAAACAATGCAGACAGCGCTCCAGAACCCGGCGGAAAGCGCAAGGAACAATCCAAGGCGGTGGATGCCGATAGTGCCGACCGAATAGCCGATCGTATCGCGGAAATACGTGTTCTCGTGCTCGACAGTCTTGACCGGTTCGCCCTTCCGCGGGTTGATCGCTGACAACACGAGCGACCCGTGCAATGACAAGGCCAGCGTCGTCGCGAAGAAAAAACTGACTGCCAGCATATGCGCCGGGTTGTAGTGGAAATGGAGATACTGGTAGCCGGTATTCGACACCCAATCGAGATGGCTGATGATGCCGTAAGGAAAGCCGTTACCCCAGGCCCCCATCAACAGTGGCCGAACCACCTCCAGGCAAAAATAGGCAAAGATCGCGACGCCGAAGGCAGCCGGCACGTGGTAGCCGATGCCGAGCTTGCGGCAGATCTCGACCTCGCGCAGCGCCCAGGAAATGAAGGCGCCGAGCGCGCATATCGTGATCAGCTGCCAGAGGCCGCCCTGGCGCAGCGGCGCCCAGGCCAGCCCATAGCTCAAATCGGGCGGGGCGATGCTGATCTGCCAAAGGTTCCAGGGGGTCGGCCCGATAACGGCTCCCCAAATGATCAGAGCCGTCCCGAGCGACGCAAAGAAGACGGTCGTGACGCCGAAAAAGCCGGCATAGAACGGGCCGACCCAAAAGTCGAACAGGTCGCCGCCCAACAGCGTGCCGCCGCGAACCCGGTATTTCTGCTCAAAGCTGAGCATGGCCATAATCGAATCCCCCGGCCGGATGGCAAGAGTTCAGGCACTTTCCGTCGGCCCGCCGGCGGGCGGGCAGCCCGAGACCTGCCCGGCCCGAACCCACCCGCCGGCAGACGCTACTTCGACGGCAGCGGCGCGTTCTGCTGGATTGCTCCGACTGGCCGCGGGGTTTCGAGCCAGTTGTACCGGTTCGTGCTGAGCAGAATGAAATGGATCAAGAGCGCCAGCGCGAACAAAACGTGAAGAGCGCGACCAGCGTCCGCCGCGGGTCGAACAACAGCCACAGTCGCCACATGGGTTCCTCCGTCTAGACGAGATGCGGGATCACGCAGTTCAACGCATAATGCGCATGACCGAGTAGCGATGCGGTGGGCGCGGGCCCTTGCAGCCATGGCCGCCACAGCAAGGCTAGGATGTGGGCAATAAAGCAGATCAACATGAAGACCCAGAAGCTGATCATAAAAATACGATGGAATTCTCGCGCCTCTGCCTCGGTCAGCCCCGACAGCGATTCGTTGGGTCCTCGGCGAATATCAGACATACCGTTACCTCCTCTCAAAGGGCCGTTTAGCCGATGCCGCTGCCGTCCCGCGGCCGGGATTGCCGTGATGTCTGGCCATCACGGAAAGCTGGATTCGAACGAGCTGGTCGCCGATGAC
>Ga0210390_10000768_pt1 | contig 32781 bp, 29 predicted proteins | sample IncBWH11OmetaG_FD_161050 | JGI IMG/M metagenome (GOLD analysis project Ga0210390, IMG submission 161050) | Forest soil microbial communities from Barre Woods Harvard Forest LTER site, Petersham, Massachusetts, United States - Inc-BW-H-11-O ...
TTTTTTTGAGTATAGGCACATGAGCTGGAGAGCCCCGTTACGGAATCGAACCGTAGACCTTCTCCTTACCATGCATGCCGGTTTCGTCCGATGGCGTCGATCTGGGTCGGATTACCCCAGGCCAGGCAGATATCGGTGTCTGACCGCGTCGCGCTCCGTCTGGTGTTGCCTGGGGTCGTTGTCACTTGGATTGTCACTGACTTTCCGGATCCTGGGGACGTCGAAGGCTCGCACGCGATGCCGCTTGAGCCTGCTCTCTCCGGTAAGACAAGCTTACGATGGCGGACGAATCGACGAAGGCTGCGAACATGGCGGTGCGATTCCATGCCGCGGTTTCCTGCGGTGGTCCCGTAACTCCCTAATTGATTGAAGAAGCACAGCCGGGAAGCAGCTTGCCTGCGACCGTTGACGCCGGAGAACCCCGAACGGCCGGAATCCGTCTCCGACTGAACCTGAACTGCTTGGTCAACCGCGTAGTGGCTCCCGTGGTCGTTCGCAATGCCAACGGCCGATGGCGGGATGCGCCTCGATCGTCCTGCCCATCTCCGGCCGTGCAGGGGGCGTCATGCCGTGTCCAGGTTTTCGAGCACTACGGCTAGCCCCTGGCCGACGCCGATGCAGATAGCGGCGACTCCCCAGCGGCCACGGCGTTCGCGCAGCACTGATGCGAGTGTGCCGAGAATCCGGGCGCCGGATGCGCCCAGCGGGTGACCGATGGCGATGGCTCCGCCCTTCACGTTCACGATCTCTGGATTTTACCTTCCAGGCGTCGATGCAAGCCAGTGACTGCACGGCGAACGCCTCATTGAGCTCGACCGCACTGACATCAGGCCAGCCGATGCCAGCCGCCCGAAGCGCGCGATTGGCCGCCTCGACCGGTGCGTAGCCGAACATCTGCGGTTCCACAGCAGCTGTGCCACGTCCTGCCAGGCGCGCGAGCGGAGGTCCGCCGATGGCCTGGGCGGCTTGCTCCGAGGCGATCAGCAGGGCCGATGCGCCGTCGTTGAGCGGGGAGGCGTTGCCTGCGGTGATCGTGCCATCAGGCCGGAAGGCCGGCTTGATGGCGGCCAGTGCGGCAGCCGAGGTGTCAGCCCGGATAGCCTCGTCCCGGGCGAGCAATGTCCCAGGGACCGCACACGTCAGGTCGTCGTAAAAGCCTTCTCTCCAGGCCTGGTCGGCGAGCCTATGGGAACGTGCGGCGAATTCGTCCTGGCGCTCCCGGGAGATACCAAACCTTTCCCGCAGTCGCTCGTTGGCCTCGCCGAGTGAGATCGTCCATTCCTCGGGCATAGCCGGATTGACTAGTCGCCAGCCGAGGGTGGTGGATACCAGGGTCTCGCTGCCGGCGGGGAAGGCGCGACTCGGCTTGGGCACGACCCAAGGTGCCCGGCTCATCGACTCCACGCCGGCCGCGATCGCGATCTCCGCATCGCCGGTCTCGACTAGCCGCGACGAGATCATGGCCGCGTCGAGGCTGGATCCGCAAAGTCTGTTCACCGTCGTGGCGGGGAGGCTGACCGGCAAGCCGGCTAGCAGGACCGCCATCCGTGCGACGTTGCGGTTCTCCTCTCCCGCGCCGTTAGCGTTGCCCATCACGACCTCGCCTATCGCCGCAGGGTCGAGTCCCGGAGCCCGAGTCAGCAGGGCCGTCAGGACTGTCGAGGCCAGATCGTCCGGCCGTATCCCGGACAGCGCGCCACCGTACCGGCCGAACGGGGTCCGGATGGCAGCATAGAGGAACGCTGGAGAAGGAGACATGGTCTAGTGCTCCCTGGTCAGGGCCGAGGCGATAAGCCGGAAGATGCGCTGCGGAATCATATGGGCTCGATGATGGGATAGGCGGGTGTCCACATGGCCTGGGTGACTTGCTTAACGGGTGTTGTCAAGCGCGTTGAGCATCGGCGGGGACAGCACCGATCTGCCCCGCAGTCGAACCCGCGCCACCACGCCCTCCGGCGTCCAGGCCAGCACATAAGCGCGTTCCAAGATCACATCACCTAGCCAGCACCACGGTCGGCAGCTTGCGAGGATTCGTATCGGCCTGATGACCCATCGGTTATAACCCTTCAGGTGCGGATGGTGTCGATGGTCGGCGCGGCGATGAGAGACGCCTGCGTCCTGTCGCGGACAGCCTCGATGCTGATGCCGGGGGCCACTTCCCTGAGCACCAGCCCGTGACCGGTGACGTCGATGACAGCTAGATCGGTGATGATGCGATCGACCACGCGGCGGCCGGTCAGCGGCAGGCTGCACTCGCTGACGATTTTTGCCGAACCGTCACGGGCGGTGTGCTCCATCAGGACGATGACCCGGCGGGCGCCGTGGACGAGGTCCATGGCGCCGCCCATGCCCTTGACCATCTTGCCGGGGATCATCCAATTGGCCAGGTCGCCGGCCGCCGATACCTGCATGGCGCCGAGGATGGCGGCGTCGATGTGGCCGCCGCGGATCATGCCGAAGCTGAGGGCGGAGTCGAAGAAGCTGGCGCCGGGCTGCACGGTCACGGTTTCCTTGCCCGCGTTGATCAGGTCGGGATCGACTTCGTCGTCGTAGGGGTAGGCGCCAACGCCGAGGATGCCGTTTTCGGACTGCAACATGACGGTAATGTCGGCCGCGAGATGGCTGGGGATCAGGGTCGGGAGCCCGATGCCGAGGTTGACGTACTGGCCGCTGCGCAGTTCGCGGGCCGCGCGGGCGGCCATCTGGTCGCGGGTCAGGGTCATCACCCACCGGTTCCTTGCCCGGAATGGGCACCGGTCAGGGACCGCTCGCCCCTGGTGGTGCGTTTTTCGATGGGCTTGCCCGAAGCCTGCGAGGGAGTGAGGGCCACCACCCGCTGGACGAACACGCCGGGCAGGTGGATCTCGTCTGGGTCAAGCTCGCCGGCGTCGAAGACGTGCTCGACCTCGGCGATCGTGATCCGCCCGGCTATCGCTGCCAGCGGATTGAAGTTCCGCGCCGCCCGGTGAAACACCAGGTTGCCGTGCCGGTCTCCCTTCCAGGCCCGGACCAGGGCGAAGTCGGTGACGATGGCATGCTCCAGGATGTAGACGCGCTCGGCGCCGCCGACGGTGAAGGTAGCGGTTGCCTTGACCGGCGAGGCTACCGCGACAGATCCGTCGGGGTGGTAGCGCCAGGGCAGCCCGCCTTCGGCGACCTGGGTACCGACGCCGGTCGCGGTGTAGAAGGCCGGGATGCCGCACCCGCCGGCGCGCAACCGCTCGGCCAGCGTGCCCTGCGGGGTCAGCTCCACCTCAACCTCCCCGGTCAGGTACTGCCGGGCGAACTCCTTGTTCTCCCCGACATAGGAGGCAATGACACGGCGGATGCGGCGCTGATGCAGCAGCAGCCCCAGCCCCCACAGATCAACCCCGCAATTGTTCGACACCACCTCAAGATCGCGGGCGCCGGTCTCGGCCAGCGCGCTGATCAGCACGCTCGGAATCCCGCACAACCCGAACCCGCCGACCGCCAGCGACGCGCCGCAGGACACGTCGCCGACCGCCTCGGCAGCACTGGCTACCAGCTTGTCCATTGCCGCCCCCTGCCGCCCGATCTCAACTGCGGCCAGGTCGTTGCCGGCACGCCGGCCAGTCGGCAGCCTTGCCAAGTCAGACCCGCCATCGGTCTGGATCCAGCATGTCGGGTGGCATCAGTATCCATCTCGTTCACCAGGGTTTCCGGGGCGTGATTGACGAGAATCGAGCGCGCAGCAGGCATGGATGATCGCGTATGGGCGTTCCGGCCGGAGCGCTTGCTGGGTGCAGTGGACATCACAGGCCAAAGATCCTTGTGATGTTCCCGGAAACGATGGCGTGCTTGTCTTCATACGGCAGATCCGCGGAAATGAGCTCCGAAAGAACATGATGCCGGTTCCTCGGGGTGGTCGAGGAGTACCGGTTTGACCCGAAAATGACGCGCTGCGCGCCATAGCGGGCCCAGAAGCGGAGGACGAAGTCAAAGTCCGCACAGCCTGCTGTGTCGAAAACCAGGTTCGGTCCGAGTTCAGCGCAAACGAGCGCCTGGTTCGCTTTCTCGAGCCGGTCGAAGGCATCGAGAACCACTACCGTCGCCTGGGGCACGCGCCGGGCTACGTTAAGTATTCGCCAGACCTCCTCCTCGGAGGAGTCACCCGCATGGATGAACGCGACCAGACCGAGTTCTGCCATCCGCTCGATGAGGCGGACGACCAGGCGGTGGTCCGCCGGTACGCCCTGGAAGCGGGCGTGGAACGTGACGCCCGCCAGCCCAAGCTCGTCGTGTACCCGGTCGAGTTCCGCAAGGCTCGCCGATCCGAACAGCGGCTCCGCCACGGCCAGCGCCACCGGGAAGCGGTCCGGGCATGCCCGCTGGTACGCCGATACTCCGTCGTTGATCCGCCGCGCATCAGCGATCCCATGAGGGCGGAGGTAGCCGTGACCCGGCATGATGACTGCCTGCTCGATCCCGTCGGCGTTCATGGCCCGCAACCGCTCTTCGAGTTCGCGCCGCGCGTAGAGTGCGCCCTCCATCGCTGTTTGCGGCTCGAAAAGGGCGTCATCTTCTCCGGGCAGCATGTAATGGTGGTGGGCGTCGATGACCCGCAGCCGGCCGGACGACGGGCCGACAGGCGCGCCGGAAGCCATGTGCTGGCTAATGTTTCCTTGCACCAGACAGATCCCTTACGCCTTTCATGCAAGGCCTCGTAGTTCACGTTGACGGCGCAGGCCTGCCCGGGGCGGAATGTCGCCCTGGTCGCGGATCAGCCAGACAGTCATCTCTGCGGCCGTGGTGCCGGATGGAAGGCGTGCCGCATGGCGCCCAGGGCCTCGATAGTGCTCACCAGCTCGCTTTCCGGCGTCAGGAACCGCTGACCCACTGCTCTGCCGGTGGCGCCGGGCAGCCGTAGGCCTCCTGCCAGGAGACGACCCGGTTGCGCAGGGTACCCAGCTTCTGGATCTCCGCCTCGACGATGTCGCCGGGTTTTAGGTAGTTGGCGAAGGGATCTGACGTGCTGGCGGCGACGCCCGCGATCGTCCCCGTGGTGATGAGGTCACCCGCGCTGTAGATCTGCGGCGAGTGGAAGGCGACTAGCTGCGGGATCGATACTGACATGCGCGACGTATTGGACTTCTGCCGGACGCCGCCGTTGACCCGGAGTTCCATCTGTAGATCGTGCGGATCGCCGATCTCGTCTGCCGTCACGATATATGGCCCGATAGGGCAGAAAGTGTCGATCGCCTTGGAGAAAGAGAATACTCCGGATTCCATCTCTCTGCGCTGGATATCTCGGGCCGTAATGTCGTTGAATACCAGGTAGCCTGCAATGTGGTCGGCTGCCTGAGCGGCGGAGAAGAATTTTCCCGGCTTGCCGATGACGATTGCCATCTCAAGCTCGTAGTCCAGTTCGCGGGTGAGGTTCTCCGGGTAGACGATATTGTCACCGGGGCCGATGATCGCATCGACGTTCTGGAAGAACACGATCCCCTTGTTGACCGGGTGGGACCAGTCGACCCGGACGAGGTCCTCGTGGTGCTCGCGGAAGTTGCCGGCCGTGTGGAAGAACTTCTTCGGGATGATCGGGGCGCGGAGCCGGACGTCGGCGAGCGCGAACACCCGGCCCGTCTCGCGGACGCCTCCGGCGTTACCGTTGCGTTCGAAGTACTCACGCATGCTCGGCGCGTCGAGCTCCACGACGTTCTCGTCGGCGATCCGGCCGACCAGGCCGTCGTCGAAGGTGACTAGCTTCATGCGTCCTCCGTGGAGACCGAAGCGTTGAGGCAACGCCGAGATGATCATAACTGTCGACACTATATTCACGTAAGTGCATGCAGATGTCAAGGGACGAGTTAGCCGAGTCCTTAGTCATGGCCTGGAGCACGAGGCCCTGAACTGCTGGACGCGCGCCGGGACTGTCTTGACAGCGGGGTCAATCCGCACAACATGTACGCGTATGACCTGGCCAAGAGGTTGAGCGGACCGGGCCGTGCACACTCGGCAAGCGCTCACATGGCCAGCGCGGCCCGAATGGCGGCACTGTGGGAAGGCGGCCTCTGGACGTTGCGCGGCCGACCGTCACCCTGCGACTCTTCCCTATCAAGTGTTGACACTTTCTGTTATGCTGATGGCTGATGGTCAGGTACCTGTGGCTGCGGGTCTCGTTGAAGGCGCGTCGGCGCGGCAGTCGTGAAGGGGTCATATATGACGAACTGGCTGGGATTGACCGGGCGCCGTGCGGTGGTCGCCGGCGCAGGCGGAATCGGCGCCTGCCTCGCGGGCGCGCTTGCGGACGCGGGCGCCGACGTGGCCGTGCTCGACGTCGACGAGGCCCGTCTCGCCGCGGTGGCATCCTCCAGGGATGCGGGCCGCGGCTGCGTGGCTACGGTCGCGGCCGATCTCACCTCGGCGAGCTCGTGCCGCGACGCTATGGACCAGGCGAGCGAGCGCCTCGGCGGCCTGGATGTGTTCATCCATGCCGTGGGCATGAATGACCGCCGTCCTGTCCTGGATACTCCCGACGAGGTCTGGGAAAGGATCATCGCGATCAATTTGAGCAGCGGATTCTGGCTAGGGCAGGCTGCGGGCGCAGCCATGGTGGCCAACGGTCACGGGCGCATCGTTTATCTGTCTTCGGTATCCGCCCTGCTCGCGCACAAGGACCACTCGCCGTACGCGGCAAGCAAAGGCGGCATCAATCAGCTCATGCGCGTGATGGCCCGGGAATGGGCGCCGCACGGCGTGACGGTGAATGCCATCGCGCCTGGCTATATAGAGACCGGCCTGACGGCGGCCTATCTCGCGAAGCCTGGCATGCGGCAATCGATGGAGGCCCTGGTCCCTGCCGGGCGCCTTGGCACGCCAGGGGACCTTACCGGCCCGGCGCTGTTCTTGTGCTCTGACAGGTCGGCGTTCGTCACCGGCCAGGTTCTCTTCATCGACGGTGGCCGCACCCTGGTCTGATCTTGAACGTCAGTCATATGGAGGAAGCATGACCAGTCCTAGCTCACACCGGCTCGCTGGCAAGAACGTGCTCGTCACGGGCGCCGGCACCGGATTCGGCGCGGAGATCGCCGTACGGGCGGCGCAGGAGGGCGCTGATGTCGCCGTCCACTACCGGCGCTCGCGGCCGGGCGCCGAGCAGACCGTTGAGCGGATCAGTGCGCTCGGACGCAACGCGTTCACGGTCCAAGCAGACATGGCCGAATACGCCCAGATCCGGCGGCTTGCTGATGAGGTCTGGACGAAGTTCGGGCGTGTCGACGCGGCGTTTAACAACGTGGGCGATGTCGCCGGTGACCAGATGTCGTGGCGTGACATCACCGAAGAGTCGATCGATCACATCCTCGCGGTCGATCTGAAGGGCACGCTCCTGTGCACCCACGAGTTCGGCGCCCGGATGATCGACCAGGGCGGCGGCTCGATCGTCAATATCGGCTCGACCGTGGTTGCCCGAGGCAGTGCCCGCGCCCCGCAGTATGCCGCGGCCAAGTACGGCATCATCGGCCTAACCAAGTCGTATGCGCACGCGTTCGCGCCCACTGTCCGGGTCAACGTGTTCGCTCCTGGCTTCATGGAGACACCCATGACGCTCGGCCGTGAAGACTGGCAGAAGGGTCGTGGCGATCAGCTGCGCAAGCTCACCCCGATGGGCCGCATCCCGGGCCCGCAGGAACTCGCCGGCGCGGCGCTCTTCCTCGCCACGGCGGATGCCCAACACATCACCGGCGGGTTCCTCATCGCCGACGGCGGCTACAACATGATCGGAGCCTGAGGGCCCGGCGGGATATGGTTCCGCCGGTGGTTCCGCTGGTGCTTCCGTTCAGGCGCTGGCCGCCGCGAAGGGCACCTCGGTAAGTGTCGACAGGGGAGCTGAGGCGGTACGTTAGTAGCCAGGGCTGGTGAGTCGCACCGCGGTACCTGCAAATGGAGCGGCTGTCCTGAGCCGCCGCGCCCTGCGGCGAATGGGATGGCCAAGCGAAGATCTGGAGGTCAGCATGGCTCGCGCCACAGCTGGGACAGCTAGTGTCGACGGTGTCGCCGGCGGTGAGCCCGGCGCCGCGCCCGATCGCGGGGCGGACCTTGCCCGGCTGCTGAAACTGAACGAGCGGCGGGAGCCGCTGGTGGTTCAGGTGGCAACCTGGGTGGGCCTAGGCGTGATCGAGGGGCGGCTGCGCCCCGGGCAGGATCTCAACAGTGTCGACTTGTCCCACCGGTTCAATTCCAGCCGGACGCCGGTCCGCGAGGCGCTGATGCTGCTGGAGCAGGAGGGGCTGGTCGAGATCCGGGCCCGCCGCCGCCCCCGGGTAGCTGAGTTCACCCCGGAACGGGTCCGGGAAATCTATGAGGTGCGCGAGCACCTGCTTGCGCTCGTGGGCAGCCTGGTTGCCGTCAAGATCGGCGAGGCGGATCTGGATGACCTGCGGCGGCGGGTGAAGGAGATGCGCCGGCAGGCCGACAACGGGGACGTGGATGGCTACTTCTGGTCGCACGTTGCGTTGCAGGAACGGATGACGGAGATCGCGGGCAACAGCACGCTGAAGGGCATCCTGGACTCGCTGGCGCTGCGCACGCTTATCCTGCGGCACGCCAGCCTGGAGATGCCTGGCCGGCTGCCGCATAGCGTGGCAGCCCAGGAGCTGATCCTGCAGGCCATCGAGGACCACGATCCTGAGCTGGCCGCCATGCTGCTCGCGCGGGCCACCCGAGCAGCGTACGCGGCGATCGAACACAGCCCTTGGGCGGAGACGTGGGGCTGGCCGGAGCGGGCAGGCGGCCAGCAGGATTCCCAGGCCGAGGCCGCCGCGGCCGCGCCACCGTCGAAACGGCGGCGCAAGGCCGGGGAAGCTCAGCGGGTGGCTGCCGCCGGGCAGGGATAGCGGGGCGGCCGCTGCCTGGCGGCAAGTCAGCATTCCCCGCCGCAGTTTCCGACTCCGGACGTTTGGTCACGCGAAATCGAAGAATTCGGCGGGATTCTGTACGAGCAAGCGGCGCAGCTGCTTACTGCCGGGGGCGATGTCGGCCAGCAGGTCCACCAGCAGTCCGTCGTCGGGAGCCGGGCCGGTGATGTTGGGGTGCGGGTAGTCGGTGCCCCAGAGCACTCGCTCCGGGAAAAGGTTCACGAGGCGGCCAGCGAACGCGACCGCGTCGGCATAGGGCGGCCCCCAAAGGGATACCCGGTCGACGCCGCTTGTCTTCACCCACACCCGGCCAGTGTCCAGCAGGTCAAGCAGGGCCGCCACAGCCCCGGTGTCCGTGTCCGGCGCCAGGTCGAGCCGGGCCAGGTGGTCGATCACGACCGGAATCGGGAACCACCTGATGAGCCCGGCATACTTGGCGATGTCGGTGCCGTGCAGGTGGATCTCGGCATGCCAGCCCAGGTCGGCGACCAGCCGGACGGTGCCGCTGATGTCTTCCCAGCTGGGCGGGGAGCCGAGATGCGGCAGGAAGTGGAGCCGGAAGCCACGCACGCCGGCTGCATGCAGATGAGTGATTTTCGCCTGGGGCGTGGCCGGATCGATCATCGCGACGCCACGATACCGGCCAGCGCCCGCGGCCAGGGCGTCGAGCAGCGCACGATGATCTGACCCGTAGCAGGACGACTGGACAATGACGCCACGTTGCAGGCCCAGCCGCTGGTGCAGGGCCATGACCTGCGACGCCGGCACGTCCACCGGGGTGAACGTGCGGTCCGTGGCGTAGGGAAAGGTGGCGGAGGGCCCGAAGACGTGACAGTGCGAGTCGCAGCTGTTGTCGGGCAGCCGGATCCTGGGCGTGCGCGGGGACGGATGCGGCGGCGGGCAGGAGGACGACGGCGCGAACGCACCGTTTTGGTCGGCTGCGCCGGCCCGGGCGGACGTTGTGTCAGTCACAGCGGGCCGTCATTCCGCCGTCGATGACGATCTCGGTTCCGGTGACGAACCGGGCTTCATCCGAGGCCAGGAACAAGCTCGCGTAGGCGGTGTCGCGGCCGTCACCCATGAACCCGATGGGGATCCGGGCCTGGCGGTCGCGGAGCAGCTGCTCGACATCCCCGCCCGCCCGCTGGCCGGCCAGCCGCGCCTCGACCATCGGGGTGTGCAGCTGGCCGGGTATCACGGTGTTGACCCGGATCCCGTCGGCGGCGTGCTGCACCGCGGTCACCCGGGAGAGCTGGATCACACCAGCCTTGGCGGCGGCGTAGGCCACCTGGGCGGCGCCGGTCCAGCGCAGGCCCGACGCGGACGCCGTGTTCACGATTGACCCTCCGTGCTGCGCCTTCATGACCGGAATGACGTGCTTGCAGCTGAGGAAGACACTGGTGAGGTTGACCGAGAGCTGGTCCTGCCAGTCCGCCTCGCTGAGCTCTACCGGGCCGCCCGGCTTCGACCCGCCGACGTTGTTCACCAGGACGTCGACTCGGCCCAGCTCATCCACGCAACGTCTGACCATCGCCCCGATCTGGCCGCCGTCGGTCACGTCGCACGGGCAGGTGGCCACCTGGCCGCCTTCAGCACGCACCGTCTCCGCAGTGGCCGCCAGCGCGGCCGGGTCATAGTCGGTCAGGAAGACGCTGGCGCCTTCGCGGGCGAAGATGACCGCCGTGGCACGCCCGTTCCCCCAGCCAGGGCCCACGCTGCCCGCACCGGTGACGATTGCGACCTTGCCCGCGAGCCGGCCAGTCATCGCCGACCGCCGGTGGCGGGGACGCCCACTTCCAAGGCCACCAGGAAGCGCGACACCATGTTGTACGCGGCCGCGGTGGCAGTCAGCTCGGCCAGTTCACGCGGGCTGAGCCGCTCCGCCAGCGCGGCGAACAGGCCGGCCGGAACGGTGACGTCGCGGGTCATCGCGTCGGTGTAGGCCAGCACCGCCCGCTCAAGCGGATCGAGAGCCGAGCCTCCGGCCCTGTCCTGGATAGCCGCCAGCTTCGCGTCGGTGAAACCGCAGCGCCGGGCCACAGGCTCGTGCGCCTGCCACTCGTAGTCCGCCCCGTTCAGCACCGCGATCCGCAGGATCACCAGTTCCCGCAGTGAACTGTCAAGCTCAAGCTGGCCGCGGATCGCGCCAAGCAAAGCGTTCCATCCCTCCGCTACCGGCGGGCTCAGCAACAGCAGCCGATCGAGCGGGCGGAGGTCACCGCCCCGGCGTTGCCGGATAAGGTCAGCGACGGGGCCAGTGCCTTCAGCGGCCTCTAGACGGGCCATAGCGGTCCTCTCGTCTGTCGTCCATCACCCATAGTGTCGACAGCAGTGGAGCTAGACGACATGCTTTGTCCAACACCGCCTGCCCCGCGTATTCGGCGTGCAGATCCAGTGGCGGCACATCTGTGGACTCCCCATCAGCGGTATGCGTGATCAGCGCTTGCCGTGGGCTTCTCGTATTGCATCATAGCTCAATTAGTGTCGACACTCAACCGCGAACCCGGGGAAGCGATCTAACCATCCCGGGCTAGATCGGCAGGTAGCGCCAGGGCTTGTTAATGTAGTACTGTCGACACTAAGGTTATCCATGGGAGGTATCAGATGGAGCTGCCGAGAGTCTTCACAGACGACGAGATCACCCGGTTCCGGCAGGAGCTGGCGGACAAACGGCGTCCTGGCGCCTACCTTCCGGAGCACTGGTCGGTAAGCCCGCTCAACCGGGACCCGGCGGTGACGGGGCACATGCCGGAGAAGATCCGGTTGCGCGATGCCACCTTGCGTTCGGTTGAAACCCTGCCGGGCGTGGTGGCGTCCGATGCGGCCAAGGCGGCCTACCTGCGTCAGCTCGTCCGGTCCGGCGTGAGCGAGGTGGTAACGGCCGGCGCGCGCGGCCGCGGCGAGCAGGCGCTGCGCGCCGAGGTGGAACTCATCAAGTCCGTGAATCCGGACTGCCAGGCCATCTGCCCTCTCGTGTCGAGCCCGGAGGCCATCAGCCTGGCTCACGCGGCCGGCTATGACGGGGTGCAGGTCTGGGTGCAGGGCTTCGGCGAAGCGTCACTGATTTACGAGCGGATCTACGCCGGGGCCTGGCAGGGCGAGGACTGGCGCGATCCCGCCCTGCCCCGCCGCCGGGCGGATTTCGTAGCGCGGGCGGCCCGGCTGGTGGAGCACGCACGCGAGCTGGACATGCGGGTTGCCACCCCGTTGCTGATGGTGTCCTACCTGACGGCGGAGATGCTCGAGGACACGTGCGCCGCCCTGACTGCGGCCGGTGCCACGGAACTGACCTTGTTCGACGGGCCGGGAGCGATGAGCCCGGAGGCCTTCGGCCACCTGGTAGCACAGACCAGGGCGCTGGCCCCGCAGGCCGAGGTGGGCCTGCATCCGCACAACACGTTCGGGCTCGCCGTGGGATGCGCCGTGGCCGCCGCCCGGGCCGGTGCCGACGTGATCGAGCTGTCGGTGAACGGGTACTGCGGGGGCCCCGGCAACGCCGACCTCGCTGCCACCGCGCTGGCGTTCGAGGCCCTGTACGGGGTCCGCACCGGGATTGAGCTCGGCCAGCTCACCGCGCTGGCCCGGGCCGGCGAGGCGCTGACCGGATACCACGTGGCCTGGAACCACCCGGTAACTGGCCAGCAGGCATTCGGCTGGGGCGGCATGGACATCATCACGCAGGAGACCGTCGTCGATCCCCTGCTGCACAACTGCATCGAGCCCGGCGTGGTCGGCAACGAGCGCCAGGTGCCGCTGACCCTGGACACCGGCGGCTACACGATGGCCTACATCCTGGGGCGGCTCGGCATCGAGATCGCCAGCACCGGGCAGGTGGATGAGGTGCTGCGGCGCTGCCATGCGATGATGCGGGCCGAGCGGCGGCTGCTAACCGACGATGACATCCGGGGCATCGCTGCCTCGGCCCGCCAGGCGCCTGCCGTGGCAGGCTCACCTCCGTCCTCCTGACCAGGAATCCGCCGGTCAGCAATCCTGGCCGCGCAGCGAGTCCAGCACGTGCATGGCATCAATCCGGTCCATGGTCCCTGCCCGCACGGGGTCGGCGAAGTGCATCACGGCGTCGTCGTCCTTGCCGGCGAAAGCGGCCCAGCCGGGCAGCTCGCCGCCGTTGGGGTCGCCAGCCGCGGCGAAGCGCGCCCATGCCGACGACATGGCGGCCGCTATCGCATCGTCGGCGGGCGCCCACGGCCAGCCGCGCTGGCCGAGGTTGTCCCACACGTAGAGCAGCTCCGCGGTGTGGAACGCCCCATAGTCGGCGCCGCCATCAGGCGGCGCCGCCAGGCCCGCATCAGGCGGCAGCGGCGGCTGGCGGCCAAACCGGTACACCCATACCGGTGCCGCCGACGTCCGCGCATGGCTGATCGCCCACCGCCACACCGGCCACACGAACCGGGATTCCCCGGTAAACAAGCGCGCCGAATCCCGCCGCTCCTGCGGGCTGCCGGCCGGGTAGGCGGCGTGGAACTTGCTGCCTGCCGGGCGGCCTGCCGCCAGGCCGGCCAGTTCGGCCGCGGCGCCGGGCGGCGTATAGATCGAGCCCTCATCGGCGTTGCTGCCCACCAGCAGCGGGACAGGTGCCTGAGCACCCTGCGCGAACGCGTGCTGTGTATCCTGCACGAGCAGCGCGCCGTCCACGACGGGGCCGAAGTGCCCGCCCACCGAAAGTTCCACGGCGGACATGGCGCGCAGCGCGGCAAGGCCCGCGGCGCCCGCCGACCGGCCGAACGCTTCTCCTGCCGCCGCTGCCTCCTCCAGGGACTGCACCGGGCCGTCCGGGCGGCATAGCCCGGACGAGCTCTGCCCGATCACCCGGGCGAACAGGCCGCGGGCTGCCGGGACGGCCATCAGATGGCAGGCGAACGCCGCTCCCGCCGAGTTCCCGGCCAGCGTGACCTGCGCCGGATTGCCGCCGAAGGAGCCGATGTTGACCTGCACCCAGCGCAGCGCGGCCATGATGTCGAGCAGTGCCCAGTTGCCGCCCGCGCCCGCTGGATCCTCCCGGCATAGCTCCGGGTGGGCGAGAAATCCGAGCGCCCCCAGCCGGTAGTTGAGCGTGACAACGATGATCCCGCGGCTGGCCAAGTTGCGACCGTCATGAATGTCCTGCGACCCGTAGCCGAACCGGTTGCCTCCGCCATGCAGCCAGACCAGCACCGGAAGGCCAGCTGAGAAGACGGGATCGGGTGTCCATACATTGAGGTAGAGGCAGTCCTCGCTCATCACCAGGGCACGCCGGTCGGCGAAGTTGGCGTGGAACATGACCGAATCGCGCCGGGGCTGCGGCTGCACCGGGGCCGGGCCGAACTCGGTGGCCCGCCGCACGCCGCGCCATGCTGCGGGGGCCGCCGGCGGCCGCCAGCGGCCGGGCCCTACCGGAGGCGCCGCAAAGGGGATGCCGCGGAACACCGCGATGGGGCCGGCCCAGTCCCCGAGCAGCTGGCCATGCTCGGTGACCGCCCTAGGGGGCGGCGGTCCGGATTCCCCGGTCACCGGGCGGCCAGGACGCGCCGCCGGCCGCGCCGGCCAGCGGCCAGCTTGTGAATCCGGCCGTCCTTGATGATCGCAGCCAGCATGGCCTGATCTTGCAGGATGCTGATGTCCTCTACCGGGTCCCCCTCGACAAGCAGCAGGTCAGCGAGGTAGCCCGGCCTGATCAGGCCGAGTTCCCCGCTCATGTCCATCAGCTGGCCGCCAACCTCGGTCGCCGAACGGAGGGCCTCAACCGGAGTCAGGCCGAACCAGTCCACGAACAGCTGAAGGTCGCGGGCGTTCTTGCCGATCGGGTTGAAGGCGAAGCCGTAGTCACCGCCGGGGACCAGGCGCACGCCGCGCGCCTTCAGCTCCGGGACGACCTGCTTGATGCTGGCCATGGCGTCCTGCATGTCGGTAATGTCTGCGGGCGGGAAGGCCGGATCGATTAGATGCGCGTAGATGATGCCGGGAGTGGGCGCCACGAAGACCCGGTCCCGGGCGGCGGCCAGCAAATCTAGCGCCTCCTCATCGGGGAACGTGCAGTGGTAGATCGCGCGTACGCCGTGGCGGACCGCCATCTTTATGGCGTCGGCGGAGTGCGCGTGCGCGGTGAGCCAGACGCCGCGCTCAGCCGCTTTGGCGCTTGCCGCGGCCACCTCCTCGTCAGTGAACTGCACGATCCGCGAGCTGCCCGCGACAATGGCGCTCTCCCCAGAGAGATTCAGCTTGACGATGTCGACGCCGATGTCCGCCATCTCGTCCACGAACCGGGCCACCGATCCGGGGTCGGACACCCGGCCGGCGGTGCCGGGGAAGTCGTAGACGCCTGGCTCTACCAGTCCCGCGCTGCCCTCCCAGGAGGCGGCGCGCAGCCGGGGACCGGGCAGCCAGCCCTGCGCAAAGGCCGAACGGGCGGCGACCTCGGCCCGGGGGAGCCGGTTCCCGCCGGAGTAGGCGCCGGTGAAGCCGGAATCGAGCAGCACCCGGCCAGAATGGGCCATCAGCAGCCCCTTCTCCTCGTCCGTCTCCCGCCGGTCTGAGGTGTACTCCACCGTGGACCCGAAGCCGAGGTGCGCATGCCCGTCGATGAGCCCGGGGATGAGCGTGGCGCCTGAGGCGTCGATCACCGCCGCGTCGCCCCGCAGCGAGGGTGGGATGCTGCTGCCGACCGCAGCTATCCTGTTTCCCTCGATCAAGACGTCCGCGGCGCCCGCAGGCCCCCCGCTGCCGTCGAAGACCTGGGCGCCGGCGATCAGCGTGCTATCGGACATCGGGACCTCCTCCACTCAGCTGGCCACCCCGGCAGCTGGCCTGCACGCTACCCGCGTTAGCCGCCCAGCAACTCTGCCTTCTGTCGACAGATCATGCGATGAGGGCGGACCGGAACGATGGGTCATGCTGCATTCCTGCTTGCTCCAGACGCTGGCGGGAAGCCAGCTAGATACCCTTTGAATTCTAGCAGGTGTCGACACTTCTTGGAAGGCTTGCAGCCGATCTGCATGGCAGTTCCGGGCTGGTGCCACGATGAGCGGTCGGCCCGGCATCCGGGCCAGTAGCCTCCTCGACCACTTCCAGCGAGATCGGCACCGCAAGGGTGCCAGTATGGATGCCGAGGACGCTGGCGAGTTCCAAGGCCTCCATGATCTCCTCCCGGCTCGCCCCGCAGCGCAGGCGGCCCGGACGCGCGCCCGGGTGCCCCTCGGCGTGCAGGTGGGTGGTGGCGGCGTCCACGGCGATGTAGATCAGCTCGCGGGCCTTCGACTCCCAGCGCGCCGTGCCGCGCTGGGACGACGGAGAACTCCAGGTAGGCGGCGAAAAGTCAGGATCACCTCGAGTGGCGGCGCTCAGAACCCCCGTTCCGCGAGGAACACATCCCGCAACGCCCGCTGCCGGGATTCGCCGGGCTCGTCGGGCAGCTGCGGCATGTCGGCTGGCTCGCTCACCCGACACTCATCCTTTCGAGCTTTGTGTCGACAGAATGGCACGACGGCTAATACGTGATCATCACCCATACTTGACATCTAACATGCAGTGGAGCAGCATTAATGACGAGTTGACAGATGATCAGCAAGTCAGCGAACCACCCTACCGAAGACAAACTGTCGACATAAATTCAGAAGATGGTGCTTGAAGGGGACTGCGGGATGACTATGGGCCAGGGACGCTTCGACCACGTCGGCATCTCGGTCGCCGACCTTGAGGCCGCGACGCGGTGGTACTGCCACGCCTTCGGGCTGAGCATGGAGCGGGAGTTCTCGATCCCCGGGACCGATCTGAGCGGCGTAATGTTGCTGCATCCCAGCGGCTACCGGATCGAGCTGCTGCACCGGCCGAGCGCGGTTCCCGGTCTACAGCCTGACAGCGCGCTTACCGCCGCCGGGACCCGTGGATACGGTCATTTCTGCCTGTGCGTCGATGACGTCGATGCCGAGTTCGCATGCGTGATTGCGGCCGGCGGGGCGGTGCGCATGGCGCCTGCGGCGGCACCGCGGCAGGGGGCGCGGTTCGCCTTCCTGGCCGACCCGGAGGGCAACCTCATCGAGCTCCTGGACCGCTAGGACTGAGCTAGCCAAGGTAGCGACGCCTACTGCTCGGCGCTCTTGGGTTTCTGGCCGGCGTAGTTGTCCAAGCCGATGTAGAAGTAGCTGAACCGCCAGCAGCCGTCGTCCTCCCGGCTCAGATCGGCTACGTAAATAACGGTGGCGCCCAGGGTGAGCCCATCCGCGGCGACCGGCACGATCCCGTACGCGATCGCCGATGCGGTGTCCGCAGCCAGGCTTTCCACCAGCACGTTCGTCATACAGTGGCGGCGCTGGTCGGCCTTCTCAGCGACAATCGCGCTGATCCGCCGGATGATCTCCGCCCGGCCCTGGTAGCGCACGAACGGCTCGGCCTGGCCCTGCGCGACCTCGAAGACCGCGTCCTCAGTGAAGCATGACCCCACGACATCGGCGCGTGCCTCGTCATGCGCGGTGCCGAACCGGGAGAACGTTTCCTGGATCTGCAGCCGGGCGGCGACCGCCGGCGGGCTCCAGTCGGCGGCCGCCAGCGGCCGCATGTCGATCTTCTTGTCCCGGTGCGCCCACGCCTGGCGCGGCTGCGTCTGTGTGCTCATCAGCCTGTCCTTTGCTACTCGGGGGGACCCGGCTGCAGGAGTGCCTGGCCGGGATAGTTGCTGGCCCGTCACGGGTGACGGCCTTCCAGCGCCTGGCTCAGGCGGCGGTCACTCCGCCGTCGATGGCGAAGTTCGTCCCGGTAACCCAGCGCGACTCATCCGATGCCAGGTACACCGCGCACCACGCGACGTCATCAGGCTCGCCGAGCCTGCCAAGCAGGGTCCGGCTCGCGATTGTCGTGGCCAGGTCACCGGAGGTCGCGCCGGCCGCCTGGGTGGCCGAAGTCTGGATGAGGCCGGGGGCGATCGTGTTGGCCCGTACCCCGTCCGGGCCGCCCTCGACGGCGAGCTGGCGGGTCATCGCGAGGATCGCGCCCTTGCCCGCGCAGTGCGCGGTCATCGCCATCTGGCGGCTGCCGCGGAAGGAGTTGACGGAGGCGAAGTTGATCACCGAGGACTGGCCAGCCGCGACCAGGTGCGGCCAGGCCGCCCGGCAGGTCAGGAAGACCAGGTCCACCTCACCAGCGAGGGTGGGCCGGAACTGGGCTTCGTAGTCCATCTGCCAGACCGGGGCCATGTGCGGCTGGATGGCGGCGGCGTTGACCAGGACGTCGATCAGGCCGTGCGCGGCAGCCGCGGTATCCACGTAACGCTGAACCTCGGACGGCACTGTCAGGTCGCACGGGTGCACGGACTGGATCGGGGTGCCTGCCGCCGCCGCGGCGCGGACGGTTGCCTCGGCGGCGTCGACAGCGATGTCGCAGCCGATCACGGTGGCTCCCTCGGCCGCGAAGCGCAGCGCAATTCCCTGGCCGATGCCAGCGCCGATGCCGGTGACGAGCGCGATCTTGCCAAGCAGCCGATCAGGCATGTTCTCCGCCTCTCATGGCGAGGGATCAGGCGGCCGGGGTGCCGGCCTGGACGGATATCAGCACGCCGAGAGGCCGGCGGACCGAGTCGAAGGCGCGGCCGGGCGGCGCGGCGCACAGGTACAGCAGGGCGTCACGCCACCGGGGGCCTTCGAGACAGTGAAATCCGTCCGCAACAACCTCGAGCCGGGGCTGCCGCCAGGGAAACCCAGCGGTCACGGCGCGACCCGCGACCGCGCCAGCGCTGTGGTGGACTCCGCCGCGGTCATGTAGCTGCGGAACACCCGGCCCGGGTCGTAGCGGGCCCGGATGGCCTCCACCCTGGCCGCGTTCTCCGGGCTGATGCCGATGTCTGGCCGGTCGGCCAGGTTGTTGTCGGAGAACTGCAGGCCCCGGGACAGGTCCCGCATGGCATCCAGCGGCTCATGCACCCAGCGTTCATGGGCCAGGTCCTCGGCCGGGTCGGACCAGCCGGCGTTCGGCGACAGGTAGAGCGGCGCCTGCACGGACCAGCATGCGTTCTCGCGCTCCGGATAGTGGCCCCACAGCATCCACAGCACGAACGAGCTGTCGTCGGGGATGTTGTCGAGCAACGGGGCCGCTGCCGTGAGCACCTGCGCGCCCGGCGCATCACACCAGATGCCGTCCAGCGCCCAGCGCAACCCCGGTGGAGTGAGCGCGTCCGCGGCCGCGTACAGGCCGTCCAGGGTGGTTTCGGTGTTGACGCTCTCCCGGAGCGCGGCCCTGCGGAACGGCGCCGCCTCCAGCGGCAGCAGCAGGTCGTAGCCGGTCTCATCGGTGCAGAACGCGGTCGAGGTGATCGACGCGGCCTGGATGCCGAGCGCAGGGGTGTGCCCGACCTTGACAGACATCTCGACTGCCGCAGGTGTATCGGCGAGCAGCTCATAGGTCCAGGCCAGGACCTCGTCGCGAAGTTGCATGGGGTAGGTATGGGTGGTCCGCATGATCCGCTGATGGCACGGGTAGGCGTCTAGCTCGAAGCGGGTTACCACGCCGAAGAATCCCGGGCCGCAGCCGCGCGCGGCCCACAGCAGATCGGGGTGGCTGCTGTCGTCGGCGTGCACCAGCTCACCATCTGCCAGCACTACATCGATAGACCGGATGCTCAGGCAGGCGGGCCCCCACGCCCGTGAGTTCCATCCATAGCCACCGCCAAGGATGAACCCGCCGATGCCGACCGTGGGGGCGTGGCCGGTGGGGAAGAACAGCCCGTGCGCGGCCAGCGCCCGGTTGATTTCCGGCCCTCGCATGGCGGGCCGGACGCGCACCCGGCGTGCGCCGGCGTCCACCTCGATGCCGGCCAGCCGCGACAAGTCGATGAGCAGGCCGCCATCGCGGATGCCGTTGCCCACCCAGCTGTGACCACCGGACCGGAGGCTGACCTGCATCCCGCGGCCGGCGGCCCAGCGCACGGCCGCGGCGATGTCCTCGTCGCTGCGGGCAAGCAGGATGGCTCCGGGATAGCGGTCGGGCTTGCGAGCGTTCCACACGGCGTCGAGCCGGGCCAGCTCGTAACCCGGGTCACCGTGGTGCAGCAGTACTCCCTCGAGCTGGTCAGCGGAGATGGTCATGAATGCTCCCGTCGTGGTCGCTGGTTCAGTCGTGGCTGCGGTCGGGTCAGCGTGGCTTCGTCCTAGAACAAGCGCGGCCCGCCGCCGCGGCGGCGTGCGAACACGATGGCCATCCCCGCCGCGACAATCAGGATGATGCCGTTGAACACATCCGATGCCCAGGCGCTCGCGCCCATCAGGCTCAGCCCGCTGACGCCGAACGCGACAAAGAAGATGCCGATCACGGTGCCCCACGTGTTGGGCCGTCCCGGATGGATGGTGGTAGCGCCCAGGAATACCGCGGCCAGTGCCGGGAACAGGTAGCTCGGGCCGGTAGTGGAGTCAGCGGCCCCCGATCTCGCGGTGAGCAGCACCCCGGCCACTCCCGCCAGGAAGCCGCTGAGCATGAAGGCGGAGAACACGTTCCGCCGGACGTTGAGCCCGACCAGCCGCGCCGACCGGGGGTTCGAGGCGGTCGCCTGCAGGTACCTGCCGAACGGCGTGTTCTCTAGCAGGAACCAGCAGATCAGGATGACCGGCACCATCACGAACATGACCCGGGGGATGCCGAGCCAGTTCAGGCTGCCGAAGTTCACCAGGCTCTGCGGGATGTTCGAGCCGATCGTGGAGCCGCCGGTGTACCAGAGCATCACGCCGCTCAGCGCGATGCTGACACCAAGCGTGGTGACGATCGAGCTGAATTCGAACCGGGCGATGAGGAACCCGTTCACCGTGCCCAGCAGCGTTCCGATCGCGACACCGAGCAGGATCGCAACCAGCACCGGGACGTGGAAGCGCGCCACTGCGGTGGCGCTGGTGATCGACGCCATCCCGGTGATCGCACCGGGCGACAGGTCAATATATCCGGCGGTCAGCGGGACGAGCGCGGCCAGGGCCACGATGCAGACCACCGCCTGGCTGCCGAACAGCGCGACGAGGTTCGCATGGGAGAGGAACACCGCGCCCGTGGGCCCGTAGAGCCGGAAGAACACGATCTCGGCGACCAGCAGCAGGATCAGGCCGTAGTGAATGCTGAAGTTGAACAGCTCGCCGTGCCGTGGCCCGGCCCGGCGCGCCACGCCACCAGGAGCCCCGGCCAGGCCTTCCGGCGCCTCGCCGGTGCTGATCAGCCCTCCCGCGGCCTCACCCGCGCTGAGGAGCCCGCCCCCGCCTTCACCCGCGGTGGGCAGCCCGCCCCCATCCTCGGGTGCGAGGGGCATCCGGATCCGGCCTCCGCCTGCGTCCGCTCGGCTGTCGGACATCACGCCGCCCGCGGCCCTGGGCGGTGTGCCGCCATTACCGGCAGCCGTGCGCGGGTCATCGCTGGCGCGGACCTTCCCGCTGCCACTGTCGTTTTCGTTTGCCCTGGCTCGTGCAGACACTGTGGCTCCTGTTTAGCCCTGGTAGGCGAGATGGGTCAGATGCTCATGGTCCAGGTCTGGTGGCTGGACCTCGGTGACGATGCGGCCGCGGCGCAGGACCAGCACGCGGTCGCAGACGCGGGCAAGCTCGTCGAGGTCGGAGGCGACCATCAGGACGGCGGTTCCCTGCTCCACCGCGGCACGGATGATCCGGTAGATGTCGGCGCGAGCCCCGATGTCGACGCCCTGTGTGGGCTCATCGAGCAGCAGCAGCGCCGGGTGACGGCGCAGCCAGCGGGCCAGGACGGCCTTCTGCTGATTGCCGCCGGACAGCGCGGAGATCGGATTGGCGGTTCCCGGCGCCTTGATCCCGAACCGGGTCACCAGTGCCTGCGCCTCGGACTTCTCCTGCCGTGCGGCCATGCCGTAGGGGCGCCAGAACTCTGGCGTGGAGGCCAGCAGCAGGTTGGCCTGCACCGACAGGTCACCGAAGATGGCTTCCCGTTTCCGGTCTTCCGGGACGTAGCCGATCCCGGCTGCGATGGCCTCGGGCGGGCCGTGACCGGACAACTCCCGGTCGCCGGCTAGCACCCGTCCCGAGCTGGGCGTCAGGTCGCCGTAGATGGCGCGGAGCAGCGTCGTGCGGCCGGTACCCAGCAAGCCGGCGATCCCCACTACCTCACCGCGGCGTACGGTGAGCGAGACGTCACGCAGCGGGCCCGCGGTCAGGTTCTCGACGGTGAGCGCCGCCCGGCCGCCGCTCGGCTCTGGCATCTCGGGGAAAACCGCCCCGAGCGGCCTGCCGACGATGTACTCGATCAACTGCTCCTCGGTCAGGCCGCGGCCGTCGACGGACGCTATCATCTGCCCGTCGCGTAGCACGCTGACCCGGTCCGCGACTCCGACCACCTCATCCAGCCGGTGCGTGATGAGCACCACCGCCAGCCCGGTCGCGGTGAGCCGCGCCAGGGTCTCCAGCAGGGCGCTGGCCTCATGGCTGGGCAGCGCTGCGGTGGGCTCGTCAAGGATCAGCACGCGTTCCGAGTGGTCCGCCAGGTCGGCGAGCGCCCGGGCGATCGCCACCAGGGTCTGCCTGGCCGCTCCCAGGCTGCCGAGCAGGTCCGCAGGGTTGCAGTCCAGGCCGACCCCTTCGAGTTCCTTGCGGGCCCTGGCATTGAGCTTCTTCCAGCGCACCCGGCCGATCGCGCCTGTCTCATAGGCGCGCCCGAGGGCGAGGTTCTCGGCAATACTCAAGTCCGGGAAGACTCCCGCGTCCTGGTGCACGAAGCGCATGCCCATCGCGCGCGCGGCCGCGGGCGTCATCCGTGCCGCGTCGATCTCCTGGCCGCCGACCGCGAACGTTCCGCCGGGATCGGCGTGCTCTACCCCGGCGAGCAGCTTCACCAGTGTCGACTTTCCCGATCCGTTGCCGCCGATCAGGGCGTGCAGTTCGCCCGGCATGACGGACAGCGACACCCCTTGCAGGGCGCGGGTACCGGGGTAGGTCTTGGACACTGCGCTGACGCCGAGAGCCACGGCCGAACGCGGGGAACTCGGTGGCGTGCTGTGGCTCGCGTTCGTGCCGTGGCTCATGGCAGATCCTCCTGCAGGTGTGGTTACCGGTTTCGCGGGTCAGACGCCCCAGGCCTTCTTATAGAGCGTCACGTAATTGACCGGGGCCGAGTAGCTCAGACCGGCTGCGGGCAGGCTATGGGTGGAGTCGATGACCTGCACGCCCGCGCCTTCGAACACGGCGGGCTGGTGGTCGAGCATGCGGATGACGGTGTCCACTGCACCCCAGGCCACCCAGTTCGAGTCGAACGGCGTGGCCGCGGCCTGGCCGTCTTGATTGCGGATCAGCGTGACGTTCGGCGCGAAGCCCTCGGTGCCGACCAGAGCGAGCGTCTTCGTCCGGCCCGCGGACTGGATGGCCTGGGCGAAACCGTCCTGGATGATGATGCCGTCGGAGAGGTTGATCGCCGCGTTGGCTTGCGGATACTGGGCCAGGGCGGAGGCGAACTCCGTCTTGAGCGTGCCATCCGAGGTGTCCTGCGGACTGAACGAGATGGTTTTGACGATCTTGCAGGTCGTGCACTTGGCCATCTCGGCGACGAAGCCCTGGTTCACGTATTTGCCGCCGGTGAGCCCGGCGAAATTAGTGTCGATCACCTGTGCGTGCCCGTTGGTGTGCACGATGATCCAGTCAGCCTTGGCCACGCCCATTTCATACTGGGTGGCCGCGGCGGTGGGGAACTGCGGCGTGTACTTCACTGTGGCCGTGAACAGGGAGGGGCCGTCATTTACCTGCGGGTCGTTGCAGTCGAAGCTGTTGGCGCCGACAACGATGATCCCGGCTGCCTTGGCGGCCTGGTACCCGGCCTTGGCCTGGCTGCAGTCCACGCCGATGGCAATGATCGCCTGGGCATGGTCGGCGATGGCCTGCCGGATGCCGGTGTTATAGGCGTCGCCGATTCCGAAGTTACCGTCGAAGACGGTGGCCTTCCAGCCCAGAGCCTGGGCGGCTTCCTTGGCGTTGGATACCGGCTCTGCGCAGCCCTGGCTCGCCTGGCCGCAGGAGATGATCCACAGGTTGACGCCGCTCTTGTGCAGCGGGGCACTCGTCGGCGGCGCAGTGAAGTGCCCCGTGTAGTCGGCTTGCAGGGCCTGCTGAAAGCCCGCCAGGCTACTGGCCACAGTCCCGGCGCTGCTCGTCCCCGAGCTGCTCGTCCCTGAGCTGCTCGTCCCGGACGTAGCACTGCCGCCGCCGCAGGCAGTGAGCAGCAGCCCCAAGCCGCTAAGCGCGGCACAAAGCACGAGAATCCGGCGCAGGGATCTTCCCCGGGCGCGATACGACATGAGGTCTCCTTATGAGTGATCGGCGAGTGGCTAAGCCGGCGACATGACGGCGACCCGTCCGCCCCGGTCGTCGGACTCGGACTACACCGATACCGACAGATGACCGCTACGTTTCACATCAGCGTAGTGTCGACACCTTAATGCCGTCAAGGCCCTAAGTGGTCTCATTTCGGCCACTCGTGTCGACACAAATTGTCACGACGGTAGCCGGAGAGCACGTCGGTCGGTCCTGGCTAACCCGGCGGGTCCGGGGCCGACATCACCATGCGCCGACCGCACCCGGCACTCACAGAACGAGAGTGAGCAAAGGCTCACGGCCGGACGGCGACCCGTCCAGGCAGGAAAATGAGGGGCTGACCGTGCCAACGTGGCCTCCCGGTGAACAAACACCCGCATGAGTACAGGGCGCTGCCGGGGTCTAGAGCAACGTCTACGCGATAGGGCAGGGATGGCGCAGCTAGCGTCATCGCAGCCCGTGACGCTACTTTAAGTTCCACGGATTCCCCTGTCCACGGCACGCTGCCTGGGCCCGGGTGTCAACACTGGGACCGGGACTGGGGCGGATGCAGGTACGAACGCCCCGGAAGGCCGTGGAGGCTGCAAGGAGATCTCCCACTCCTGCGGCGCAAGTCCGTACAGCAGGCGAGCGAGAGTGGCGGACTGCCGCGCGGACGGGCGGTGGGAAATGCTGCTGACCAGCGCGCCGCTCAACGTCACCGGAGGCATGGGGTCACCGGCCAATGTACTGGTGCTGAAGTAGACGCGCCCGGCTGTCTGAGACGGGTCCGGCCTCAGTTCGCGTGACGGCTGAGCGGGGCAACAGGCACCGCTGGAACCAGAAGGCAGTCGATGGCACCCAGCTGATCAGCCTCAAGCTGCACGCGATCTCCGGCCGCGAGCCACGGGTACTGGTCAGGACCATGACGCGCGGCGAGGTCTGCGATGCAACCCGTTCCGACCGTGCCGCTTCCGATGATGTCGCCCGGCCGTACCTCGGTGCCGCGGGAGGCGTAGCTGATCATGTCCGCGAATGACCAGTACAGGTCACCAAGGTTGCCGTCGGAGTACGGGCGCCCGTTCACGCTGGCCCGCATGCCGAGCCGGGGAGCGGGATCGCCGGACAGCGTCGGCAGTTCATCGGCGGTCACGAAGACCGGGCCGAACGTGGTGGCCCAGTCTTTGCCCTTGACCGGGCCGAGCCCGATCCCGCGTTCACGGCGCTGCAGGTCGCGCGCGCTCCAATCGCAGAGCAGCAGGTAGCCTGCGATGTGACCTCGCGCTTGAGCGGGAGACAGATTGCTGCCCGCTTTGCCGATCACTGCTGCGACTTCGAGTTCGAAGTCGAGTTCGGCGGCTTCTGGCGCGACGTGAACGTCGGAGGTCGGCCCCAGGACGGCTGCGGGATTGGTGAAGTAGAACGCCGGGATCTCATACCACGCCGGGTCCATCTCAGCCCCCCTGGCCTTCAGGATCGGCTTGAGGTGATCTTCGAACGCCATGAAATCCCGGATCGAAGGAGGAACCGGGATCGGGGCCAGCAGCATCGCGGCCGCGCAGCTCACCTGCTCCAGGGGATCGGCCAGGATATCGCCCGCTGCGGCCGCGAGCTTCGCGCCGTCATCGCCGAGCAGATCAACCAGCTTGTGAGGAGAACGGGACCCGTGCAGGATGCCGCCGCGCACCACGGCGATCCGCTCGGTTCCGTCGGCAGGGGACAGATAGGTAGACCAGCGCATTGTGCCGTTCCCTAGATCGATGGTGACAGAGCTGCGGTCAGCCGGCGGCCATGGCGGCCCAGCAAGGCCAGGGCGTTGCCGGTGCGGATCGCCGTCCGATGCGCCTCGGATAGGGCGGGGATGGCGGTGACCAGCGCGCCCGGACGCGCGACACCCATGTCGAAGGGGTAGTCGCTGCCCACGACGAGCCGGTCGGTGCCGACCAGCTCGACAAGTGTCTTCGCGACGCCTGCCGAGTGGACGACGGAGTCGAACCACATGCGCCGCAGGTAGTAGACGGGCGGGTTCGCCATGGTGGAGCTGTCTGGGCGGACCTCGTAGGCGTGCTCGCTGCGCCCGAGGTAGTACGGCAGGTATCCCCCGCCGTGCGCTGCGCAGATGCGCAGGTCGGGGTGACGGTCCAGCACCCCGGTGAAAATGAGGTGCGATAGCGCGATGGTCGTCTCCAACGGCTGGCCGATGATGTTATTGAGATAGGCAGGGGCCAGGCGGTCGGTGAGTTGCGGGCAGCCCAGCGGGTGGATGAACACCATCGCGTCGTGCTCTTCGGCGGCGGTCCACAGCTGGTCGAACTCCCGCGCCGACAGGTCGCGGCCGCCGACATGACTAGATATCTGGACGCCAGCGAGGCCGAAATCGGTTACGGCCTGGCGTAGTTGCAGCGCGGCCAGCTCAGGATGCTGGAGAGCGACGGTTCCCAGCCCCAGGAACCGGTCAGGCCGGGAGGCGACGATATTAGCGAGATGCTCATTGACCTGGCCGACGAGCTCGCCGGCCAGGTCACGATCCGCCCAGTAGTAGTACTGCCCCGGGTTGACCGATATGAGCTGCCCGGTGACGCCGGTGTCGTCCATCCGCTGCAGGCGTGCGCCCAGGTCGGTGAGCAGGCGGTCCCATTCCCCGGCCACCGATCGCATGTACTCCGCGGTCAGCGGGTTCTGGTAACGCGCCCGCATCGCGGCCTGGTGTTCGGCGAATCCGCCGACCCGGCTGGCGGTCAGCTCTGCCTGCGGGACACCGACGTGGGCATGAACGTCAATCAAGCGAACGCCCCGATCTCTTCGTCAGCGCACGGCGTGCGCTGGACGCCCAGTCCCGTGATCTGGCCTTCCATGACGTCACCCGCTCGGAGGAACCTGCCGTGGTGAACGCCGTTGCCGGCCGGGGACCCGGTGAGCAGGAGGTCACCCGGCAGCAGCTGGGCGCAGTAGGAGGTGTGCTCGATCAGCCGCGGGAGCCCGAAAATCATGTCCGCCGTGGACTCCTCCTGCATTACCTCGCCGTTCAGCCGCAGCGTGATCGTCAGGCGCCCCGGGTCGGGGACGAATCGCGCTGGCACGAGCAGCGGGCCGGTCGGCAGGAACGTCGGGGCACTCTTGCACGCCAGCCAGTCGGCGCCGCGCTTGCTGTCCCCGCTAGGGTAGAGCCGGTCTCGCATCGTGATGTCATTGACGATCATGTAGCCAGCGACAAAGTCGAGGGCCGAGCCTTCGTCAACGTAACGCGCAGGGCGCCCTATCACGGCAGCCAGTTCCAGTTCCCAGTCGCATTGCCCGGTGATGCGCGGGATGACCACGCAGCCGTGGGCGCCGGTCATGCTGGATGGCAGGCCAGAGAAAACCGTAGGCGTGCCGGACGAGGCTCGCTCATCCATCAGCTCGACGGCGACGGCGCGACGCCCTGGCTCATCCAGGTCCACGTGCTCGGGACGGGGCGAGGCGACCATCAGGTCGATGACGTGCTTGCGGTAATTGGCTGCGGCCTGGAAGACGTTCCTGGGCTCAACGGGGGGCAGCACCTGGGCCCCCGGCGGGAGAGGACTTGCTTCGGCCTGGTCGGCACGCACCGCATCGCTCCAGGTTTGAAGCCTGTCAAGGTGCACGTCCCACTCCGGGAACAGCACCTCGGCGGAGCCCGCATCTGATCCGAGCGCAGCCGACAGCGAGTACGCAACACCGTCGACGACCACGCCCATTTCCGCCACCCCTGAGATGAGGACCCGGCACAGTGCGAAACCGCCGACCACAACATTGTCAAACGTCAATCCGGGCATGTCAGCCTCCAAGCGAAGTACCGCCGCGGTCCCGGCCGACGGCTTCAACCGCGGCGAACTCCGGGCTCCGGACGAGGATAAGTGTCGACACTAGTTCCCTGCCTTGGACCTGATCAGGGAGATGCGCTCGTAGTCCCGCGTGACACCGGCCGGCCGGGCGGTGCGGACGTGAGGGCCAGCTCCTCCCATGCCTCGGCGTACCTGGTGAGCAGTCCCCGCAGCTCGGCTAGTTCATCGCTGCCGAAGGACGCGATGGAGGCGCGCTCGGCTTTGCGTACCCTGCGCCGGACGGTCTTGGTCAGTTCCCGGCCCTCGGCGGTCAGGGCGGTGGGCCGGACCCGGATGCTGGTCGCTGAGTCGGGGCGGTGTACCAGGCCGCGGGCCTGCAGATCGTTGAGGGGGGCGGTCAGCGCCTGCCTGGTCACGAGGCAGCGGCGAGCCAGTTCGGCCGCGCTGGTTTCCCCGAGTTCGTAGAGGGTCTCCAGGATGAGCGCCAGGGAGCCGTTCAGGCCGAGGTCGGCGAGCGCGGCGTTGACGGCCTCCGCTGTCGCGATCCGGGTGCGGTGGATGAGGTACATGATCCGCTCCGTGGTTTCCTGCTGTGTCGCAGAGGGCATGGTGCGCCTTTCCGGTCGGGCGGTCCTGCCTGATTCTAGCCTGTCAACAGATACTATTGACAACTACTTGACGTCAACTACTTGACATTCAGTCGATCTGGGCACATCGTCGGGAGTATCCCTAAGAACGACGAAAACGTTGAAGGGCGACGATGTCCGACACCTTGAGCAGCTTGCCGAACGCGGTCACGGTTGAGCCTCCGCCGTTCGTGCCCCGCCCCCTGCCGCCGCTGGCACCGATGGGAGCCGAGCTGGCCTCAGCCGCAGCGGCGCGCTCCCCCGTCACCCATCTGCGGCACGTTGCCGTGGCTGTTCCCGACCTGCGTGCCGCCGTTGCCTTCTACGAGGGGATCTGGGGCCTGTACCGGGTAGCGGGCGATGGCGATGTCGTCTACCTGGGCTCTCCCGGCATCGCCGAGCCGTACATCATCCGGCTCCGGCAGGCCGAGGCGAAACGACTGGACGTCATCTCCTTCGGCGCGCCGAGCCCGGGCGTCGTCGACGCCCTGGCCGGGCAACTCGGCTCGGCTGGCGTGATGATCGTCCGCGAGCCCGCGCCGCTGCAGACCCCCGGCGGCGGGTACGGGCTGCGGTTCTTCGATCTTGACGGGCGGCTGATCGAGGTTTCCTCCGATGTCGCGCCCAAGCCGTTCCGTGCCCTCGAGGCCGGCGAGTCGGTGCCGCGGAAGCTGAGCCACGTCGTTGTCAACAGCACCCATGTCCAGGCGACGAAGGCCTTCTACGAGAAGCACCTCGGCTTCAGGCTGTCAGACTGGCTGACCGACCGGATGGCGTTCCTGCGCTGCTCGAGCGAGCACCACAGCCTGGCCATCGCCCAGCGCACCAAGGTGACGCTGAACCATGTCTCCTTCGAGATGCGCGGCATCGACGAATACCTGCGCGGCACCGGGCGGCTGCTGCGTCACGGGTACCGCCCGCTATGGGGACCGGGGCGGCACAGCGCCGGCGACAACACGTTCTCCTACTTTGCGGACCCGCACGGCAATGTCGTCGAGTACACGACCGAGCTCGAGAAGGTGCTGGACGAGAACGCGTGGACTCCGCGCATCTGGCCGGCCACCCCCGACTACTACGACCAGTGGGGCACCGCGGGCGGCCTGGAAGACCTGTTCGCCCTCGACTCGGTGACCGACACCGACAGCGGCCTGTGGATACCGGCGCCGGTATGAGCGGCCAGCGCCAGGCCTCGCCTGAGACCAGTATGGGCTTCGGTCCCCTCGACGCACCGCGGATCCAGCAGGTCGCTCCCAGCGTCTATGCCTACCTGCAGCCCGACGGCGGGTGGTTTGTCAACAACGGCGGATTCCTGCTCACCGCGGATAGCGTGATCGTCGTCGACTCGGCCGCGACCGAAGCACGCACCGCCCGCATGCGCGAGATGCTGGCCGCGTTGACTGACAAGCCGGTGTCGACTCTGATCAACACCCACTGGCATACCGACCACACCAACGGCAATTACCAGTTCCGTGGCGCGACCATCGTCGCCCACGAGCGAACCCGGCAGATGATGCTGCTGCACGCGCCCACCAAGCCGGATCCCGACGGCCCGTTCCCGGACGTCGACTGGGGAGCTCTGGAACCCGCGCCGCCCTTCCTCACTTACGACCGGGGTGTCACGATGTGGGCCGACACCATCCGCTGCGACGTGCGCTGGGTCGGCGTGCCGGCGCACACGACCGACGACTCGATCGTCTGGATCCCCGAGCACTCGGTTCTGTTCACCGGCGATCTTGCGTTCAACGGGGGCGCGCCTCTGGTGTCGGCCGGGTCAGTCTCCGGGTCCTTGTCGGTCTTGCATGACCTCAGGCAACTCGGCCCGCGCACCATCGTTCCGGGACACGGCCAAGTCTGCGGACCCGAGGTATTCGACGTTCTGATCGACTACCTGACCTTCGTGCAGGACATCGCGGCGACCGGCCATCGGGCGGGACGGACGCCGCTCGAGACGGCCAGGGACGCCGGCCCCACGCCGTTCCCTGAGCTGCTGGATAGCGAACGGATCGTCGCCAACCTGCACCGCGCGTACGCCGAGATCGAGGGTGCCCCGCCCGGCGCGGACATTGACCTGATGGCTACCAGGCACGACATGGGCGCGCTTAACGGCGGCCGGCCACTGCGGTGTCACGCATGAGCAGCCAGCGCCGCGTCCTGATCATCGGCGCCGGAATCGGCGGCTTGGCCGCAGGCATCGCCCTGGGCGGCCGCGGCTGGACCGTCGATGTGGCGGAGATCAAGCAGGTCAACGGGACCGTCGGAGTCGGCCTCAACCATCCCGCGAACGCCCTGCGCGCCCTGCGATCTCTCGGCGTGCTCGGCCAGGTGGCGGAGAAGGGATATGTCTATCGCGGGATCCGCCGGTTCGACGAGTCCGGCTCGCTGATCGCGACTTTCGTACCCGAGAACCCCCCGGACGTGCCCTTCCAGATCTCGATGACCCGATCCGACCTGCACGACATTCTAATCGAGGCCGCCGAGAAGGCCGGTGTCCGCATCCACCTAGGGCTCAGCTGGCAGTCTTTCAGCCAGCATGGCGAGGTCGTCGAAGTAGCTTTCACCGACGCAACGGCCGGCACCTACGATCTGGTGATCGCCTCGGACGGGATCCGCTCCTCGGTGCGTCAGCATCTGTTCGGAGAGCAGTTCGCCCCCAGGGACACCGGCTATGCGTGCTGGCGGATGGCCGTGCCGCGCCCGCCCGAGCTGACCCACAGCGAGTACTGGAACGGGCCTGCCGTCAAGGCAACGGTCATCCACCTGAACCAGGACCTGATGTACCTACTGGTCGTCGAGCGGGTCGAGCCGGACTCAACTCCGGATCGCGGCCGCATGCCCGAGCAGCTCCGCGAACGCCTCACTGGCTTCGGCGGCCTCATCGGCGCAATCTGCGACGCGATCAGCGAGTCCAGCGACATCCACTGGGCTCCCCTGCAGGAGGTCGTGCTGCCCGCCCCCTGGCACGAGGGCCGCATCGTCTTGACCGGCGACGCCGCACATGCGGTCACGCCACACCTGGCCCAGGGCGCCGGAATGGCGATGGAGGACGCTGTCGTGCTCGCCGACGAACTCGGCAAGAACAGCACCGTACCGGCGGCGCTCGCCGCTTTCATGGCCCGGCGACTACCGCGAGTGCAGTTCGTACTCAACCAGGCCCACGAAATCCTGCTGAACGAGATGGAAAGCGATGCCGCCAAGAAGGCCCTGTTCGCCGCCGGACTCGGGGCACGCCAAGCCGAGATCACGCGCGTGCTGTCCGACCCCGCCTGACCGGAACTCTTCGAAGTGAAAGGCACCGAATGACAACAGTTGCAGGACAGGGCTCCGAGGACACCTTCTATGACTTCGATCATGTTGTCGTAGACATCCTCAAGATGCCGACACCCAAGAGGCCTACCTTTGGGTCACCGGAACTGGCCGACGCGCCCGCCGACCTCAGCTCGGCCACCATCGGGCTACTCGTCACGAGCGGCGCCTACTATCCCGACCAGCCGCGAATGCGTGAGACAGGCGACCTGTCCTTCCGCCTCCTGCCCAGGACACGCGACCTAGACGAGATCCTATTCGCCCATATGACGCCTATCCGTGCGTTCGCGCTCGCAGACCCGAACGTTGCCTACCCGCACGACCGGCTTCTGGAACTAGAGGCCGAGAACATCATCGGACGGCTCGCGGATAACACCATCTCGATAGTCGGATCGATCACCGACTACGAGCGCCTCGCAACCGAAACAGCCCCCCAAATCGTCAGCGAACTTACCGCGATGAACGTCGACCTGCTCCTTGTACTGCCCTTCTGTCCGCAATGTCATATTGCTGCGGGCGTGCTGGCCCGGGCCATCGAAAAGCGAGGAATTCCCACCACAAGCATTACAACTCTGCGCAAATCGGCGCTTCACATAAAGCCACCCCGTGCATCGTTCCTGAACTTTCCGTTGGGCTGCACCGCGGGAAAGCCAAACAAGCCCGGCCAGCAGCGAGCAATCCTGACCGCCGCCCTCCGATCGGCAACCGGTCGCTGTCCGGCACGATGGGACCTTCCACAACTCCCATTCAGCTGGAGTTCAGAAGGAAACCACGACTGGCACGACCTGGTTGACGACCTATATCGCACCGACAACCAGATCCGAGGCACAGTGGCCTCTCGGCCGAAGGCTCACGCCGCCAGCCCTTCCATCATCGGACAAGAGGCTGAATTCAGCATCCGCTGCGCCTGCTAGAC
>Ga0210390_10000769_pt1 | contig 32729 bp, 31 predicted proteins | sample IncBWH11OmetaG_FD_161050 | JGI IMG/M metagenome (GOLD analysis project Ga0210390, IMG submission 161050) | Forest soil microbial communities from Barre Woods Harvard Forest LTER site, Petersham, Massachusetts, United States - Inc-BW-H-11-O ...
GCCCCCGCCACGCCCCCGCCCCCGCCCCGCCCCCGGACCGGCCAACCGACCAGATGTATGGGCCACTCATCTGGTCATAGCCAGCTGAAAGGGACATTCATCGAGCTGGGCGCGGGAGGGAAGGAGGCGCGGGGTGGCCGCCCGCGTGGAAAACCAGGTGACCTGGGGCTGGTGCGGTGTTAGGGTCTTGTGCTTCGCGCCCACAACTCTTCAAGGGGGTAAGCCATGCCCGCCGACGCCGGGGAGGACGGCGAAGACCCAGTCATCCACGCCGAGCGCGTTCATCTCGCCGAGTCTCGCGAGTTCCTCCGCCTGATGCGGGAGAACGTGCTCGCGATCAATCCGATGGCCGGGGACCGGGTGTCCCTGGAGTTTCTCAAGGCAGACCTGTACCGCCGCGCCGAATCGTTGCGCGACCTTCCGGACGCCCCGCTGTTCTTCGGGCGGCTCAACTACGCGACTCGAACCGAATTCGACGGCTCCGCCTTCCATATCGGGCGGCGGCATGTGCATGACCTGGACGGGACGCCGGTCGTGATCGACTGGCGGGCGCCCGTCTCGCTGCCCTTCTACCGGGCGAGCCAGGTTGAGCCGATGGGGCTGCGGCTGCGGCGCCGGTTCGGGTTCTCCGGGGGAGACCTCACCGCCTACGAAGACGAACGATTCGGTGTCAGCGAGGCCGTGGGAGGGGCCACGGTTCGTTCCGGAGAAAAAGAAACAAGCAAGCTATTGCTCGCGGAGATCGAGCGGCCTCGCTCAGGACCTATGCGGGACATCGTCGCCACGATCCAGCCGGACCAGGACGAGATCGTGCGGGGGGACGCCAGCCAGACGGTGTGCGTCCAGGGCGCGCCGGGGACGGGGAAGACCGCGGTGGGACTGCACCGGGTTGCGTACCTGCTCTACGCGCACAAAGAGCGGGTCACCCGGCGCGGGGTGGTCGTGGTCGGGCCGAACCTCGCCTTCTTGTCCTACATCAGGAATGTGCTCCCGGCGCTGGGGGAACTGGACGTCACCCAGACCACGGTCACGGAGATGGTGGCGTCGGTCCCCGTCCGCGCCGCCGACAGCGACGCGGCGGGGGTCGTGAAGGGCGACGTGCGGATGGCGGAGGTGCTGCGGCGGGCGGTGTGGGCGTCGATCACCGAGCCGGCCGAGGCGCTTGTCGTGGCCCGCGGCGCCCGCCGCTGGCGGGTATCCGCCCGCCAGGTGGGCGAGCTCGCGGCCGAACTGCGAGAGCGCGGAGTGCGCTACGGGGCGGGACGTGAGCTGCTCGGACACCGGATCGCGCACGTAATCCTCAGCCAGCTGGAGGCGGCCGGGGAGACCTGTGACGACCGGACGCACGACGCGGTGCGGCGGGCCGCCCCGGTGCGCGCTTACGTCGACAGGGTGTGGCCGAAGGTGGACGCGAAGCGGCTGGTGTTCGGGCTGCTGTCGTCGCCGGCCGAGCTAGCTCGGCACGCGAGCGGGCTGCTATCCGAGGCCGATCAAGAGGTGATCGTCTGGTCGCCGTCGCCGCGCGGTCCTGGTTCGGCCCGCTGGAGCCGCGCCGACCTGGTGCTGATCGACGAGGCCGCCGATCTCATCGAGCGCACGCCGAGCCTCGCGCACGTGGTGGTGGACGAGGCCCAGGACCTGTCGCCGATGGAATGCAGGGCGATCGGACGACGGTGCTCCACCGGGTCGGCGACCGTGCTCGGCGACATCGCCCAGGGCACGACGCCGTGGTCGGCCACGTCCTGGCCCGCCATGCTGTCCCATCTCGGCAAGCCGGAAGCGTCCGTGCGCGAGCTCGACGTGGGCTACCGCGTGCCGCGGCAGATTCTCGACTACGCCTCCAGGCTGCTGCCGTCCATCGCGCCCGGGCTGCGGCCGGCGGTGTCGCTGCGGCAGGACGCGGCGGCGCTGTCGGTAGAGCCCGTGCCCCCGGGCGCGCTCGGCCGACGGGTGGCCGACGCCACCTCTCGCGCCCTGGCTTCGGCCGGCTCAGTAGCCGTCATCTGCGCCGACACGCAGGTCGCGGATGTCTGCGCCGCGCTGCGCGCGACCGGCCTTGAGTTCGCTGTGCTGGGTTCAGCATCGGTCGAGGGCGAGTCCAGGCTTACGGTCGTCCCGGTCACGCTGGCCAAGGGCCTTGAGTTCGATCATGTCGTGCTCGCCGAGCCGAGCCGCATCGCAACCGGCGAGGCGCACGGTTTGCGCCGTCTGTACGTGGCGCTCACTCGCGCCGTATCCCGGCTGACCGTGTTGCACGCGGAGCCACTCCCCAGTGAACTTTGTTCCGTACCATAGACGAGGGTCACTTATATCTGGCCCTTGCGTGCAACCTGAAAATGCGCGTTGCACGGCCGCGTCGGCGACGGCATCCTAGAACGATCTAGCACGCTTGGTTCTGGGAAAACTACGATATGTAGCGATGGTGATATCGGTGGAAGCCAAGGGAAACCACGCAGAGTCCGCGTATCTCGACAAGCTTGCCGAGGAGCTGACTCACCGGGGGCTGGAGGCTTGGCTGATGGCCCCGCAGGGGCGGGTGCCAAGTGTGTACGTGGTGAACCCGTCCGCGAGAGCCCTTGAAGAGAATGTGTACGTCGGCTGCGGTAAGGACGGGCTGTGGTGGTTCTGGTGGTCGTGGGCGGAGCGGATCGCCGTCGCCGATGACATTGACGGTGCCGCGACCGCGATCGGCCGGGTGCTCGCGCTGCCGCGCGGCGGCCACTAAAAGGTTTGTGCTTAGCCCTCTGTAAGGCGCCCGCCGGCATGCCGGGAAAGGCGATGGTGGAACCGCGCCAGGCTGCCGCCCGGTTCGCGGCGGGCAGCATCGCGAGCGCACCGAAGGTCCGCAGCTTCTGATCGGTGACCGCGACCACGGCGAGATAGGCTTGGGTCACGCCATCCTCGAGCGCGGCGGCCAGCCGCCGGGCTGATCTCCCGTCGTCCACGGTGAACGGCAGCTCATAGGCCGCGCTCGCGGCGACCGGGGTCGCGCCGAGCCTGCTGATCATCTCCTGCAGGGTGTCCCTGGCCTCCTGGTGGAGCTTCCAGTCGGTCAGCGCGGTGGCCCGGTCCGCGCCGCTGAGCATGGCGCCCGCCACGCCGTAGCCGTACACCGCCGCGTGCTCGGCGGCGAGCGCCGCCTGCAGTGCCCGCACCGCTTGCTGCGCCTGGGGCCGGGCCCCGCTCATACCCGGTCCAGCGCGGTGACGTGTGTCGCTTCCGAGGCGGCGATGCTCGCGTACAGCTGCGCCAGGGACGGGGGCGCGGCGGCGATGCGCCGCAGCTGCGTGGTGCTCGCGGCCTGCTCCGCGCTGCGCAGCAGGGCGGCGGCCGCCGCGCGCGTACCCGGAATCGGCGGCTTGGACGTCACCCTGTCCGGCACGGTCTTGCCCGGCGGCTCGATGATCCTGGCGCGTAGCTGCGCCAGGTGCGCGTCATGTTCGGCCAGCAGCGGGGCGAGCGCCGGGGCCAGCGCGGAATAAGAAGCCATGGTCCTTTTGTATAGAGAGATCAGGTTCTGCTCATCGGTCACCGCGGTGAAGAGCACTCGGACGTCAGCGGACAGCGGCGGCGGGCCCGCCAGCACCGCGGGCTCCCGGCAGCCGCTAAGGGCGAGAAACAAGGGGAGCGACGTCGCCGACGCGGCGAGCAACTGACGCCTTCGCAGCATAGGCTCTAAGCATGCCACGAAGCTGGGGCTGCCGCGGTTGCGGCTGGTTTACCGTCGCTTTGCCTCCGCGTCGGCGTGGGGCTAGCGTGGCCTATAGGCTGGACCTGCGAAGATAAGAGCCTGACTGGTAGACGGCTCATAGACAGGAGGTCGTGATGCCCGGTGGCACCCGCCCCGGCGCCGGCCCGGTGGACAACGCGCGGCTGGCTGGACTTATCAAGCCTGTTGTGGCCGCGGCCGGGATGGACCTGGAGTCTGTGCGGATGACCGTCGCCGGACGACGGCGGCTGCTGCGCATTGTCGTCGACAGCGACAGCGGAGTCAGCCTCGACGACGCCTCCCTGGTCAGCCATGAGGTGTCTGCCACGCTCGACGCGACCAACGTGCTTGGTGACGTGCCTTATACCCTCGAAATTTCCTCGCCTGGCGTGGACCGGCCGCTGACGGAGCCTAGGCACTGGCGGCGCGCGGCCGGGCGGCTGGTCAAGGTCAAGACAGGGGCGCAGGGATCTGTGCAGGGCAGGGTGCTCGACGCCGATAGCGACGGCGTCACCCTGGACGTAGACGGTGCCAAGCGCAGGTTCGGATACGACGACCTGGGGGCAGGTGCTGTCCAGGTGGAGTTCGGGCGGCTGCCCGACGCGGAACTGGAAGAGCTTTCCGATAAGCCTTCCGATGAGGAGCTTCCCTGCGAAGCGGACCTGGGAGCTGGCGGCGATGGACATTGACCTGAGCGTGCTGCGCAGCCTCGAGAGCGAGAAAGACATCTCCCTCGAAACGGTCATCAAGGCGATCGAGGACGCGCTGTTGATGGCATACCACAAGACCGAGGGCGCCAGTCTCGCGGCCCGCGTGGAGGTGGACAGGAAGACCGGCCATGTGACGGTCTGGGCGCGCGAGACCAGTGGGGTGGAAGGTGCGACCCCGCGTGAATACGACGACACGCCCGCCGGATTCGGGCGGATCGCCGCGACGACCGCCCGCCAGGTGATCTTGCAGCGGCTGCGTGACGTCGAAGACGAAATGACGTTCGGCGAGTACGCCGGGCACGAGGGCGACATCGTGGCCGGCGTGATCCAGCAGGGCAAGGACCCGCGGACGGTGCTAGTGGACCTCGGCAAGATCGAGGCCGTGCTGCCGCCGGCCGAGCAGGTCCCTGGCGAGCGCTACGTACACGGCGAGCGCATCCGCTGCTACGTGTGGCGGGTGCGTAAGGGGCACCGCGGTCCGTCGGTCACGCTCTCGCGGACACACCCGGACCTGGTCCGCAAGCTGTTCGCGCTGGAGGTTCCCGAGATCGCCAGCGGCGCGGTGGAGATCGTCAAGATCGCTCGCGAGGCGGGGCACCGGACCAAGATCGCCGTGCAGTCCCACCAGCAGGGCGTCAACGCCAAGGGCGCGTGCATCGGCCCAGTGGGCAGCAGGGTCAGGAACGTGATGGCCGAGCTGCACGGCGAGAAGATCGACATCGTGGACTTCTCTGACGACCCGGCCGAGTTCGTCGCCAACGCGCTCTCGCCGGCGAGGGTCACCCGCGTCGACGTGGTCGACCCGGTTGCGATGGAGGCGCGGGTCGTGGTGCCCGACTACCAGCTGTCGCTCGCCATCGGGAAGGAAGGGCAGAACGCCCGGCTCGCGGCCAGGCTTACCGGCTGGCGGATTGACATCAGGTCAGACGCGGCGGCCGCGGAGCCCGCTTCCGGCGCCGTGGCTGACACCGCCGCTGACCCGGCCGCGCCGGCGGCTTCGCCGGCCAGCCCGGCAAGGTCAGATGCCCCGCCGAGCGAAGCCAGGTCGGTGCCACGGCAGGGACGCGAGGTCGCGCCCGACGCCGGCGTCGGCACTGCCAGCGACAGCGCCGGGACCACCTAGGACACCACCGCAGCCATCCTGACCTGCCCGGCGGATCCACCAGAGGGACTCGCCGGGTGTCCTGGACGTGGTGACACGGTAGACTAATGTAAGGAATGGCTGTGCGATCTAAGCTGCCCGGGCCGGGGGGTTTCCCGGTACGCACCTGCGTGGGCTGCAAGGAACGGGCGGCGAAGTCCAGCCTGCTTCGCCTGGTAGTGACCGGGGGCGATATCGTTCCCGATCCCCAAGCGCGGCAGCCCGGCAGGGGTGCGTACCTGCATCCCAGCCTGGCGTGCTTCGAACTGGCGCAGCGGCGCCGGGCGTTCTATCGCGCGCTACGCGTGGCGGGTCCGCTCGGTGCTGAGTCGCTTGTTTCGTATCTTTCACGGACGGACGCCCAGGCATAACATGGCCGCTGGCGATGTTCGCAACGGCTGACGACGGGAAGCACGCTGGACACAACGGAAACCTGTACGGAAAGCAGGTCGAGAAGCTAATGAGCGCTCGATGAGCACAAGGCGATGAACGGCACGAGCTGACGCCGACCCGGAGCACGCTATGCCCCGGATCGGCTGATGATCCGGTAGATGGCCCGGTGGAGGGCCGAGCAGAGGAGCATAGTGGCGAAGGTCCGGGTTTACGAACTCGCAAAGGAGTTCGGAGTAGAGAGCAAGGCCGTGATGGCCGAGCTCGAGAAGATGGGCGAGTTCGTGCGATCCGCGTCCTCGACTATCGAGGCGCCTGTAGTTCGCAGGCTCAAAGAATCGTTCGCCGGTGACTCGGCGAAATCACAGCGCCAGGGCCAGCGGCCCGCGGAGGCCCGCCCGTCCGGGCCGCCCGCGCCGTCCGGTCGGCGTGACCAGGGCAGCGCTCCCGGCGACGCGCGTCGTGACGACCGGGACACCCCCCGGGTGCCCGACCGTGCCGGGCCGGTGCAGCCTGTCGCGAGTCCGGCGGCGAGCAATGGCGTGCCCGCTCCAGCCGAGGTGCCGACTGCTCCCTCGGCTGTTCCCAGCGCTTCCGGCGTAGCTCCGGCCGCCGCGCCCGGTGGCGCGGGCGCCAGGCCTGGTCCGCGTCCGGCTGCGCCTCGTCCTGTTCCTCAGGTGCCGGGCGTCGGCGCTCCCGCGGCGGCGCAGGCCGCCAGCGCGCCTGCCGCCCCTGCCGCGCCTGCCGCACCTGCCGCGACTTCCGCGCCTGCGGCGTCGGCCGCCCCCGCCGCGACTTCCGTGCCTGCCGCGTCGGCTGCCCCGGCCGCGCCTGCCGCCCCCGGGCGGCCCGCACCGGGCCCGCGGTCGTCCGCATCTGGTCAGGCGGGAGCCGGCCAGGCAGGACAGCGTCCGGCCGGGCCGCGTCCGGCCGGACCGCGCCCTAGCGGTTCACAAGGCGCCGGGCAAGGCGGCCAAGGCGGCCAAGGTGGCCAAGGTGGCCAAGGCGGCCAGGGTCAGCAGGGCTATGGTTCGGGGGGTAATGGACGCCCGGGCGGATCGCGCCCTGGTGCTCCTCGCTCGGCTGCTCCCGGGCAGCGTGGTCCACGGCCTGGTCCGCGTCCAGGTAACAACCCGTTTAGCTCGACGGCGACCGGGATGGGCTCCACTCCGGCGGCCCGCCCTGGCTTCGGCGGCGAGCGCACCGACCGTGGCGACCGCCCCGACCGGGGTGACCGCGGCGACCGCGGTCCACGTCCCGGCATGGGGGGCGGCGCCGGCCCCGGCGGGGCTCGCCCCGGTGGCCGCGGTCCTGGCAGGCCGGGCGCTCCGGCCGGCGCTGGTGCTTCCGGCGACGGCGGCCCGCGTCCCGGTGGTCCGCGTCCCGGCGGTCCGCGGCCTAGCCCGATGAACATGCCGTCGCGCCCCGTGGGTCCTGGTGGCTCCGGCGGGCCCGGTGGCCGTGGCGGCGCTGGCGCTCCCGGCGGTCGCGGTCCCAGGCCCGGCGGTCCCGGTGCCGGCGCGGGCGCGCGTCCCGGCGGCGGTCCGCGCTCTGGTGCCGGCCCGCGTCCCGGTGGCGGCGGCCCTCCGCGCGCTGGCGGCGGTCCCGGTGGTGGTGGCGGCGGTGCTGGCGGCGGTGGCGGCAGCGCGCCGGCCAGGCCCGGCGGCAGGGGCAGGCCTGGCGGTGGTACCGCTGGCGCGTTCGGTCGCCCGGGCGGCAAGCCAAGCCGTGGCCGGAAGTCGAAGAAGCAGCGTCGGCAAGAGTTCGACAACATGCAGGCGCCGACGATCGGCGGCGTGCAGGTGCCGCGCGGCAACGGCCAGGCCATCCGGCTGTCCCGTGGCGCGTCCCTGAGCGACTTCGCCGACAAGATCGGTGCCAACCCGGCGAGCCTGGTGCAGGTGCTGTTCCACCTCGGCGAGATGGTCACCGCCACCCAGTCGGTGAACGACGAGACGCTGCAGCTGCTCGGTGCCGAGCTGAACTACAACGTCCAGGTCGTCTCGCCAGAAGAGGAAGACCGCGAGCTGCTCGAGTCCTTCGACATCGAATTCGGTGAGGACGAGGGCGAGGAGGAGGACCTGCGGGCGCGGCCTCCGGTGGTCACCGTCATGGGTCACGTCGACCACGGCAAGACCAAGCTTCTTGACGCGATCAGGCACACCAACGTGGTCGCGCACGAGGCTGGCGGCATCACCCAGCACATCGGTGCCTACCAGGTGACGACCGAGGTCGATGGCGACGAGCGCAAGATCACGTTCATCGACACCCCTGGCCACGAGGCGTTCACCGCCATGCGTGCCCGCGGCGCCGAGACCACCGACCTGGTGGTGCTCGTGGTCGCGGCCGACGACGGCGTGAAGCCGCAGACCACCGAGGCGCTGAACCACGCCCAGGCGGCCGGCGTGCCGATCGTGGTGGCCGTCAACAAGATCGACAAGGAAGGCGCGGACCCGCAGCGGGTTCGGGCGCAGCTCACGGAATACGGCCTGGTCGCCGAGGAGTTCGGCGGCGACACGCAGTTCGTGGACGTGTCCGCGACGAAGCGGATGGGCCTGGACACCCTGCTCGAGGCGATTATCCTCACCGCGGACGCCCAGCTCGACTTGCGCGCGAACCCCGACCAGGACGCGCAGGGCACCGTGATCGAGGCGCAGCTCGACAAGGGCCGCGGCCCGGTCGCGACCATGCTCGTGCAGCGCGGCACGCTGCATGTCGGCGATTCGATCGTGGCTGGCGAGGCATACGGCCGGGTCCGGGCGATGCTCGACGAGAACGGCGACACGGTGGACGTGGCGCCGCCGTCCCGGCCGGTTCAGGTGCTCGGCCTGACCGCGGTTCCCGACGCGGGCGACAACTTCCTCGTCGTCTCCGACGACCGGATGGCCAGGCAGATCGCCGAGCGCCGCGAGGCGCGCGAGCGGACCGCCCAGTTCGCCCAGCGCCGTCGGCGTGTGACGCTCGAGGACCTGGAGTCGGCGCTCAAGGCCGGCCAGCGCGAGGAACTCCTGCTCATCATCAAGGGTGACGTGTCCGGCTCGGTGGAAGCCCTGGAGGACGCGCTGCTCAAGATCGACGTGGGCGAGGAGGTGACCCTGCGGGTCATCGGCCGCGGCGTCGGCGCCATCACGCAGGACGACGTGAACCTGGCCATCGCGTCCGACGCGGTGATCATCGGCTTCAACGTCCGCCCGGCGGGCCGGGCCGGCGAGCTCGCCCAGCGTGAGGGCGTGGACATCCGCTACTACTCGATCATCTACCAGGCGATCGAAGAGGTCGAGGCCGCGCTCAAGGGCATGCTCAAGCCCGAGTTCGAGGAGGTCCAGCTCGGTACCGCCGAAGTCCGCGAGGTCTTCCGTGTGCCGCGGATCGGCAACATCGCCGGCTGCATCGTCCGTTCCGGCACGATCAACCGCAACAGCAAGGCGCGGGTGATCAGGGACGGCGTGGTGATCTCCGACAACCTGACGGTCGAGTCGCTGCGACGGTTCAAGGACGACGTGACCGAGGTCCGCGAGGGTTTCGAGTGCGGCATCGGCGTCGGCTACAACGACATCAGGATCGAGGACGTCATCGAGACCTTCGAGATGCGGGAGAAGCCGCGTACGTAGCCGCGTTGACGATGGATGTGCTGCTGGGCGACGTCCGCTCGCTGAAACAGAAGCGGGCTGTCGTCCGGCCGCTCGTCGCCGAACTGCGGCGCCATTACCCTGGCGTCGCGGTTGCCGAGACCGGCCACCTCGACCTGCACCGGCGAGCCGAAATCGGGGTCGCGGTCGTGTCCGCCACCGCCAGCAACGCGACCGCGGTGCTCGACGAGTGCGAGCGCCTGGTGGCGGCGCGGCCGGAGATCGAGCTGCTGTCGGCGAGGCAGCGGCTGTTTACCGAAGAGGAGTGAGCGACCATGGACGCCGCCCGCACGCGCCGTCTCGCCGAATGGATCAGCAAGATCGTGGCCGAGTTGCTCGAACGCCGGATCAAAGACCCGAGGCTCGGTTTCGTCACCGTGACCGAGACGCGGCTGACCAACGACCTGCGTGAGGCGACGGTCTTCTACACGGTCTACGGCTCGCCGGAAGAGCGGGAGGAAACCGCGGCGGCCCTGCGCAGCGCCACCGGCGTCATCCGCTCCGAGGTCGGCCGGCTGATCGGGCTGCGGCACACCCCGTCGATCGAGTTTGTCGCCGATTCGCTGCCGGAAGACGCGCAACGGATCGACGATCTCGTCGCGGCCGCGCGCCAGGCCGACGCCGAGCTCGCCCGCACCCGCGAGGGCGCGGAGTGGGCCGGCGACCCGGACCCGTACCGCAAGCCGGCCGACGACGACTTCGATGACGAGGACGAGGGCGAAGACGGCGAGGCATGACCGCACCCAGCGGCATAGTCATCGTTGACAAGCCGGGCGGCATGACTTCCCACGACGTGGTCGCCCGGATCCGCCGGCTGGCCGGCACCCGCCGGGTGGGACACGCGGGGACGCTGGACCCGATGGCGACCGGTGTGCTCATCGTGGGCGTGGAGAAGGCGACGAGACTTCTCGGGTACCTGGCGCTGACCGAGAAGGAGTACGCCGCCACGATCCGTCTCGGTCAGTCCACCACGACCGACGACGCCGAGGGGGAGCCCGCCGGCGGCGCGCCCGCGACGAGCGTCACGCGCGCCGCGCTTGACGCCGCGGTCGCGAAGCTGACCGGCGACATCTGGCAGGTTCCGCCCGGCGTGAGCGCGATCAAGGTCGGCGGTCAGCGCGCCTACAAGCTGACCAGGGCCGGCGCCGCGCCAGAGCTAGCGGCCCGCCCGGTCACCGTCTACGAGTTCGCGATCGCCGGCTCCAGGATCGAGGGCGACTTCCTCGACGTGGACGCCACCGTGCGCTGCTCGAGCGGCACGTACATCCGCGCGCTGGCGCGCGACCTCGGCGGTGCGCTCGGCACCGGCGGGCACCTGACCGCCTTGCGCCGTACTTCGGTCGGTCCCTACACGATCGCGCAGGCCCGCACTCTGGATTTTTTGTCCGAACGATTGGTGCTGACTCCGCTAGCAACCGCCGCCGCGGCGGCCTTCCCGCGGGTCGACCTAGCCGAGGATGACGCCCGCCGCCTAGCTCACGGCGCCCGCATCCCCGTGCCCGTGCCCGAAGCCCCCGCCGCCGCCCAGCCCACCGCGCCCGCCGGCCCCTCAGCGGCCGCGCCCGCCGATGGTGAAGCCCCTCTGGCCGCATTCGCCCCAGACGGGGCTCTGGTCGCTCTGGTTGTTCCGGATTCCGGTCGGCTGCGCTCCCTGGCCGTGTTCGCCGACCCCCTTCCTGGCGGATGACACACCAATCGCCCCTGACAGCGCACCGGCCTCACTGCTTGCGGGGATCGCGAAAACATATTGCTTTGCGAAAACACTTAGCACCAATAGCTATCAAATATTCACATGATAAAAATTGTTTTCGCGATCACGAGTCATCGTGGTCAGCAGCGCCGACGGTGGGTGGCCGGTCGGCGAAGTGTTTGCCTCAGGGGGACGAGCCGGTGTCGTCTGGCCAGCCCATAGGCTTGGAGTGCGCACTTTAAGCGCGGCCGAACGGAAGGGAGAGCACGTGTACCGCTGGTACGGCCTGGATGAAGTGCCGGCCGGGTGGGGCGAGTCCGTCGTGACGATCGGCAAGTTCGACGGCGTGCACCGTGGCCACCAGCGCATAGTCGACCGTGCCGTGCAGATCGGTGCGGAGCGGAACCTGCCGGTGGTGGTGATCACCTTTGACTCGCACCCGGACGAGGTGGTCAGGCCCGGCAGCCACCCGCCGGCGCTGTGCTCGGCGCGTCGCCGTGCCGAACTGCTCGCCGGCCTCGGCACCGACGCACTGTGCGTGCTGCCGTTCACGCTGGAGTTCTCCCGGCTGGACCCCGACGAGTTCGTGCACACCGTGCTGGTCGAGAGACTGCACGCGGCGGCCGTCGTCGTGGGGGAGGACTTCAGGTTCGGCCACAAGGCCGCTGGTGACGTGCAACTGCTGGCGAAGCTCGGCGAGAAGTACGACTTCTCCACCGAGAGCATGCCGCTGGTCGCCGCGGACGGCACCAACGTGTCGTCCACCTTGATCAGGAACATGCTCGCGGCGGGCGACGTACCGGCGGCGGCCAAGCTGCTCGGCCGGCCGCACCGGGTGGAAGGCGTCGTCGTGCGCGGACATCAGCGCGGCCGGGCGCTCGGCTTCCCGACGGCCAACCTGGAAATGCCGCCGCACACCGCGATCCCGGCCGACGGCATTTACGCCGGATGGCTGGCCAGCCTGGACGCCGACGGCCGAGACCAGGAACGCTGGCCGGCGGCGATCTCCATCGGCACCAACCCCACGTTCGGCGAGGGTGAGCGGACGGTGGAGGCGTACGCGCTGGATCGCAGCGACCTGGACCTGTACGGGGTGCACGCGGCGATCGATTTCATCGCACGGCTGCGCGGTACGCTCCGGTTCGACTCGGTCGGCGCACTAGTGGAACAGATGCGCCGCGATGTCGACCGCGCCCGCGAGCTCACCGCCGATCCGAACGCGTAAACAGAGGACCTAAACAGGGAGCGGACCAGGTTAGTCCGCGCGCATGGTACTGTGAAACGCTGCCGGTAGAGTACCGGCTGGGATGTGCTGCACCCTCATGCGGCCATCTGGCGGGGAAACCGCGAACCGCTGATTCAAACAGTCTAAGGAGCAATGTGCCGCTCGACGTCGAAGTCAAGAAGCAGATCTTTGCGGAGTACGCGACCAGTGAGGGTGACACCGGTTCGCCGGAGGTCCAGATCGCGCTCATGACCCGCAGGATCAACGACCTGAACGAGCACCTCAAGGTGCATCAGCACGATCACCACAGCCGCCGCGGTCTGCTGCTGCTCGTCGGCCGCCGCCGTCGGCTGCTTACTTACCTGCGCAACACGGACATCAACCGTTACCGCACGCTGATCGAGCGTCTGGGACTTCGCAGGTAGCCGCGGCCCGTTATCACCGGGCCGTGGACGCTGGACCCGGTGAGTTCGGGCCGGTAACGTTGGCCCTGGCCCGCGTGATAACAGAAAAGAAGCGATAAGACACATCCCGTAGCCCCCGGCCCGAGCGCCTGGGCCGGTCCTCGGTAGTGGTCCCCGGGTCCTCGCCGCGCTTTCGCGGCAGCGCAGTCAGCGCGAACCGAGACCCGAGGGCTTCGATCGAAGACCGGCCGGCGGCCCCGCTGGAGCGGAACTAGCCTGGAACACTCCGAACACAAGCGGGCGCGCCAGAGCCGACCATGGTACGGCGGCGGGTGGGTGCGGGATCTACCGCAAGGAGGTCTCACCCGTGAAGGGTGTGAAGAGCGCCGAAGCCGTTATTGACAACGGCGAGTTTGGTGTACGCAAAATCAGGTTCGAGACGGGCAGACTGGCTCGTCAGGCGTCGGGTTCGGCGCTAGCCATCCTCGATGACGAGACCGTGGTGCTGTCCGCGACGGTCGCGAGCAAGCAGCCGAAGGAAGGCCTGGACTTCTTCCCGCTCACAGTCGATGTCGAGGAGCGGATGTACGCGGCGGGCCGGATTCCCGGCTCGTTCTTCCGTCGTGAGGGCCGTCCGTCCGAGGACGCGATCCTCACCTGCCGGCTGATCGACCGGCCGCTGCGCCCGAGCTTCGTCAAGGGCCTGCGCAACGAGATCCAGATCGTCGAGACGATTCTGGCGCTTGACCCGCAGCACATGTACGACGTGGTGGCGATCAATGCCGCGTCCATGTCCACCCAGCTGGCGGGCCTGCCGTTCTCCGGCCCGATCGGCGGCGTCAGGGTCGCGCTAATCAAGGACCAGTGGGTCGCCTTCCCGACGTACGAGCAGCTCGGGCACGCGACGTTCGACATGGTCGTCGCGGGCCGGCTGCTTGAAGACGGCGATGTCGCGATCATGATGGTCGAGGCGGAGTCCACGCCAGAGACGCTGAAGCTGCTCGCCGACGCGGCGACGTCCGGCGCGGTCGCCCCTGACGAGGAGACCGTCGCCGAGGGCCTCGAGGCGGCCAAGCCGTTCATCGCCGCGCTGTGCGAGGCGCAGAAGATCCTCGCCGCGCAGGCGCAGGAGGCGGGCATCAGCCCGGCAAGCACCACCGACTTCCCCATCTTCACCGACTACTCCGAGGACGTGTACGAGGCCGTCAGCAACGCCGTCTCCGAGGAGCTGGCCAAGGCGCTGACGATCGCGGGCAAGCACGACCGCGAGGCCGAGCAGGACCGCGTGAAGGCCCTGGCCCAGGAGCGGCTCGCCGAGCACTTCGGCGAGGGTCGCGAGAAGGAGATCAGCGCGGCCTTCCGCAGCCTGACCAAGAAGCTGGTCAGGGAGCGGATCATCAGGGACGGCCTGCGCATCGACGGCCGCGGCCTCGCCGACATCCGGCCGCTTTCCGCCGAGGTCGGCGTGCTTCCCCGCGTGCACGGCAGCGCGCTGTTCGAGCGCGGCGAGACCCAGATCCTGGGTGTCAGCACGCTGAACATGCTCCGCATGGAGCAGATGATCGACACGCTCAACCCCGAGCGCACCAAGCGCTACATGCACAACTACAACATGCCGCCGTACTCAACAGGAGAGACCGGCCGGGTTGGCTCGCCGAAGCGCCGCGAGATCGGCCACGGCGCGCTCGCCGAGCGCGCGCTCATCCCGGTGCTGCCGACGCGCGAGGAGTTCCCTTACGCGATCCGGCAGGTCTCCGAGGCCATCGGCTCCAACGGCTCCACCTCGATGGGCAGCGTGTGCGCCTCCACCATGTCGCTGCTCAACGCGGGCGTGCCGCTGAAGGACATGGTCTCAGGCATCGCGATGGGCCTGATCAACGAGGGCGGCCAGTACGTCACGCTCACCGATATCCTCGGCGCCGAGGACGCGTTCGGCGACATGGACTTCAAGGTGGCCGGCACCGAGAACCTGATCACCGCGCTGCAGTTGGACACCAAGCTCGACGGCATCCCCGCCTCGGTGCTTGCCGCGGCGCTCAAGCAGGCGCGCGGCGCGCGGCTGACGATCCTCGGCGTGATGCGTGACGCGATCACCGAGCCGGGCGAGATGTCCCCGTACGCTCCGCGGATCATTACGCTGAAGGTCCCCGTGGACAAGATCGGCGAGGTCATCGGCCCGAAGGGCAAGATGATCAACTCGATACAGGACGAGACGGGCGCCGAGATCACGATCGAGGACGACGGCACGATCTACGTCGGCGCGACCGACGGCCCGTCGGCGGAGGCGGCCAGGTCGGCGATCAACGCGATCGCCAACCCGCACATCCCCGAGGTCGGGGAGCGGTTCCTCGGCACGGTGGTCAAGACGACGACGTTCGGCGCGTTCCTGTCGCTGTTGCCTGGCAAGGACGGGCTGCTGCACGTCACCCAGATCCGTAAGCTGCACGGCGGCAGGCGGATCGAGAACATCGACGACGTGATCCACGTCGGTGACAAGATCCAGGTGGAGATCCGCGAGATCGACGACCGCGGCAAGCTTTCGCTCGTCCCCGTTGAGGTGCTCGAGCGCGAGGCGGCCGGCGAGGACCTGTCCGGTGGCGACTCGCACTCCGACCATGGTGACCGGCCGCCGCGCGACCGGGGCGACCGCGGCGACAGAGGTGACCGTGATCGCGGCGACCGAGGGGATGGCGACGGTTCTCGCCGTACCCGGCACCGCTCTCGTGGGCATCACGAGTAAATGGGTACCGAACGGACCGTTAGTTCCTCTGTGGCCGACAGCGATTCCGCCGTGCGCAAGACCGTCCTCCCGGGCGGTCTGCGCGTGGTCACCGAGTTCCTGCCGTCGGTGCGATCGGTGGCGCTGGGCATCTGGGTAGGCGTCGGGTCCAGGGACGAGGACACCTCGCACGCTGGCGCGACGCACTACCTGGAGCACCTGCTGTTCAAGGGCACGCGCAAGCGCACGGCGCTGGAGATCTCCTCGGCGATGGACGCGGTCGGCGGCGAGATGAACGCGTTCACCGCCAAGGAATACACGTGCTACTACGCGCGGGTGCTCGACTCCGACCTGCCGCTGGCGATCGACGTGCTGTCGGACATGGTGACCTCGTCGCTGATCGAGCCGCGCGACGTTGACGCCGAGCGCAACGTCGTGCTCGAAGAGATCGCGATGAACGAGGACGACCCGACGGACTCGGTACACGAGGCGTTCACGACGCACCTGTTCGGCGACACGCCGCTCGGCCGTCCGATCCTGGGAACCGTCGACTCTATCAACGCGATCACCAGAGAGCAGATCTACGAGCACTATGTCGCCAGGTACACACCGCCGCACCTGGTGGTGGCGGCGGCGGGGAACCTGGACCACGACGCTGTCGTCGCCGGCGTCCAGGCGGCGTTCGCCGAGGCGACGGCGCGATACCAGCAGGCGCACGGCGACACCCCCCCGGCGCCGCCGCGGCTGCGCGGCGGTCCCGGCGCTCTCTGGGAAGGCTACGGCCCGGCGGCCGGATCCGGCGTCAAGCTGGTGTCCCGCCCTATCGAGCAGGCCAACCTGGTGCTCGGGTGCGAAGGGCTGGCCAGGACCGACGATCGCAGGTTCGCGCTCGGTATCCTGAACGCCGCGCTCGGCGGCGGCATGTCGTCCCGGCTATTCCAGGAGGTGCGGGAAAAGCGCGGTCTGGCGTATTCGGTCTACAGCTTCGCCGCGCAGCACGCGGACACCGGGCTGTGGGGCATCTACGCCGGCTGCCTGCCCTCCAAGGCCGACGAGGTGCTGTCGATCTGCGCCAGCGAGGTAGCGAAGGTCGTCAACGAGGGCCTGTCCGACGGCGAACTCGAGCGCGGCAAGGGCCAGGTTCGCGGCGGCATCGTGCTGGGTCTTGAGGACCCATCCTCGCGGATGACCCGGCTTGGCAAGTCCGAGCTGGTCTATCCTCGCCTCGAGCCGGTCGACGAGGTGCTCGCCGCGATCGAGGCGGTCAGCCACGACGACGTGCGGGCGATTGCCGCCGAAGTCCTCACCCGCCAGAAGACGCTCGCCGTCGTCGGCCCGTTCGACGACCCCGACGCGTTCTCGGGTGCCCTGACCTGAACCGGAGGAGTACCGGAGGAGCGATGATCAACGTCGGAGTTCTCGGGGCGCGGGGACGGATGGGACGCACGGTCTCCGCCACCGTTGAAGAGGCCCCGGATACCCGTCTCGTCGCTCAGGTCGACGAGGGTGATTCGCTCGACCCGCTGACCGACGCCGACGTCGTGGTGGACTTCACGCACGTCGGTGTGGTGATGGACAACCTGCGCTGGTGCGTGGAGCACGGACTCGACGTGGCCGTCGGTACCTCGGGCTTCGGTGAGGAACGGCTAGCCGAAGTGCGCTCGTGGGCGGACAAGGCCGGGGACGTCCGCGTGCTGATAGTGCCGAACTTCTCCGTTGGCGCGGTGCTGATGATGCGGTTCGCCGCCCAGGCCGCCCGGTTCTTCGAGTCGGCAGAGGTCATCGAGCTGCACCACGCCAACAAGATGGACGCCCCGTCAGGGACGGCGCTGCGCACCGCGGGGCTGATAGGGGAGGCGCGGACGCAGGCGGGGCTCGGTGCCCCGCCTGACGCCACCAAGCAGGAACTCCCCGGGGCCCGCGGCGCGACCGTGGACGACGTACGCGTGCACTCGGTTCGCGTGGCGGGCCTGGTCGCCCACCAGGAGGTTCTCTTCGGCGGCCACGGTGAGACGCTGACGATCAGGCACGACTCGCTGGACCGCGCGTCCTTCATGCCGGGCGTCCTGCTGGCGATCCGCGGCATCGCGGCCCTCCCCCCGGGCCTGACGGTAGGCATCGAGCGCCTGCTCGGCCTGGCCTGAACGACGCCACACAGCTACACCGACTCGTCCGTCGTCTCCGGCGGCGTAGGGTCGGGGGTATGTGCCGAAGCATCAAGACCCTGCGCCCGCCGTACGCCGAGCAGGTGACCGACTCTGACGTACGCGCCGCCGCCCTCCAGTATGTCCGGAAGATCAGCGGGTTCCGCGCCCCTGCCGCCCACAACGCGGCCGCGTTCGAGGCGGCCGTGACGGATGTCGCCGCCGCGACCGCTCGGCTGCTCGAGGCGCTTGAAGTCCGCTCCGCCGCGAAGCCCGCCGCGACCGGCTGACTGGCCGCTACCTGGCGATTCGGCTTGACGGGGTCACCTACGGGTAGGAAGTGACCATGACGATCATGCGGCTCATCCTCAACCTGATCTGGCTGATCCTTTGCGGATGGTGGATGGCGATTCTCTACGTCCTAGCCGGAATCGTCTGTTGCATCCTGATCATCACGATCCCCTTCGGGATCGCCGCGTTCCGGATCTCCGCTTACGTGATCTGGCCGTTCGGCCGGTCAATCGAGTGGCGCCGCGAGGCGGGGGTCGCGTCGATCATCGGCAACATCATCTGGGTCGTCCTCATCGGCTGGTGGCTCGCGATCGGCCACCTGACCAGCGGCATCGCGCTCTGCCTGACGATCATCGGCATCCCGCTCGGGCTCGCCGACTTCAAGATGATCCCGATTTCGCTCGTGCCGCTCGGCGTCAGGATCGTTCCGTCAGATGAGCTGTACCCGGGTTACCGCGGCGCCCAGGCCTACTGATCTTGCGACGGACTGTCGGCGTTCGGGGTATCTTCGTCGTTCCTGAAGCGGTTCGCCCAGCGCTGCCCGTCCAGCACGCTCAGCACTTTGATGTGCCGGATCTCGAGCACGAACAGCGCCAACGCGGTGGCGACCACTGCCACCATCAGCCGTCCCTGGCCCGCGGCCGCGCCGATGGCGGTGGCGGCGAAGATGGCGGCCGCCGTGGTCATGCCCTTCACCACCTGCTGCCTGCCGAACGCTTGATGCAGCACCAGCCCTCCGCCGATGAAGCCGATCCCGGTGATCGCGCCGGCGAGCACGTTGGGCGCGCCATGCGCGGCGATGATGCCGACAACGCCGGCTCCAGCGCCCACCAGCGCGAATACCCGGTCCCCGGCCCCGGCGCCGCGCAGGTCCCGCTCGAACCCGAGCAGGTACGTGAGCGCCACGGCGATCACCAGGTGTACGGAGTCAGCGCCGCTCATTCCCACGTCGCCGCTCCGGCCACGGCTGGCACGTACACGGCGCCGCCTTCCGGTCTACGGGTCAGGGCGGCGTGGGCGGACGTCACCCGCACCGTCATGTGCGGCGGCAGGTACTCGGCGACATCGCTCGTCGGCACGAATCGGAACTCGTCCAGTTCCGATTCCTGCAACACGATGACCGACGGATCGGTGAGCACACCGCCGTCGAAGACGAAGGCGACCAGCGGCCGGGGTCGCAATCCCTCGGGCGGTATCCAGTCGACGGCGAGCAGTGGCCCCACGGGCACCGAGATACCGAGCTCCTCGCGCACCTCCCTCGCGCAGCCCACGTCCGGCGGTTCGCCGTCCTCGAGGATGCCGCCGGGCAGCGACCACAGGGCCCGGTAGTTGGGCTTGACCAGCAGAACATCATCGGCGGGCGAGGTGATCAGGGCCGCGGCCGTGCCGTACATCGTCGCGAGCGACGCGTACCACGTCGCCTCGTCGGTGAAGGTCACGCCACGAGACTAACCGGCGCCCCCGCGGCGTGCTCACCCATGTAGCCTTTCCAGCATGCGTGAAGACGAGGGCGCCGTTGAGAGCCGCGTCGAGGTTGTCGTGACCACCGACACATCCGCCGCGCCGCACAAGGCCGGCGAGGGCAAGCTCTACGTGATGTTCGACGCCGCCAAGCCAGAGGCCGGCAAGCTGTACTTCACCGAGGCCGAATGGGACGCCTTCGTTCTCGGTGTCAAGGACGGCGAGTTCGACCTCGACGAGGACGGCAACCTTCCCCCGCTTCCTTTAAAAGGAAGGGTTCACCAGAGGGCGGGCTGGACGTCTGTGTCGTCCGCGGCGCGCAGCGCGCCTTCGTGGCGCAGCAGCCATTCCTTGCGGTCCAGTCCCCAGCCGTAGCCGGTGAGCGAGCCGTCGGCGCCGATCACCCGGTGGCAGGGCAGGATGATCGAGATCGGGTTGCGCCCGTTGGCGAGCCCGACAGCACGGGAGGCGACCGCGGACTTGCCGATCGCGGCCGCGACCTGCCCGTAGCTGACCGTCTTGCCGTATGGGATGCGGGCGAGTTCCTCCCACACGGCGAGCTGGAACCGCGAGCCGCACGGCGCGAGCGGGAGGTCGAACTCGGTGCGCTCCCCAGCGAAGTACGCGGCTAGCTGTGCGGCGGCCGCGGCGAAGCCGCCCTCCCGGCGGGTCCATTCCGGCCGGATCTCGGCGGAATGCTCGCCCGCGTCCAGCAGGAACAGACCGGTCAGCGCCCGCTCGTCGCCGGTCAGCAGCACCCGGCCCACCGGCGAGCTGACGACGTCGTAAAAGGTTGGGGCGGCCGGGTCGGGCGGCAGGAACGGGATGATCATGATGGCGTTGCCCCTCGCGATGTCGGTTGTTCCAGTGTGGCCCACAGGTGGTGCAGCGCGTACGAGCGCCACGGGTGCCAGCGTTCCGCTGCCCCCACGGGCGCGCCCAGGCGGCGCAGTGCCTTCAGCGCGCCCACGTCCGTCGGCAGGAACGCGTCCGGGTCCGAGAGCGCGCGCATCCTGATGTACGAGGCGGTCCACGGGCCGATGCCGGGCAGCGCGACCAGCCGGGCGGTCTCCTGGTCGCGGTCCGCGCCCGGATGCAGCCGGATCGTTCCCGCGGCGAGGGCGGCGGCCAGCCCGGTCAGCGCTGCCGCGCGGGCGCGCGGCATCGGCAGCGCCGCGGGGTCCGCGGCGGCGATCGTCGCGGCGTCGGGGAACAGGTGCGTGAGCGAGCCGTTCGGCGCCGACAGCGGCTTGCCGTATTCGGCGGACAGCCGCGCTCCCAGCCGCCGGGCGGCGGCGACGCTGACCTGCTGGCCGAGCACGGCCCGCAGCGCGAGCTCGTCGCCGTCCACGTGCCCGGGCGAGCGCCTGCCCGGGCAGGCCCGCGCCAGCGGGCCGAGCACGTCGTCCGCGGACAGGTAGCCGGACACCGCGACGGGGTCCGCGTCCAGGTCGAGCAGCCGCCTGCAGCGCTGCACAGCGGCGCCGACGTCACGCAGGTCATCAAGTTCGAGGTCGCATTCGACGTACCCGGTTTCACCCTCGAGGGCTTTTCCGGGGGGGATCGGGGGGGTCGTCCCCCCCGGAGCAGCACCGCCGGCTGGAGCAGGACGTAGCGAGAGGATGCCGGGACCGTTCGGAAGAGTGATTGTTCTGCTGTATCTGCGGTCGGTCACCTCTTCCACCCCGGGTACCGCACGCGCGGCCAGGAAGCCGAACATCCGGGCCAGGTCGATCGGCGGCCGGTACGGCAGGCGCAGCCGTATCACGCCGGGCGGGGCGGGCGTGTTCCGTTTCGCCGCTTGGTCGCGCAGCCGGGTCGGCGCGGTATCGAACACCTCGAGCATCGTCGCGTTGAACTGGCGGATGCTGGCGAAGCCGGCCGCGAACGCGATGTCGCCCATGGGCAGCTTCGTCGTCTCGACCAAGATCCTGGCCGTCTGTGCCCGCTGCGCCCGCGCGAGCGCGAGCGGGCCCGCGCCAAGCTCGGTGCTCAGCAGCCGGCGCACCTGGCGCTGCTCGTAGCCAAGCTCGCTCGCCAGGCCGCCGACCCCGGCACGGTCCACGATTCCGTCGGCGATCAGCCGCATCGCCCTGGCGGTGACGTCGGTGCGGATGTTCCATTCCGGCGAGCCGGGGGAGGCGTCCGGCCGGCATCGCTTGCATGCGCGGAAGCCCGCCTCCTGCGCGGCCGCGGCCGTCGAGTAGAACCGGACGTTCTGCCTTTTCGGCGTGATGGCCGGGCACGATGGACGGCAGTAGATGCCTGTCGACGTCACGGCGGTGAAGAACACGCCGTCGAACCGCGCGTCCTTGCTGGCCGCCGCCTCGTAACGCTGCTCGTCGTCCATCACGTGTTCCACTCTGCCATCCGATCCGGGGTGTCACTAGCGGAAAACGGACATCATCGCCGACACAAGAAGGACTACAACCACCATCCGCCGTGCCCAGGGGTGCGCGGCGTACTACGCTGACCGTCGTGAAGGGTCGAGCGCGCGATCTTGGTCTGAGGTTTGGTGTTGTGCCCATGGCCGCTGTCGCGATCGCCGCGCTGGCCGCGGCGGGTGTGGACGGTATGAGCGGCGGGCACGCTAGCGCGCCGACGACACCCAAGGCGCGGGCTACCGCGGTGGCGGCCGTCGCGAGCGGGTCACTGCCGCTCAAGGGCAAGATCGTCGGGATCGACCCGGGGCACAACGGACACAATTACCTCCACCCCAAAATCATCGACCGCCAAGTCTTCAACGGCCGGAACTGGGAGGACTGCGACACCACGGGCACCGACACCAACGGCGGTTACACCGAGGCGCGGTTCAACTTCCAGGTTGCCGAATACCTGCGCACCGACCTCATGCGAGACGGCGCCAAGGTGGTCATGACGCGGACAGCCAACAACGGCGTCGGCCCGTGCGTGACCACTCGCTCGTACATCATCAACGAAGCCCACGCCAACGTGGCGGTGGACATTCACGCGGACGGCGCCTGCTCCACCTGCCGGGGCTTTTCGATCATTGAGCCGGAGGCCTACTACAAATCGCCGAACGGCAAGGTGATCGTCCCCTCGGAACGCCTTGGCGCCGATATCAAGGCCGCGATGCTCGCCGGGACGCCGATGCCGGTCAGCAACTACTACGGTGTCAACGGCTTCATTCACCGCGACGACCTGGCCGGGCTGAACCTCACGAAGGTCCCGAAGATCTTGATCGAGGTCGGGAACATGAAGAACGCGACCGATGCCAGGCTGGAGACCTCGACCACGTTCCAGCAGGAAGTCGCCAGGGCGCTGCTCGCCGCGATCGTCAAGTTCCTGGCACGGTAACGTCTGGCGTGTGTCCGAGCCTGTTTCTGAGCCGTCCAAGTGCGCACAGCAGATCGCGGTCGCCGGCGTCATCGGCGCGGTGGCGGGCCTGACCCTCACCGGGCACCGTGGCGGGCGCCGCGCGCTGCTCGGCGGGCTGGCCGGCGCGGTGGTCCTCGGGACCGTCGAAGCGGTCGCTCGAGCGCGGCAGCGCCCCGATGAGATCCCCGCGCTGTGGGCCAGGATCGCGATGAGCGGCGCGCTGGCCGCGCCCGCTGGGTGGGTGGCCGGGCGACTGGGCGCCAGGACCGTCCCGGTGGCCACGGTGGCGGGGACCGTCGCGGGCGCGCTCGGGTTGCGCCCGCAGAAGGTCGCCCTCGGCCCGGTCGCCGGCGCCGCCGTCGGCCTGGCGTTCGGACGTACCTCGCCCGGTGACCGCGCGGGAACCGCCGCGGCAGCGGCGGCCACCGCGGTGGCCGGCTACCGCACGGTGTCGGCAGTGCTGTTCCGCGATCCTCAGGTGAGCCTGCTCGCCTCCGAGATCCCCGCCGCGAACGCGCCCTTCGTGGTGCCGCTGGCGAGCAGGTCCCGGTACGTCGGCACCGGCTACTTGCGAGACCTAGCTACCGTGCTCGGCGGCGATTACACGGCGGATGTCGCCGACATCGGCATCGTCGCGTCGCTTGACGAACTCGCCGGGCCTGGATTCGATCCGACCGGGGTCGACCCGCTAGTACGTGAGTTCTACGAGCACACGACCAGGTTCACCCTCGACATCGTGCCCGAATGGCGGCTGTGGGTGCGGCCGGGCTACCTGCTGTACCAGACGCTGCTCGCCCGGCCGCTCGGCCAGGCGAACGTGCCGATGAACCAGCGCGCGGCGCAGCGCGGTGTGCGCGGCAGGATCGATACGATCACGGGGGCGCCGGGGACACCCGGGGCGGCCGGGGCGCCCGGCGCGCCGGGCCGACCGCCGGTGCTGCGGTGCTGGATCCGCTCCTACGCGGATACCGACGAGCCCATCTACGTCGGCGTCTACACCACGTACCGGCACGAGGACCGGGGCTACGTCAGCGTCGGCTTCCCGCTGCCGCAGGCCAGTTTCACCGCCACGCTCGAACCGTTCGCCCGCCCGGGCGGCGGGCTGATCCTGGACAGCCGGGGCGGCACCGCCCAGTCGGGGCACTACCTGACCTACATCGACCCGGGCAGTGCCGAGCTCACCGTCCTTGCCGTGCACGGGTTCGCGGAGCGGCTGGCGGTGTACGTCGCTGACGGTGAACTACGCGCGGAGCACGCGTTCGCGGTGTTCGGCATCCCGTTCCTCGTCCTGCGCTACCGCATGCACCGCAAGCCTGTTAAGTGACGACGATCGTGATCGGCATGGTGGTCGAGTCGTGCGACGGCTTGGCCGAGTCGTTGACCACCACGGGGAACGTGTACGTGCCTGCCTTCGTGGGCGTGCCGGTTACCACGCCAGTGGTCTTGGCCAGCCGCAGCCCTGGCGGCAGCGCGCTCAGGGCGCCGAATGTGTACGGCTTCTTCCCGCCGCTCATGCCGATCGTGCACCGGTAGGCCCGCCGTACCACGCCGGTCTTCAGCCTCGGGTTCAGTACGTGCAGCACCGGGGCGCGCACGCCGCCCGACAGCTTCATCAGCGCGGTTGCCGTGGCCTTGGGCGCGCATCCGGCGGCGGTGCCCAGCGAGACGTAGTAGCTGCCGGCCTTGCCGACCGCCAGGCCTGTGACGTGCCCGGCCGCGAGCGTCGCCGCGGCGACCTTGGCGCCGGCGGAGTTATCGACCTGCGCGCTCACGGAGCAGCTGGTGCCGAGCAGGTTCTGCACCTGCACCGTGGCCGCCCCGTTGGTGGTGAAGTACGACCACTTGCCCGCACCGGGAGCCAGCGTGGCGCCGAACGTCACCCCGCCCGGCAACGGCCCGGCCCCTCCTAGCCGCCAGGTCCCGAACGGCAGCGCCTGGCTCGGCGTCAGCCACTCGCCCGCGGGCTCGGTCTCCACGGTGTAGACAGTCGTGTCCGGCAGGTCACAGCCGCTGGCCGACACCTGAAGGTAGTACAGGTCCTGCGGGTCGCCGGCCCGCTGGCCGGGGACGGTGAACGTCGTCGCCTCGTCGTCGAACATGGCCATGGCAGAGACCCGGGTGAGCGAACTGCTATACAACGTGGCCGTGAAGCCCGCGCATGAGGTCGAGGCGTTACCCGGCAACGTCGTATTCTGCACGCGGATCGTCGCGGACGCCGAATCTGGCTTCTTATACAGCGCGTACCAGCTCACGCTTCCGAGCGTGCCGGTGTAGTACGCGTGCCCTTGCAGCGGCGGCCAAGCACTGCCGCTCGACCTACCGCCGACGACGTTGCCGGTCAGGGGCGCGGGTGGCGCACCGGTCGTGGTTCCTGTCGGGAGCGAGATCGTGTACGGCGTCGTGGTGTCAGAGCCGCATTCCGACTGTGTGACCTCTACGAAGTAACGGTCCGACGCCAGCCCAGTTAGCAGGTCAGTGAGCCCGCTCAGGTCGCCTGGTATGACGAACGCCTGCGCCACTCGCTGATTGGTGCCTTCGGTGGTGTAAAGCTGTGCCTCGAGGTCGCACCCGCCAGCCGTGCTGGTGTTGTCGATGTTCACGTCGGGCGCGACACCCGGCGTCGGTAGGTATACCACCCACCAGTCGTCGGACAGCCCGGTCAGGTTGCCCGCGCCGGAGTTGCTGCCGGTCAGTACCCCCGCGTTCCCGATGTTGGTGCCGGGCCCGACCACGGTCCCGGCGGCCGCGCCGCTGAGCGGCAGGAAGGTTGCGGCAGCAAGGGCAAACACGACGAGTATCGATCGCAAGGATTTCATCGCCCCGTCCCAAAGTTAGGCAACGACACCAAACGCCCGGACTGATGTTAGACCTGTTGTGTTCAGCGACGCCAGAAATCGTAGGGATCGTGGCCGGCCCGAAAGCCCGCCGCCTCGACCACGTCGACCGCGAGCTTGAAGCGGTCGCCCACCCGGGATGGCAGGTGCGCGTCGCTCCCGAACGACACTGCCGTTCCCCCCTCGTCCCGCCACCACCGCACCAGGTCGACGGAAGCCAGCGGCGACTTCGTGTTGATCTCCAGCACTCGCCCGCTGGCCGCGAGCGCGCGCAGCACCGTCCGGTACTCCTCTTCGAAGCCCTCTTCCCGGTACAGGTGCGGCCCCTTGGGCCAGTACCGTCGCGGGAAGTCGAGGTGCGCGAGCACCTCGAACAGGTCGCTGCCGTCGATCAGCTGGAGCAGTTCCGCGAAGTAGTACCGCATCACCTCGTCGTCGGGCATCGAGCCGAACAGCGCGTCGGCCGCGACGAGCTTGCCCCGATAGGGGACCGCGTGCAGGGATCCGAGCACCCGGTCGAACGGCTGATTGCGCACGATCGCGCCAGCGCTCGCCGCGAACAGGTGTGACTCACCTACTTCTACCCCGGACAGGATACGCAGGCCCGGGTAGCGTTGCCTGCATTCCTCGAGGTTGGCCAGGTACCCGCTGACGTCAAGCAGCTTGATCCGGCTGAACCAGCGTGTGTCGGTGGCGACGCCGTTGATGGCATCGCCCTCGCCGCCTTCCGTGAACTCCAGGTGATCGGTAAACGCGATCGCGGGCAGCCCGATGGCCAGGGCCTGCTCACAGTTGCGCGCCATCGACGTCTCATGTGACGTGTCGTATGACCACTGCGTATGTACGTGGTTGTCCGGCGGCAGCACGCTGCCGATTCTTTCATGCCGCAACAGAAGGACTGGATCAGTGGTCGTCGCGGGGCTTGGCTGACGTGATGACGTAGACCTCGCCAGACCTCGGAGGGCCCTGCGGAGCAGGGCCGGCGCCATGAGCGTCGGGGGGGCCAGGCCGGTCGCCGGGATCGCCCTGGGATGTGTCCGACCCGGCGGCCGGCAACGCCGCATGGCCCTTCTTGCCGGCCTTGATCAGCTTCCCCCAGCGTTCTTCCCAGTCGGTGACGTCGCCGCCGCAGGCCTTCACGTAGGCGATGAGCACCGGGAGGGTGGGGAGCCTGAGCCCGCCCGCCGCTGAGGCCAGCGTCCGCATCGTGTAGTGCGACTTCTCCGCCATGTCGGGGTAGTCGAGGTCTGCCTGTGACCGCAGCACGCGCAGGTCGCGGGCGAACGCGCCAATGTTGTCCGCCTCGATCGCCGCGATCGCGCCCTTAGCGTTCGGCGGTGGATCAGGCAGCGCTCTGTCCCGCTGCGTGATGAGAGGACCGCCGGCGTTGACCCATCCGCCAGTGTTGCGAAGGTCGGGGCGCACGCCACCGTCGCGCGGCGGCTCGCCTAGCCGGCCGCTGCCGCTTCCCGGCCTGGGCTGCCCTTGCCCGGGTCCCTGGCCTGCCCAGCCAGGGCCAGGTCCGCCGGGGCCCCATTGCCCAGGGCGATGCGGACCCTCGTCGTAATAGCCAGGCCCGTACTGCTCAGGCCGGCCGCGCCCTGATCGCTCCGGTCCGGTCGGTCCGGTCGGTCCCGTCGGCCCCTGCCCGGCCCAGCCCGCGTGGCCGTGCCCGGGATCCGGCGCCCCCGGTCCCCACTGGCCGCCGTTCGGGCCGTGCTGACGGGGTCCTCGGCCGTACCGGTAGCCATCGCCCGGATACGGGCTCCCGCCCTCGCGCGGCCCGTACGGCTGCGTGCCCGGCCCGTACTGGCCCATCCCGGGACCGTGCTGGGCGGCGTCCGGCCCGCCCGGGCCGTAGTAGCCCGTCCCAGGGCCGTACTGTCCGCCATCACCGCCGGGGCCGTAGCGGCCCGTCCCCTGGGGACCGCCGCCCGGGGAACCATCGCCAGGCCCATACTGACCCGCTCCCGGGCCGTACGAACCAGTTTCCTGGCCGTACGGACCCATTTCCGGGCCGTACGATCCCGCCCCTGGACCATGCTGACCGAAGTCCGGTCCGCCCGGGTCGGCGGCCGGCCCATAGTGCGCCATTCCCGGCCCGTACGGCTGGGGCCCGTACGGCCCAGACCCGTAGTGCCCCGGACGGGGCTGCCTTGGACCAGGCTGCGCTGGACCAGGCTGACCCGGACGCGGCTGGCCAGTGTCGTACTGGCCAGGCCCAGGCCGGCCTGGCCCTGGCCCTGGCCGGCCTGGGCCGCGCCGGGGACCGCGCGGGCCGGGTCCGTCCTGGCCGGGTCCGTCCTGGCCAGGTCCGTCCTGGCCGGGTCCGCCCCGGCCCGGCCAGTACTGCTCCTGGTTGCGCTGGCCTGGGCCGTCAGGCGCCCGGCCGGGACCGTAAGGCCGACCGTGGCCGGCCGGAGTCGAAGTCGGGCCGTACTCGGGGCCGGGCCCGCCCGGGTAAGAGCCTCGCCCCGGTCGCGGGCCACGCGAGGGAGCAGCACGGCCGCCCGGCGGAACGGGCGGTTCGTTCGGGATGAAGTCAGAGTCTGGCATGTTCGGGCGGACACGGTTTGCGCCCGCCTGCCTGGCGCGGCCGCCGGCTGGCCGCGGTCGCGGTCGGCCTGCGCCCGGTGGCGCGTCCTCAACCCGCGGGAACGGGCGGCTGTGGCTGCCCTGATCCCTGGGACCGCCGCGGGAGGGCCGGGGCGGGAACCCAGCACGGGGCGGCATGCCACTTTCCTGGCGATTGCGTGGTGGGCCGAAGGGCGTGTCGGCCGGACGCGGCGGGCCGCCGGTGTAGCCGCCGTAGCCGGGATCGACGGCATAGGCCGCCACGTCCAGGTACGCGTCGTCCTGGTAGTCTGCGCCGTCGGGGTAGGAGTCCTGCGCGGCCCGGCCCTGTGCGGCCCGGCCGGGACGTCCGTGTCCGCTGTCCCGACGATTCACCCGGTACCTCCTGGACACTGACCTGTTCGGCGTGCGCGCCGCGTCAACCGTCGCGCATGTCGAGTCCCTGACTGGTCGGCGTCCGAAACCAGCCCGCGGCTCTCGCCCCTCCATGAGTGTAGGCGCGCTTCGCCACCTGGACAGGTCGGACGGACAATTGCTGTGCTTCTACGAGGTTTTGTCCGGCTCCGTATCGGATTTGCTCGGTAGATGCGGGCTTCGCGTCAGCGGGCTACGCTTGAGGGCAGGGCACGAGCGTTTTGCCCGCGCTTAGGACATAGCGGCGCAGCTGCGCCGCATGGGAAGTTCGCCTCCGGAGCGGCCATGATGGCATGGATCGTCTGGCTGATAGTGGCGGCCGTACTCGGCGTAGCCGAGTTGATGACCACCACCTTCGCGCTTGGCATTCTCGCGGTAGGCGCATGCGTCGCGGCCGGGGTAGGCGCGGCCCACCTGGGGCTGCCATTCCAGTTGCTCGCGTTCGTCGTGGCCTCGGGGGCTGGCCTCGGGTTTGTGCTCCCCGTCGCGCGGCGTCACGTCAAGCAGCCGCCGCTGCTCAGGACGGGTCCGGCCGCCCTTGTCGGGCGTTCCGCCAGTGTGCTCGAGGAGGTCACCGGGCAAAGCGGGCGGGTGCGCATCGGTGGCGAGGAGTGGTCGGCGCGTTCATACGACGAGACGCTGGTCATCCCGGCGGGCCGGACCGTCGACGTCATGCAGATCGAGGGTGCGACCGCCCTCGTTTACCCCCGGGAGTAGCCATGGTCATCGCGGAGATCATCATTGCCGCGGTTGTCGCGCTCATTGTTCTCATTACGGTGATGCGATCGATTCGCATCATCCCGCAGGCTCGCGCGCGCAACGTTGAGCGCTTCGGGCGGTACCGCAAGACCCTCGAGCCCGGCATGAACTTCATCATTCCGTTTGTCGATCGCGTGAAATCCCAGATCGACCTGCGGGAGCAGGTCGTCTCGTTCAAGGGCGCGCCGGTCATCACCGAGGACAACCTGGTCGTGCTGATCGACACGGTGCTGTTCTTCCAGGTGACCGACCCGAAGGCGGCGGACTACGAGATCGTCGACTACATCCAGGCGATCGAACAGCTCACCGCGACCATGCTGCGCAGCGTGATCGGTTCGATGGACTTGGAACAGACGCTCACCTCTCGCGACAAGATCAACACCCTACTGCGCGGGGTCCTGGACGACGCCTCGGGCAAGTGGGGCATCCGGGTCACCCGCGTGGAGATCAAGGCGATCGACCCTCCCAAGTCCGTCAAGGACGCGATGGAGAAGCAGATGCGGGCCGAGCGCGAGAAGCGCGCCGCGATCCTGACCGCCGAAGGGCTCCGGCAGGCGGCGATCCTGACCGCCGACGGCGAGAAGCAGAGCAAGATCTTGCGGGCCGAGGGCGACAAGCAGTCCTCGATCCTGCGCGCCGAAGGCGAGGCGCAGGCGATCGGGCACGTGTTCCAGTCGATTCACCAAAACGACCCGGACCCGAAGCTGCTCGCCTATCAGTACCTGCAGACCCTTCCGCAACTGGCGCAGGGGGCGGGAAACACGTTCTGGGTGATCCCGAGCGAGGTGACCACCGCGCTGAAGGCGGTGACGTCGGCGTTTGGCGGCAAGCAGGACGAGGAGTCAGCGGCCGGGAGTTCGCGGCCCGCCGGCCCGGCCGCCGGGGCCGCTCACCCTGTTGGCCACGGCGAAGCGGCGGCCGGTGCTGTCGGCCCGGAAGCCGCGCCCGCGGCGCTGGCAGCCGCCGGCGTCGCGGTCCCCGGACAGCTCAACGTGAGCAACGGCGCCGCTGCCCCACCGGTTCCCGGTGATATCGGCCCCGGGTCAGGACAAGAGCGCGACCAGGATAGCGACCAGCACTAGCGTGACAGCGGCGCAGACGGCCAGCGCCGTCCGGGAGGCGAGCGGACGGCGCGACTGGGCCGGCTGACCTATCCGGGCCAGCGGCAGGGCCGACTTCGAGCTTGTCGCCGTCTCTGGGCTTGGTCCGGCCGTGGCCGACGTGAGCCCGGGGTCCACGCCTCCCGGCGTGGCCGGTGTCCACACGTCCGCGTTCGCGGCGGCGGGCTTGGCCGGGGTCCAGACGTCCATGTTCGCGGCGGCGGGTGTGGCCGGGGTCCAGACCCCGGGCGCCTGGCTTGCGGGCACAGACGGCGCCGACGATGCTGACGGTACTGACGGCGCTGGCGCGGCGGCTGCCATCCCGTCGGCGACCCTGTTCAGCGCGGCCATAACACGGTCAGAGCCGGGCTCGTCGGCCGCGAACGGCGCGGCGCCGATGCGTGAGCCAGCGTCCGCCGCCTCGGACCATCCCGCACCCCTGGCCGTGAGCAGCGGGCTGGCGGGCCGGCCAGTTACCGCCCGCCACCGCTCCTCCCACTCGGCCACGGTGCCCCCGCACCCCCGGACGTAGGCGGAGAGCACAGGGAGATCCGGCAGTGAAGGGCCGGCCTCGGCGGCCTTGATCGCTTCGCAGGGATAGTGCGCGCGTGCCGCAAGTTCCGCGTGCCCGAGCCCGGCCTGGCTCCGGAGCTCACGCAACTCCCGGAGGAACCGTGCGGGGTCGTCCCGCCGCGTGTCGCGAAGTTCCCTTTCACCCGGGTCAGTCACCCACGCACCCCTCCTATCGAATCCTCCGAAGTGGTGGGACCCGTTGGATCACTATGGCAACACGCCCTCGATTCACCAACTAGGATTCGTCCGCAGGTTACATCGTTACCGTGCACGTGCAGGCCATATTGGCGGTATTTATATCGGTCATAACTGGTGAGTTGGATCTGGTGTGCTTATAGCTATCTGATGTTCCAGGGGAGACTATCAGGGCAGGCCTTAACCGTGGCACGCCGCGCCAGACGCCGTTCGCCGCCACGGCACTTACCTCGCTCACCATGGTGACCCCTGGATGAGATTGTTCGCGATCTATATTGTTTTCTGTTCGTTCGTGAGCGCCGCACCATCCATCTCAGCAATCGCATCTGTCACTCATGTAACCGTACGCTCGCATACAGTCTGTTCCTGAATCGGTTAGCGTCGCGCCCGGGACCGGCGCCTGCCGCGTCGCGACACAGGCGGCATCAGGCGGATGGAAGCACGCTGCGCCTGACTTACCACACCGTATGACCAGAACATAACGGATATACGCATATATCCACCGGCGAAATGGTCGTAAGGTATGCGAAGTCAAAACCAGAGGATGTTGTGACAGGCGGGACAAGCCGCCCTGACGGGTGCGGCCGTCACTCCCGCCTGACCCGTCACTCCCGTCGGGCCCGTCACTACAGTCCGGGACGTTCGGCATGCCGACGACGTTCGGCACGCCGGGCCGTTCAGACGACTTGCCCTCAGGGCCTCGTGTTCGAAGCAACCGCGTCACACGTGAATCGCGAGACCCACGGTGAACGCTAGGCCGAACGCGAGTTGCAGCCGCCCTGTCTGCCCCAGCGTCGCGATCAGCGCGGGTCCCGACGCGCCGCCGCGCACGGCCCGGACCGGGGCCAGCGTCAGCGGCAGCGCCAGCAGCATGAGGAGCGCGAACGGCCGTTCGAAGGCGATCAGCGCGGCCAGCGCGAACGGCACGAGCACGAACAGCAGGTAGACCAGCCGCGACCGGGTATCCCCGATCCGGACGGCGAGCGTTCGCTTGCCCGACTCGGTGTCGGACCTGATGTCACGCAGGTTGTTGACCATGAGCAGCGCGCACGAGAGCAGCCCGGCGGGCACCGAAGCCGCCAGGGCAAGCCAGCTCAGCGAGTCCATCTGCACATACGCGGTGCCCGCCACCGCCGCGATGCCGAAGAAGACGAACACCGCCACCTCGCCGAGTCCCCGGTATCCGTAGGGACGGCGTCCACCGGTGTAGAACCACGCCCCGAGCACCGCAAGCGCCCCACCGAGCACCAGCCACCACGACGTCACTGCGGCCAGCACCAGCCCAGCGCAGCAGGCCACCAAGAAGCAGCCGAACGCCGCGAGCTTCACCCGCCCCGGTTCCGCCAGACCCGACCCGACCAGCCGCACCGGCCCGACCCTGCGTTCGGCGGAGTCCGAGCCGCGGACGCCGTCGCTGTAGTCGTTGGC
>Ga0210390_10000770_pt1 | contig 32712 bp, 32 predicted proteins | sample IncBWH11OmetaG_FD_161050 | JGI IMG/M metagenome (GOLD analysis project Ga0210390, IMG submission 161050) | Forest soil microbial communities from Barre Woods Harvard Forest LTER site, Petersham, Massachusetts, United States - Inc-BW-H-11-O ...
ACATGGAACCGCGTCGCAGGAATCCCCTACGCCGCTACCCGACGGCGGTTTGCATCAGCGTGTGGCATTTCGGACTCACCCAGTCCAAGACGAGAGCGTTGAACAGCCCTGGTTGGGGCAACGGACGATCGGATCCTGGGATTTACTATGATCGGCTCCGAGGCAGGCGAGGTGATGGCGGCAATACAGACTGCGATACTTGCTGATTTGTCGTATACGAAGCTGCGTGACGCTGTCTTTGCGCACCTCACCGTCGCCGAGGGCTTGGGACCCCTGTTCGAAAGCGTGAGGCCGCGGTCCCTCTGAACCGTCGGGCGTTGAACGACCCGATCGAGCCGCTTCGGGACGCCTATGGCGTGTGTGCCTTCAGGCCTCGGCTTGCTATAGCCTGCCATGCTGCCTCGGGGGTGTCGGCGAATTCGAACAGCGCGAGGTCGGTGGGCTCGATAACGTCTTCCTCGATCAGCGCGTCGAAGTTCACCACGCGCCGCCAATAGGCCTGATCGAATAGCACGATCGGCATCGCCGGCGCCTTTTGCGTCTGTTCCAGCGTGAGGATTTCGAACAGTTCGTCCATGGTGCCGAAGCCGCCGGGGAACACCACTAGAGCGTTGGCGCGCATCGCCAGGTGCATCTTGCGCATGGCGAAGTAGTGGAACTGGAAGGTCAGCTCGGGCGTGCTGTACGAATTGGGCTGTTGCTCCTTGGGCAACGTGATGTTGTAGCCGATGCTTGGCGCGCCGGCATCGAATGCCCCGCGGTTCGCGGCCTCCATTATGCCTGGGCCGCCGCCGGTCGCAATGACGTTGTCGCGCCAGCGATCGTGCGGGGCGAAGGCACCGCCGCGTTCCGAGATGATCCGCCCAAGCTCGCGCGCCGCGCTGTAGTGCGCCGAGCGCTGCAACATGCGCTGCGCGCTGGCCCGCTCGGCGTCTGTGGTTGCTGCGGCCATCGCCGCTTCGGCCTGCTCGGGCGACGGCGTGCGCGCACTGCCGAATATGATGACGGTGGAGCGGATGCCCCAGTCGCGCAGCAGCAACTCGGCCTTCGCGTATTCGAGCGCGAAGCGGATGTCGCGCACTTCGTCGCGCAGCAGGAAATCGAGATCTTCGACCGGCAGCTTATAGCTGCGCGAACGACGCTGCGCGGTGTTGTCGGGCATGGGCATCACCCGGCGGAAAAGCGGAGGACGACGTTTTCCAGCAACCGGGAAATCGGGCCTTCGAAGCCGCCGTTGCGCCACAGGCTGCCACAAAAGGTGATCGAGCCAACCGAAAACACAGCGCCGCCGGACGGCGTGTCGAAATACACGATCTCGCCACGCGCCAGGTCCGCGATCGGCTCGCCATTCATGCTGATCACGTTGGACAGCCACTCTTCCAGCACGGTGAAGAACGAGGGCAGCGGGTTTTCCGAGCGTGCCAGAATCACCGCGTTGTCCGGCGTGCCAAGCATCGGCTCGGCGCGATCCAGTTCGAAACCAGCCGCGCCGCCGCCGGACAATCCGTAGTCGCCAAGCACGTCTTCCTCGATGCCTTCGAACATCCAGGCGAAGCGCTGATCGTGCGAGGCCGCCAGGCGGCGATAGTGCGTGCCCTCGAAGGCCGCCTGGCAGGAAAAGCCGACGCCGACCAGCATCTGCGGCGGTCTGCGGTTGCGCCGCCACAGCCCGCCCAACTGGCCATCGGTCTGATGATAGTACTCGCCTGGCTCGGCCGCCCACGTTCGAATGCCACCCTCCGCGCGGCGCAGTTCGATCAGGTGTGGGTTCGCTTTGTCGCGCGCGACGCGCCAGTAGAAGCCGTTGCCGCCGAGATAGCACAGCCGGCCGCCCTGCTGCGTGTACGCGGCGAGCGCATCGATCGTGCCGAGCGTGTGGTATTCGGGATGCGATCCGGTGAGCACCGTGCGATAGGGCGCGATCAGCGCAACGCCTTCGTCGTCCAGGTCCTCGTCCGTGACGATGTCGAAGTCGAAGTCCTTCGCCTCCAGCCACGCCAGCAGATGCAGGTCGGCCGGATAATGCCGCATGCCGGAGCCGCGAGGATCGCAGAATGTCAGGAAGCCCGGGCGCATCGTGAGTATCGGCCGATGGCGAGACGAGAAGGAAATGCCGCTGTCATCGATATGCCGGTTGTAGGTCGAACGTCCGTAGATCGGATACTCGCGCGGATTGTGGGGATAGGCACGCCACGCTGCGACGCGCTCGTAGTATCCCGCATCGACGCTGCTGCGCTCATGATTGGCGTAGGCCTGATACGTGAAGGTCGAGGCCAGGAACGCGATCGGTGCGAACGGCCCTTGCCGGCACGGCAGAACGTAGAGCGGCAGCCAGTCTTCGCCGGCGTCGCAGGTCAGATGCAGCGCATAGGCGCCGCTGCGCAGATCGTCCGGCACGGTCCAGGAGAAATCCGCCTGCCAGCCACAGTCGCCCAGATCGTCGGCGTGAAAATGGATAGCGCCGTAGTCCTGCGGCGCGTGACGCCAGCACTGCTCGCGGCCGGTCCAGCGCGTGCCAACCATGGCGCGTGTCGGCATGTTCACCAGACGGCCGTGGCACGCGTGCGGACCAATGTCGTTTAATTCTTGTGTGTCGATGCAGCGCGAGAAGTCCCAGCCTGCCAGCAGGTTGCCAGGAAGCGCATCGAGTGGGGCGCCGGCATCAGGCCACGACGTGACGAAGCCGCGCAGGATCGCGGGGTCCTCCAATTTTCCGGTGAAATGGTGTTGCGGGGCTGTCGTGTTCTCAGCCGCGATCAGCAGCGTGCCGCGCGACGGCAAGCCGACGCCGGGTGCGGAAGTCTGTGCCGTGACCGGCGCGCCATCCAACGGGTGCTGTCCGATGACCACACGGCCGCCGGTGGGGTCCACGGCGAGCCACACACGGTACCAACGGGAGCGCTGCATGGGTGTGCCGGTCGCAAGTTCGATCGTTTTGCCGTGTGACCTGATCCGCGCCGTCGCGCCGTTTGCGCCAATCAACAACGCGACGCTGGCTTCGCCGGATTCCTCGGCCAGCATTACCTGGCCGGCGTCGGCGAGGCCGAGGCGCGCCAACACGGTCCAGGTGCAGGCTGCATTCGTATCGCGCGTCGGGCTTGCGCCGACGACACCGTACGAACCGAGATGTATCGGCTGCCTCCGTCCTCCGAACGACTGGTCGAAGCGATGCGACAGGTCCTCGAAGCGCATGCCAGGACCGTCAGGATTGGGGTCGCCGCTCAGCACACGTACCAGGCGGGCGCGGTACGATCCGCCAGTGCGTAGGCTGACATGCGCGGTGAATGTCTCGCCTGGACGATGCGAGAAGCGGTCGAGATAGCCGGTGATCGGCAGTTCCGTGTCAGCCATGCGGCGAGGCTGGCGGGCGGAGATCGGCACTGTCAAGCTGATCAGTCAATGAATGAGATTGCCGCGTCGCTTCGCTCATCGCAATGACAGGGTACGTGCGATGAGTGGGGACGGCTTGACAGGGGATGCGCCCTTGACGGGCCATGGTGGCCTCGCCACGGTGCATGCAGGCAGCGAAGAGTCTGCGAGCCAGGGACGGCGGCCGCGCCACGGGGGTCTCACATGATTCGACGTGCCATCCTCATCACATTGAGCGCCCTGGCGGGTCTGACGGCCGCCGCGCCGTCGGTTTCGGCAGAAACCTTCAAGTGTCCGCATGTCGGCGGCAACTTCACCTTCGGCCAGGAAGCCAACATCAACAGTCTGGACCAGATGACGTCCGGCACGATCTCCACGCGCAACATCGCCATGAACATGTTCGAATCGCTGATGACGCGCGACGAGAACTTCAATCCGATCCTGGAGCTCGCCGATTCCATGGCGGAGACACCGGATCATCTGACCTACACCTTCAGGCTGCGGCAGGGCATCCGGTTCCACAACGGCAAGGAGATGACATCGGCCGACGTCGTCGCCTCGTTCGACCGCTACGCCAGGGTCGGCCTCTATCGCAGCTCGCTGGCCAACGTCGATCGCTGGGACGCGCAGGACAAATACACGTTCGTGATCCACCTGAAGAAGGTGCAGCCGACCTTCCTTGAGATCCTCAGCGCGTTCAGCGCGCCGATCGTCATCGTCCCGGCGGAGGAGAAGGACGATCCGCCGATGCAGCTCAAGACGATCGGCACCGGGCCCTGGCAACTGGTCGAGTCGGTGCCAGGCGGCTACGTGAAGATGAAGCGCTACGAGGGTTACAAGCCTAACACCAACTTCGAGCAGAAGACCGGCTTCGGCGGCTACAAGCAGGCGTGCTTCGACACGGTTACCTTCCGCATCGTGACCGAGCCACAGGCGCGCGTCGCCGGCCTGAGGACGGGCGAGTTGCAGGGTGTCGAGGACCTGCCGACCAAGTCACTGGCGGATTTGAAGGCCGACAAGAACACCACCATCATCCCGCTGCAGAACTGGTGGATTCAGATCGCGCAGCCGAATGTCTCGGTGCCACCGACCGACAACCTGATGTTCCGCAAGGCAGTCCAGACGGTGCTTGACATGGACGAGATCATGGATGCGGCATCGGACGGCAATTATCGGCTGAACGTCGGTTTCCAGTATCCCAATCAGGCGTTCTACTCGGACGCCGGCAAGGAGACCTACAACATCAAGGACCCGGAACTGGCGAAGAAGTACCTGGCGCAGTCGGGCTACAAGGGTGAGCCGGTCGTGCTGCTGACCGACAAGGACTATCCGGCGATGTACAATTCGGCGCTGGTCATGCAGCAGGAGATGCAGGCGATCGGTATCAAGGCCGAGTTGAAAGTGGTGGACTGGCCGACTTCGGCCAACATGGCGCTGAAGCCGGATACCGGCTGGAATTTCTTCTACACGGGTTGGGGAACTCAGCCTGCTCTGGGCGCACTCGCCACCATGCAGTTCTTCGTGCAGCCGGGCGCGGTGTATATGCCGAAAGGCGGGCAGGACGATCCCCAGGTTCTGGCGCTGTGGAACGACATGAACAGTCTGCCCACGGTGGAAGGCCGCAAGGACGCGTTCGCCAAAATGCAGAAATATGTGCTGGAGCAGGTCTACACGCTGCCGCTGGGCTCGCTGACCAAGGTGCAGGCTGTGCGGTCCAACGTGAAGGGTTACGTGCCCTACCGCATCCCGCGTATGTCGAACGTGTGGTTCGCGAACTGAGCCGGAGGCATGCCGGGCATCATCCTGCGACGACTGGGCAGCGCGCTGCCTATCCTGCTGATCGTCTCGCTGATCACCTTCGCCATGATCCATCTGATCCCCGGCGATCCTGCGGTGACGATCGCCGGGCTGTCCGCCACGCCTGAGCAAATTGCGAACATCCGCCATGATCTCGGCCTCGATCAGCCGCTGCTGACGCAGCTTTGGCGCTGGTACGCAGGACTGCTGCACGGCAATCTTGGCCGTTCGCTGCTGCTGGGCCAGCCGGTGGTGTATGCCACGATGCTGCGACTGCCGGTGACGCTGGCGCTATCGGCCTACGCGCTGGTCATCACGCTGCTGATAGGCCTGGTCACCGGCATCGCCGCGGCGCTGCGGCAGAACACCTGGGTGGACCAGGTGGCGATGCTGTTGGCGATGATCGGCATCTCGCTGCCGAATTTCTATCTTGGCCTGCTGATGATCATCTTCTTCGGAGTCGAGCTGCGCTGGCTGCCGACCGGCGGCTATATCGCGTTCACCGATGATCCGCTGGGCTGGCTCGCCACCTCCACCATGCCGGCGATCTCGCTGGCGCTGCTGCTGGCAGGGCTGCTGGCGCGCATCACGCGTTCCACCATGCTCGAGGTCCTGCGTCAGGACTACATCCGTACGGCGCGCGCCAAGGGGCTGCCGCGACGGAAGGTGGTGGTGAAGCATGCGCTGTCCAATGCGCTGATCCCGATCACCACCGTGATCGGCATCATCGTCAGCCTGCTGATCTCTGGTGCGGTGGTGACCGAGACGCTGTTCTCAATCCCGGGCCTCGGCCAGTTGCTGACGCAGGCGGTGCTGAACCGCGACTATCCGATGGTGCAGGGCGGGCTGCTGATTACCACGGCGCTGCTGGTGCTGGTGAACATCGGCGTCGATGTCTGCTACGCGCTGCTCGATCCGCGGGTGCGCTACGATGGCGCCTGACACCGCTTTGATCGCTCTGCCGGCGGAGCTGGAGGACGCGGTCCCGGTCCGTCACCGTCATCCGGCGTGGGCGACGTTGCGGCGATTGCTGCATCATCGACTGTTCCTCACCGGGCTGGCGCTGTTCGCCGTCATCGCCATCGTGGCGGCGCTGGCGCCGTGGATCGCGTGGGTTGATCCGGACAAGCTGGCGATGCGCCAGAAGTTCCTGCCGCCGTCAGCAGAGCACCTGTTCGGCACCGACAATTTCGGGCGGTCGCTGTGGTCGCGTGTGGTGTGGGGCGCGCGGTTGTCGATGATCATCGGTGCGTCGGTGGTGGCGATCAACGCGGTGTTCGGCACGCTGATCGGCGCGGCGGCGGGGTATTTCCGCGCGCTCGACAACGTGCTGATGCGTGTCAATGACGCGCTGATGGCGTTTCCCGCAGTGCTGTTGGCGATTGCTGTCACCGCGGTGCTGGGGCCGTCGGTGAACGACGTGATCATCGCGTTGGGCGTGGTCTATACGCCGCGCACCGCGCGCATCGTGCGGTCGTCGGTGATCGTACTGCGGGAGATGGAGTATGTGCAGGCGGCGGTGGCTGTGGGGGCGGGGCATTGGCGCATCCTGCGGCGGCACATCCTGCCGAACGCGATGGCGCCGCTGATCGTGCAGTTGTCGTTCCTGTTCGCCTACGCGGTGCTGACCGAGGCGACGCTGTCGTTCCTTGGCGTAGGCGCGGTACCGCCGACGCCGACGTGGGGGAACATCATGGCGGAGGGGCGGCAGTACATGATCGATGCGCCGTGGATCATCACGATACCCGGGGCGGCGTTGATGATCACGGTGCTGGGGCTGAACCTGCTGGGCGACGGGTTGCGCGATGTGCTCGATCCGCGGCTGAGGGTGCAGCAGTGAGGCGGTGGTGGCTTGGCCCCCTCCCCCAACCCCCTCCCGCGAGGGGAGGGGGAGGACCTGGATGACGCTTCTCTCGGTCAGCAACCTCACCACGGCGTTTGCCACTTCGCGCGGCGAGATCACCGCGGTGGAGGATGTCTCGTTCAGCCTTGATGAAGGCGAGATCCTGGGCATTGTCGGGGAATCGGGCTCCGGCAAGAGCGTCACCGCACTGACCATCATGGGACTGCTGCCGCAGCCACCTGCACGCGTGGCCGCCGGCGAGGTGCGGTTTGCCGGCGAAGTGCTGACCAAACTCTCGGACTCCCGCATGCAGCGCATCCGCGGGCCCGGCATCGCCATGGTGTTCCAGGAGCCGATGACCTCGCTCAACCCGGTGTTCACGATTGGCGATCAGGTCATGGAAACCATCCGCGCCCATGAACGCCTTTCGCAGCGCGCCCTGTATGCGCGTGCACTGGAAATGCTGGAGAAGGTCGGCATCCCGTCCGCAGCTCGCCGCATGGCCGACTATCCGCATCAGCTATCCGGCGGGCAGCGCCAACGCGTGATGCTGGCGATCGCGCTTGCCTGCCGACCACGCCTGCTGATCGCCGACGAGCCCACGACGGCGCTCGACGTCACGATCCAGGCGCAGATCCTCGACCTGATGATGGACCTGCGCGACGAGTTCGGCATGGCGATCATCATCATCACGCACAACATGGGCGTGGTCGCGGAGACGGCCGACCGGGTGCTGGTGATGTATGCCGGCCGCATCGTGGAGGAGGCGCCGGTCGCGCGTCTGTTCGACCATCCGTTGCACCCGTACACGCGCGGTCTGCTGGAATGCGTCCCCTCGCTCGATCAGGACCACGAGCGCCTGGTGGCGATCCAGGGCGCTCTGCCCGACCCAGCGCGCCGCCCGGCCGGCTGCCGCTTCACGCCCCGCTGCCGTCATGCCGTAGCCGCTTGCGCCGTCGCCCTCCCGCCACTGGCCGCCTTCGAGACCGGCCACACCGCTGCCTGCATCCGCGTGGCGGAGCTGACATGACGCCGCTGATCGAGGCCGCCGCCCTGACCAAGCACTTCCCGGTGCGCGTCGGAAGCCTGCTGCATCGACACACCATCCCGCTGCGCGCGGTGGACGACGTGGCGCTGCGCATCGAGCCGGGCGAGACACTGGGCCTGGTTGGCGAGTCCGGCTGTGGGAAATCTACCCTCGGCCGGCTGCTGATCCGGCTGATCGCGCCGACTGCCGGCAACGTCATCTTCGACGGCGCCGACATCACCCGGCTCGCGCCGGCCAAGCTGCGCGAGAAGCGACGCGGCATGCAGATCATCTTCCAGGACCCGTATGGCGCACTCAATCCGCGCATGTCGGTCGCGGATATCATCGCCGAACCGTTGCTGATTCACGGGGCACGGGCTGGCGCGGAAACACGCCAAAGGGTCGATGCGATGCTGGATCTCGTCGGCCTTCCCACCCGCGTGCGCGACCGCTTCCCGCATGAATTCTCCGGCGGCCAGCGCCAGCGGATCGGTATAGCCCGTGCGCTGGTGCTCCGGCCGAAGTTCGTCGTCTGCGATGAACCGGTGTCGGCACTGGACGTCTCGGTACAGGCGCAGATCGTGAACCTGCTGCAGGATCTGCAAGGCGAGCTGGGACTGACCTATCTGTTCATCGCCCATGACCTCGGCGTGGTGAAGCACATCTCGACGCGGGTGGCGGTGATGTATCTGGGCAAGATCGTCGAGCTCGCCGACAAGCGCAGCCTCTATACCGATCCGCAGCACCCCTACACCAAGGCGCTGATCGCCGCGGTGCCGATTGGGCATCCGGCGGAGCGCACCAGGGCGCGACAGGCGCGCGAACGTCTGGCCGGCGACATTCCGAGCGCCCTGAACCCGCCGTCCGGCTGCCGCTTCCACACCCGCTGCCCGCACGCGATGCCGATCTGCCGGGAACAGGAACCCGCCCTCACCCAACCGGCGCCGGGCCGCTCGGTCGCTTGTCACCTGGTGAGCTGAACGTGACGGAACGCTGCACTCAGGACCCGGTTAACTTTTCATTGCGTATCCTTCTCGATTCCGCATATATCCATCCTTAGGTTTAGTTAACGACACGAAGATGCAACACCTTCGGGGGGTGGCGCACTTCCGTTCCTACTCTGTTCGCCAGGATGGCCATAGAAATGGAAGATTTCGCCGAAATTACTGCCCTTGTCGCCGACCGGGCCACTTTATTCCGCCATGGACTCATTCGCCTGCTGCAAGAGCGCAGGGGCGCCTGGTCATTTGCCGAGGCAGGCACGGCGGAAGAGGTTCAGGCACATCTCAGTGTCGAGTCGGTCGATCTGGTTCTGTTGGATCTGCAGCTTGCCGGAGGTCGTGAGCTGACCGGTCTGCGCCGGCTGCGCGAGCGGTTCCCCGATCAGACGATCGCCATTGTAGCCGACAGCGAAGAGCGCGAGGTGATTCTCGCCTGCCTCGCCGCTGGTGCAAACGGCTACATTCCGAAGTCGGCCACGCTGGCGCAGTTCCTGCGGGCGATCGAGACCATTCTATCGGGTGGCGTGTTCGCGCCGGCGGCGCTGGCTGGTCTGGCGCAGGCTGTTGCTCCCGCGCGTGAGCCGGAGGCGATCCGTCTGGCGGTGCAATTGACTGAGCGGCAACTGGAGGTCTTCCACCTGCTGTCGCAGGGCTGTGCCACCAAGACGATCGCACGCAGGCTTGGGCTTGCGGTCGGTACGGTGAAGGTGCACCTGGCTGGGATCTATCGCGTGCTCGGCGCGCATAACCGCGTGGAAGCGATCGCCAAGGCCGGTGGCGGGTATGTGCAGGCGGTGAAGCTACCCGATAGCGTGGCGCTGGTGGATGAGTTCAGCGGCTGAGGGATTGGCGCGGTTCGTACGGCCGGGCCGGGCCGTTAGTTGATTTCGTACTGAAAGAAGCCTCCCGGTTGGAGGTTTGGAGCTGCAGCAATTCGCAATCTGCTCAGCTTCGTCGCGGAGTTGGGCAAACAGCAAACCAGCTTGGCGCCCTTCGAGCTGACACTAGAACCAATTTGAAAGACCTCCGCCCGTAGCGTGACATTGGCGCATCGGTAGTCGCGCGCCATGACTGTTCGATACGGCCAGGGATCACGTAACACTATCACAGGTGCAGGGAGCGATGGTTCGAAAGAACTTGGCAAATACTAGCGCAGCGTTCGCCCCAAAAAGGGAAATTGACCCTGGCAATTACACGTTATCAATAATCATCCCATGTTACAACGAAGCGGCCAACTTGTGGGCGATCGTCGATCGCGTACAGAAATCGGAGATTGCTCGCAAGGAAATCGTCATTGTCGATGATGGTTCTACCGATGGTACACGCGCGCTCCTGGAACGGAAAATCGCGCCCTTCGTGTCGAAGATTTTGTATCATCCGGTGAATCGCGGAAAGGGCGCGGCTTTGCGGAGCGGGCTTGCGGCGGTGAGCGGCGATCTCGTGCTGATTCAGGATGCGGATCTCGAATATGATCCGAGCGAATATCCGCGACTGGTGGCTCCGATCCTGCATAAGGGCGCCGATGTGGTTTATGGTTCGCGCTTCCGCGGCGATGCGGCGCACCGTGTCGCTTACTTCTGGCACATGGTGGGCAACCGGATCTTGACCCTGATGTCTAATGTCCTGAGTGGTCTCAACCTGACCGATATGGAGACCGGCCACAAAGTGTTTCGTCGAGAAGTGATCCAGTCGATCACTTTGGAAGAAGATCGCTTCGGCATTGAACCCGAGATGACCCTTAAGCTCGCGAGGCAGCATTCGGTCTTCTTTGAGGTCGGCATCGCTTATTGCGGCCGAACCTACAAAGAAGGCAAGAAAATCGGCCTCAAAGACGCATTTCGCGCTGTTTATGTTATGTTGAAATACGGCATCAGGCGGCAGTCATCTGACGGCCCCGTCTTACACAACAGCGAGGACCGGCGAATCGGTGGAAGCCGCAATACCGCCGCGATGGACGGCTTTGCACGGGCGAAGGTCGCAGCAAACTGAGTGTCATCCTGGCCACATTGATAACTCACGATACAGTACCGATCGCCTGCACTCGTTGTCCAACGCCACCTGACGCCGCGTCGGTGGCAAGTACTTGCGGGCAAACGGTGCGATGAACCCCCGGTCGCCGAGCGTCTCGCTTGCTAACGGCTATGCAAGCAACACAATCGCAAGGCAGGGTTTGTCTGCCGCGTCTTGGGCAGACAGCCGTGCCTCCACACTCTGCCTGACAGCTCTAATTGCCACACTATGGCTGGCAACACACCCGTACATGGGTGTTATCCTCGATTCCAGGTTCTATACTGTCCAGACCCTCAGTGCATTGCTCCCCGGGCGCTTCGCCGATGACTTGTATTTCCGCTATGGGTCGCAGGGCCAGTTCACTTTGTTCACGCTCGCTTACAAGCCCTTGCTCGCCACTTTTGGCACAGCAAAAGCGGCCATGATACTGACAGTGTTCGGCCAAGGGTGCTGGGTTTGCGGCCTCATTTACCTTAGCCGCGGTATCTTCCGGGATAGCCGATCCGTGCGCGCTGCGGTCGTGGCGGCCATCGTTCTGCCTGGCGGCGTAATGTTCAGCTACGGCGAGTCGTTCCTGACACCACGACTTTTGCCGAGGCCGCTACATTGTGGGCACTTGGGGCGATGCTGCGTGGTCGGTCTGTCCGGGCACTTGTTCTTCTTGTTTGCTCCGCAGCAATACATCCGATCATGACGCTGCCCGGTTTCGCCGTTCTATTCCTTTACGAGGCTTCACGCCAGCGTGTTTGGTGGGTGTTGGGCGCTCTTGCTGTGGTCGTGTTGCTCGGTTTGGCATTTGCTGGCGTTCAACCCTTCGTGCGGATATTTGAGAGCTTCGATCCGGCCTGGTTTGCCGTCGTGCGGGTACGAGACTTCTTCTGCCTGCTCACACAGTGGACACCCTTTGACTGGCTAAAAACGTGCAACATGTTCGCACTGGCCGCGTTAGGGCTGAGCCTGGCTGAACCGCGCGAGCGGAGATTTATCGCCGCGGTGACAGCCGTCGCGGTTGGTGGTCTCGCTGTAGCTCTGCTTGGCGGCGATCTCTTCCACAACGTGCTTATCATCGATGCGCAGCAATACCGTGCCACTTGGCTGTTGGCGGTTGTGGCAAATCTTTTTGCGGGCCCCCTGCTTCTGCGCCTTCGCGGAAATGGCAGATCTTCAGTTACTACAGCCGCTCTCACGCTCGCTATAGGCACACTGGTCCTGACGAGGTTCCTTAGCGCGGGGTACCTCGTTGCGACACCGATGATCGTATGCGCCGGGTTTGCCTTGGCCTGGCGTGGACCAATCCCAGCCCGCGCTCGCACGTTCGGCATTTTGATCGTAGGGGCCATGTGCGGGATGGCTCTTTTGGTCCTGTATTCATTCACGATATGGATTGAGGACGCGCCCAGTTTATTCTGGCAAATAACGCGTGGGCTTGGACTCACTATTGCTGCTCTAGCCATCGTTGTACACCTGAATGCCTCCGCTGACGCACGCAGCAGCAGAGCAGTCACCTATCCGCTAACCGTGTTCGCGGTTGGTTTGTTTTCCATCGCTGTCCTCAACTGGGATCAGCGCACGCCGTGGACGAAATTTGTCGAGACGGCGGACGCTGCGCCCGAACCACTGTCCTCTTGGCTACTCAATCAGAAATCTGTCTATTGGGAAGGTGACGTGCGCGTACCGTGGTTTGTTTTGAAGCGACCCAGCTACTTTTCTTGCGCCCAAGGAACGGGATCCCTATTCTTTCGCAACACTGCGGTCAGCTATCAACACAGGTATGAGATTTTCCAACAATTGCGGACGTTGGATTTCGGACAGGATCCCGCGTGCCCGTCGGCATCGGCCCTGGCGGTACCATCTGCTGATCGCGACGAACTCGCATCCATCTGCGCGAGCGAGCCTGACCTCGATGCGCTTGTGCTAACCCGACCGTTGGCAAGTCCCCCCATGCACATATGGGTATCACCGGTCCGATTTGAGGACATCAGACCGATCGATGGAAGGCTTCGGGTGTTCTCTACAAATGAGTTTTTTGTCTATTCGTGCGCGGTTTTCCGATGATTGCCGCAGCTAAGGACTACGAATCCCTCGGGGCCATTTCCAACACAGCGGAGCCGCCGCCAACGATAGCGAAGCCAACCGAAGATACCAGGCGAGGTCTCTTCGCGGCGCGCCAAGAAACCCTCGCCTTGGCCGGTGTCCTCGCCGTTGCACTGGCGGTGCGACTATGGGCAGTTTTGACCCAGACCTACATTCTTTATCCTGACGAAACATACCAATATTTCGAACCGGCCCACCGCCTCGCCTTTGGCTACGGCATTGTCACCTGGGAGTATCTGGACGGTATCCGTTCGTGGCTGTTCCCCGGTGCAATAGCGGGGCTGATGCGAATCGCCGCAGTATTCTCCGGTCAACCGCAAACCTATGTCATGCTGGTTCGTCTCGTCAGCATCGCCCTCTCGCTTGCAGTGCCATATGTCGGGTTTCGGTTGGCGGATCGCCACTTCGGCTGCGGACCCGCCGTGGCGGCTGGTCTCCTCTGCGCGTTTTGGTATGAACTGATCTACTACGCGCCCGTCTCGATGACGGAAGAGCCTGCCGCACATCTGGCCTTGGTGGCGCTCTGGCTTGGCGAACCATTTGCTGACCGTCCCGAACTTCCGTCTCGCCGGCTGGCACTGGCCGGTGCATTGTTCGGGCTCGCGGTGTGTTTGCGCTATCAGTATGGCCCTGCTCTGGCAGCGGCAGCGTTGTGGCAGCATGTCGGCGATCGTCGACGCCTGCTGTTGGTCGGGGGCGCCGGACTTGCTGTTGTGGCGGCTGGGTCCGGCCTGCTCGATGCCCTCACCTTGGGCGCGCCGTTCCAATCGATCTGGCTCAACTTCCAGCGCAATGCGGTGGACGGTATGAGCGGTGCGATGGGCGTAGAACCCTGGTTCTATTTAGCCGCGTATTTCCTGGTCGCCTGGGGTGCGTTTTTCCCGCTGTTCGTGGTCCTTGCCGTGGTGGGAGCGACGCGGGCGCCTGCGTTTGCTGTCGCGGTCGTCATGACAATTGTGTTGCATTCGCTGACCCCGCACAAGGAGGTGCGCTTCATCTACCTCGCCATTGCGACGGCGCCGATCCTGATTGGCTTGGGATGCGCGCGGTTGCTCACGCTGCCGATGTTGCGTCGCCATCCTGTCACAGCCGCGGCGACGGGCATCCTTGTCATGCTGCTCCCGGTTGCCGACGCGATGGCCGCCCGGGCGCATGTCTTGCCTGCCGAGGCCTGGCGCATTGACCGGTCCACGACGCGGGCATTTCTTGCAGCAAACACCACCCCGAACGTGTGCGGTGTCGGTGTCAGTGAATTCTGGGTGTATCGCACTGGCGGCTATACTTATCTGCACCGCGATGTCCCAATGTATTTCGAGACATTCGAACGTGCGCAGCACGTCGACGGTCTGGACAATCGGCTTGCCATATCGGTCGTGCGAGGCGGCGAGGATGTGCCGCAATATCCGGACGCCGACTTCGCTGCCGCCAGCAGGAGATTCAACCTCCTGATCGCGCCCGAGAATGGCGCACTGCCGGGATTCTCCCGCATGGGCTGCTATGGCAAGGATACTTTGGGGCACGCCGAAATTTGCCTGTTCCGCCGCCCTGGCGGGTGCCTGTGATCCCTCGTAGTCGCGGTTTGCTCAGGGGATGCCCTGAGCCACGTGTGGGCCGGCTTGCCGGCATTGAAGCGGGGCGCGGCATTGCCGCGATCGGCGTTGTCCTGTGCCACGTCGCTCTTATCCTGACAAAGACCTATGACGCGCAAACATCTATTGGTGTCTTCCAATTCGGGCGCGTTGGGGTCGATTTTTTCTTCGTCTTGAGCGGATTCATCATTGCCAATGCACATCGTGAGGACATCGGTTGTCCTGCGCGACTTGGTCACTACCTGATGCGTCGGCTTTCCAGGGTCATGCCGACCTATTGGATCGCCTTGGCGTTGACCTTGACGCTGGGGGGGCACGCACTGTCTGCATTTGACATGGCGGTGGCAGCTTTACTGCTGCCCTCCAGCCACGGGTCACCTGTCATTGTCGCTTGGACGCTCCAGTACGAGTTGGTTTTTTATGCCGCGTTCTCTTCCCTGATCATCTGCAAGAAAGTGGGAGTGTCCGTATTGGTTCTTTGGTTTGTGTGGATCCTCACGTCACTGTGGGGGGGAAATAGCCCTTGGCTGCCTCAATCCCTATATGGACCGTTGAATATCGAGTTTTTTCTGGGGATGGGCGCTGCCTATTGGCTTCAGAACCACACCGTGCCGGCACCGAGATCACTGTTCCTCGTCGGGTTTGGTTTGTTGTGCGCGGTGGCGATTACCGACCATGCAGGCAACCTGAACTCGGCCAATCTTTGCCGAATCCCCTATGGAGTAGCCGCGGCTGTAATAGTGGTAGGTTTGGTGGGATCGGAGCAGCGCGGCCTTATTTCTGTGCCCGCTATTTTCCAAAGTTTGGGAGCCGCGTCCTATTCGATTTACCTGTTCCATCTGCCGTTCATCACCTTGGTGTGGGTGTTTTGGCTTGAGGCTGGACTTGATAGGTCGATGACACCCACGGCGAGCTTTCTGCCACTGGCGATCGGCGGTGTCGGCGGCGGGATGTTGATGTCGCGGCTTGTCGAGTTTCCGCTCATGCGCTTGCTGCGCGGTGGCCTCAGTCGGATCCGGCTCTCGCGGCACCGGCGCGGTATTCGGCGATCTCCAGAGGTCGAGGGGTGGACCATGTGTCATGACCACAGGCCAGCACCGTGAGCAATATCAGACAGTCGCCAAACGGGCTGACATCCCTCAGAGGCGAATACGCGAACACCGTCTTCATCGCAGCGGCTCTGATCCCGCCGCTGTTCGCGGCAGCCGTGCTCTGGATACTGCCCGTTGCCGGCCTTAGCGTCGACCGAAGCGCGATGGCAGCCCGCGACTACACGGACATGTGGATAGCCGGTCACCTCGTCGCGCTCGGACAGGGTGATACTTTGTTCGATCTGGCGGCGTTCAATGCCGCGTTGCATGCCATGTTCGGTGCGGGCTTTCCTCACCAGGTATGGCCCTATCCGCCGCCGATCCTGTTGCTTGCCGTCCCGCTGTCTCTGCTCCCGCTGCTGCCTGGATTTCTGCTGTACACGGGGGGAACGGCAGCGCTGTTATGGCTGGCGTTGCGCTCCGGGGGTTTGACGAGACCGGCATGCGCTGCGGTGCTGCTCAGTCCGGCACTCGCCGACAATGCTCTTGCCGGCCAGAACGGGAGTTTGACGGCAGCACTGCTGTTTGGTGGTCTTTTTCTCGTGCATCGTCGTCCAGCCCTGGCTGGTGCCATCCTCGGGGCACTGGTCATCAAGCCACAATTGGGGATGCTGATTCCCCTGTGCCTCATCGCTGCCGGCAATTGGCGCGCTCTCCTCGCAATGGCGACCTCTGCGAGCCTCCTGATCGTGGCCTCGGCTCTCTTGTTTGGCGTCGACGCCTGGGTCGGGTTCCTTGTGCATACGCGACCGATGATTGCGGCAATACTGGAGGCGCCGTGGCAGGCGCTGCCGGCGCAACAGAACTTCGCGAGCCCTCTGATGGCCGCGCGATCGATCGGAGCGAGCCTCGAGGTCGCCTGCGGCCTCCAGACGGCTGTTACGCTGCTGTGTGGCGCGGTTGCCTGGTGGGCGTGGCGGGCGCCCTATTTTGAGCGGATCCCGCGAGTGGCGCTGACCGGGCTTCTCGCTGTCGCAGCAGCGCCCTGGGTCCACACCTACGACATGATCCCGTTGTCCGTGGCGGTCGTTGTGCTTGCCCCAACGACGTGCCGACCCTTATTGGCCTTACTTGGCTTTGCCTGGTTCTGGCCAGGAGCCGTGGTGCTGCTGCCAGTCCCGTTGCCTTTTTCGGTAGCCAGCATAGCGGCTGTCGCATGGTTGGTCTGGCGAGAGAGTCGACACGGCGGAAGCGCAGCCTGGGGCATTCCGTCCACTCTCGGGCACGCAGGAAAGCCTATTGGATCGCGGGCGGGGCAGGCCGCTGGTTAGCAACTTCAGCGGCCTGGGCCGATTACTGATCTTTACTACGATGGCGCTATCGATATTGACAGGCACGCGGTAACGTCTTTCTGACGCAGCCATACCTTTTCGCCACGCTGCGCGAGCATTTCTGACGTTTTTGAAACGATACTGCAAGAGCGCACGAGTAAAATCTGCTCGTGCGCTGATCCCAAGCCCAGCGCGCCGGTTGAAGCCGCCCGTTCCTTTCGTGGCCGTGGCGGTGCCAGCTTGAGCATGGATGAGACCTCCCGGCTGTAGCCGGCACATACCCTAACGAAAGGAACCGACTGATGATCGCACACGCTTACTCTCTCCTCGGGCGCCTGATGGTTGACCGCAAGGGCGTCACCGCCATGGAATACGGCGTGATCGCCGCCGGCATTGTCCTGGTGGTCGCAACGGCTGCCGCCACACTGGGCACGAACGTGTCGGCCCTCTTCACCAGCATCGCCGGGAAGCTCTGATCCGTAGTGAAGCGGGCACCAGCCAGGGCTGACCTCGCGGACGAAACCGCGCGGTGCCGTGGCTGGCCCGCTGCCGATGAAAGGAACCGACTGATGGTCGCGCGTTGTCTGGCGCTTTTGGGTTGCCTGAGAGCCGACCGCAAGGGCGTAACCGCGATGGAATACGGCGTGATCGCCGCGGGTATCATCTTCGTGGTTGCCGCAGCCGCCATCACGTTGGGCAGCAGCATTTCAGCACTGTACAACAGCTTCGGCAGCAAGATTTGAGCACGGGCGCGCCGGCGCTTCCTGTCTCCCTGGTCGAAGACCACGCGGTGACAATTCCAGATCAGCGTCGACCAGGAGAACCGGTCATGACCGTGCCACTTTTGCTCCCAGCGTCGGCATTGCTGCTTGTTATAGCTGCATGGCGCGATGTGGTGAGCAGGACGATTCCTGACGCCGTCGGCCTGCTGCTTCTCGCGATCGGCGGATTGTCCCGCCTGTTCGAGGGACCCTCAGCTCTCGCATCATCGATGGTCGCTGCCATGCTTCTCTTCGCGCTGCTGATGGTCGCGTACTCGCGCGGGTTCATTGGCGGAGGTGACGTTAAACTCATGACCGCGTTCGCCATCGGCCTTTCGCCGCTGAATAGTTATCACTTTGTGGTCGCCACGGCGCTCGCTGGCGGCTTGCTCGGAATTGCCTACCTCGTCCTCTCGCGCAGCACGCGTTTGCCACACCAAGCGAGCGATAGATCGTTACTTCGCCGTGTCATGGCTGTGGAATTCTGGCGCGCCCGCAGACGAGGATCACTGCCTTACGGTGTTGCCATCGCCGCTGGCGGCACCTTTGTGTTGTTTCACACCGGGAGCTTGTGAATCATGCCCCTCCGTATTTTCCTTTCAGGCCTTCTGCTGCTTACTGCCATGGGCCTGGGCCTCATCGGCTACCAGGTGACCAGGCCGCCCAAAACGGTGACCATCGCCGCAGTCCCCGACGTGCCGCCACCGCCGCTCACCGTCGATGTTCTCGTCGCTGCCCGCAGCCTACCGGCGGGCACGCTGATGAAGGAGGAGGACTTCACCAAGCGGGCCGTACCGTCAGCCGACACGCCGAAAGGCGCGTTGACGGATAACCCAGAGACCCGCGGTAGCCTACGCGGCGCGCTGCTGCGCCACTACCTCGATGCCAACAACATTCTGATGGCGGGGGATGTGCTGCATCCGCGGGACCGCGGCTTTCTCGCGGCAGTGCTGACGCCTGGCACGCGCGCGATCTCCGTCGGGGTCGACGCTATCACCGGCGATGGTGGGCTCATCTGGCCTGGCGATCGGGTGGATCTGATCCTAACCCAGCAACTCGACGACAAGGACACTCCGCTGGCGAAGCGCTTTGTCAGTGAGACAGTGCTCAGCGACGTGCGGGTCGTCGCGGTAGACCAGAGCATCGCGCAGGGCGCCGTCGCGGCCGGCGACAACACAACGGGGCGCCTGGCACGCACGGTCACGCTGGAAGTGACGCCGCAGCAAGCCGAGCGAGCGGCCCTCGCGGACCGTCTCGGCAAGATCACGCTCGCCATTCGTTCGGCGGATGCGGTGGCGGAGGCGACCGGCCGCCGGAGTTCAGTCTACGGCGGCGACATTTCACCCGCTCTCGCCGACGGAAGCGCGCCTGGATCGCCCAGCATGCGGATCATCGAAGGCAAAGATGCTCGCGAGGTGAAGTTCCCATGACCTGTGTTGTTCGAAGGTCATTGCCTGTCAGGCGATGCCGCACGATGCGATCGTGACAAGTGACATGTGATTACTTGGCAATGACAGTGAAACCATTGCCGGCCAAAACTCTCGCAGACAATCGCGCGTGAATGACGCGTTTGGTCTGGTGCTCGTCGATGGATGAAGGCGAAATAGATGCTGGACAACAACCTTGATGCAGTCGTTCCCGAGGTTGCCAAAACGGGGCCGGTAAGAGATTCGTCGCACGCGCGAGTGCCGCTTCTGGCGTTCGTGGCCGACGACGACACCGAGGCGGCCCTCCGCGGTGGTCTGCTCAACACTGTGGAAAGCGTCGAGGTCCACCGCGGGACGATCCTGCACGCCATCAAGCATCTGGCCAAAGAGTCGACGCCGCGCGCACTCGTCGTTGACATTGCCCGTGTGCCAAATCCGTTGGATGAGCTGGATAATCTTTCCCGCGTCTGTACACCGGACGTGAGGGTGCTGGTGATAGGCGACGATTCCGACGTCGGCCTGTATCGCGAACTGGTGCGCAACATGGGCGTCGCCGAGTACGTGCACAAACCGCTGACGCGTGACCATGTCACCCGGCTGTTGGTGCCACAGATCGCCGGGGTCACGATGGACGCCAACGCTGCCCGCGGTGGCACCGTGATCGCGGTGTGTGGCGCGCGTGGGGGCGTCGGCACGACGACCATTGCGACCAATCTGGCCTTGCAGCTCACCGCCGGCACGCGAGGGCACGTCGCCTTGCTGGACCTGCACCTGCGGCAGGGCACCACGGCACTGATGCTCGGCGTCAAGCCACTCGGCGGCTTGCGGACTGCGCTCGAGCAGCCGGAGCGCGCTGACGCCCTGTTCCTCGATCGGGTTTCCGTGGAAATCAACGAGCGTATGCGGCTGGTCGCGGCCGATGAGTCGCTCGACGGGACTCCCGCGCCCACCCCGGACGGCGTGCGGCGCGTGCTGGACCTGCTGCGTCGGCGGTTCAACTACGTGGTCATGGACATGCCGATGCCCGCCACGCCGGCTGAAATGCAGGCGTTGCGCGGCGCGCGCCATTTGATCGCAGTGATGACGCCCGACCTCGCGAGCATTCGTGACACCGACCGTCTGCGCCAGTTGGCAATGGGGCTCGGGACCAGTCACACGACGATCGTGCTGAATCGTGTGGGCATGCCCGGTGGCTTGAAGCTTCCGCTGATCGAACAGGGCCTGGGCGCAAAGCCGACCGTGCAGATACCGGAGCTTGGCAAGCAGCTCGGTCGGGCGGCCAATCTGGGCAAGCCAGCCCTGGGTGAGTGTGCATCCTTCAGGACGGCGATCGCACAGTTGGCTCAGGAGCTCTCCGGCGCCGCCGCCAGCCGAATGTCGCGTGGAGGCAATCGATCGCTGCTTGGCCGGATGCTCGGCCGATGAAAGCGTTCGGTCGCCGTCTGGAGGAAGTCACCACAGCAGAAATCGTCGTGCAGCCGCGCCCTGCGCCCGTCACCCCGGAAGTGACCGACATGGGGCTGCGGCTTCGCCTGCGTGCAAAGATCATGGAACAGCTCGACTCGGGCGCCGTCGCCGAGATGCCACCGGAGATACTGCGGGCAGAGCTGGAACCCGTGATCCACCAGATCGCCGGCCAGGAGCGAGTACAGCTCTCGGCGCGGGACCAGGCACAGCTCGCGCAGGAACTGACCGACGACATGGTGGGCTTCGGCCCGCTGGAACCGCTGCTGCGGGACGATACGATCAGCGACATCATGGTGAACGGGCCGGACACGGTGTTCATCGAGGTGCGCGGCAAGCTGCAGAAATCCAACGTGCGGTTCCGCGATTGGGACCATGCCGCGATGGTGGCGCAGAAGATGGTGGCGACGATTGGCCGCCGCGTCGACGAATCCAGCCCGCTCTGCGACGCGCGCCTGCCCGACGGCAGCCGCGTCAACGTGATCTTCCCGCCGCTGGCGCTTGACGGTCCAACCATCTCGATCCGCAAGTTCACCAAGAAGAAGCTCGACTTCGCTTCCATGGTGGCGAATGGCAGCATGAACCCTGCCGTTGCGCGCCTGCTGGAGATTGCCTCGCGGTGCAGACTGAACATTCTGGTGTCAGGCGGCACGGGCTCCGGCAAGACGACGCTGTTGAATGCGCTCAGCCGGATGATCGGGCACGACGAACGCGTCATCACCATCGAGGACGCGGCTGAACTGCAGTTGCAACAGCCGCACGTGGTTCGGCTGGAGACGCGCACTGCGAACCTGGAAGGCCGTGGCGAGATCAACCAGAGGGAGCTGCTGCGCAACGCGCTGCGTATGCGGCCCGACCGCATCATCGTCGGTGAAGTCCGCGGCGCCGAGGCGTACGACATGTTGCAGGCCATGAACACCGGTCATGACGGCTCGATCAGCACGGTCCACGCCAACACAACGCGCGACGCGCTGGCGCGCGTCGAGAACATGGTTCAGATGGCCACGGTGAACCTGCCGGCTCGCGCGATCCGCGCCCAGATCGCCAGCGCGGTGCACCTGATCATCCAGATCGAGCGCATGCGCGACGGCGTACGCCGCATTTCGCAGGTGTCGGATATCTGCGGGATGGAGGGTGAGGTCATCACCATGAATGACGTTGCAGCGTTCGAGTTTGAGGGGGAATCGTCATCCGGCACGATTGTCGGCAAATACCATACGGCAGGTGCTCGTCCCTCGTTCGCGACCCGGCTGGCTTACTTCGGCCTGGAAAACGCCTGGATGGATGCATTGCAGAGCATTTGACATGCTGAGCCCCCTTATCCTTGCCGCGATCGTCCTGTTGCTGGTGTCGTCGGCGAGTGCCGCACTGCTGGTGCGGGATGTCTCTGCTGGCCGTCTGCGAGAGCGCGTCAGTGCGATTCGTTTACGATCCGACGAAGGGCCATCAGCGCCGGTCCGGACCGTTGCGCTGCGGTCAACCGGCCAGCGCGGCGAGTACACCGCGAAATTCATGCGCCTGTTGCGGCTCAATCCGGACATCGCGGCGCAAAATGTCATTCCCTGGAAACTGGTGATCGCCATCTCCTGTGCCGCGGCGCTGGGAGGCCTCTTCTATGGCCATGAGTTCCTGGGGTGGTGGGTCGCCGCGCTTCTGATGCCGGTCGATGCAGTGTTCATCGCACGGCTGATTTTCGGCTGGGAACGCGGGGGTTATCAGAAGACGTTGCTCGAGCAGATCCCGGATGTGATGGCCCTGATTTGCCGGGCGGTCGCTGCCGGCATCCCGTTGGGCGAGGCACTGCGCAATGTGTCGCGCGACGCCAGCAGCCCGTCACGTGAAGAGTTCGTGCGCGTGGTCAACGAGGTGTCGATCGGGCAGCCGCTTGAAGCCGCGCTGTGGAAGCTGCACGATCGCGTCGATCTGCCCGAGTATGCGTTCTTTGCGGTCACCATCGGACTGCAGGCGCAGACCGGCGGTAGCCTGGTCGAGACGCTGGAGAACCTGCAGGACCTGGTTCGCCGGCGCGTGGCACTGTCCAAGCGCGGCAAGGCGCTGGCGGCGGAAGCTCGCATGTCGGCGATGATTCTGGGAGCACTGCCGTTCTTCGCCTTTCTCGGTCTCAGCTTTATTCAAGAGGGCTTCGTCCACTTCTTTTTCAGCACGCCGACAGGCAACCATTTGTTGCTGGCGGCCTTTGGATTTCTGGCGACGGGCATATTCGTGATGCGACAACTCATTCGCCGGAGCCTGAAACCGTGAACCACGACCAACTTCTTCTGCTGTCCGTGTTTGGCGGTGGTATCCTGGCGCTGGTCGCTGCTGCGTTCCTGCTGCTTTTCCAGGGGGCCACTGACCAGGAGGTAGCGCGCCGCATCGGCGGGCTGCGCGACGGCGCGACAGTGGCGCAACAGCAGTCATCCCGTCTCTGGCCGATGCTCATTGGTCTGGTGCACCGTGTTGGCAGCGCCATGCGCGATCGGTTGATGTCCGCCCGCGATACCGAAACGCTTGGGAAGAGCCTTGCGGCAGCGGGCCTTGAGCCGTCAAAGGCGATGCCGATCTTCGTCGGCGCAAAGATCGCCTGCCTGCTCTTGCTGCCGGCCTTGACCTATTTGACAGCGGTTCTCCTGGGCTACACGACCGGGCGACAGGTGCTGGCTACGGTCGCGTCGCTCGTGGTTGCGATGATGCTGCCGAACTGGGTGATATCGATGATTCGCCGGCCGTATCAGCAGGCGTTGCGGCGCGGGATCCCCGACGCGCTCGATCTGCTGGTGGTCTGCGCCGAGGCGGGCCTCGGGCTCGAGTCAGCCGTCGAACGAGTGGCGCAGGAGATGAGGCGGTCGAACCGGCCTGTCAGCGTCGAGTTCGCTCTGCTGAACCACGAGATGCGGATCTTCCCGGACCGTAGGATCGCCCTGACCAATCTTTCCGAACGCTCAGGTCAACCCGCCTTTAAGCGCCTGGCTGGCACCATCGCTCAGACACTGAAATATGGCACACCACTGGGAAAGGGGCTTCGCTCCCTCGCCTCGGAGATGCGCAACGAGCGGATGATCCAGTTCGAGGAGCGGGCAGGCAAGCTTCCCGCGTTGCTCGTGCTGCCGATGATCGGGTTTATCCTACCTTGTCTCTTCATCATTTTGATGGGTCGCCCGGCCATCCAGATCATGTCCCTGTTCTCAAGCATGCACTGATCGCTGGCGGATTGACCCCGCCGCGCCGATGCATCAGTTCTGCGTGGTTGACGACGCCAGGGCCCGGGCAATTGCCTCCACATTGCTGTCGGACGCGCGGTCACCGAGCAATTGTCGCGAGCGGTCGTGATCCCCGGTGGCGGCGTAGAGAATTCCCAGGTTGACCTTGAGCCGTTGCGGCGAGGTGTCGGCGTTCTGCATCGGTGCGAGCGTCTCCAGCGCCTGACTGGTGCGCCCTTCCAGCATCTGTGACATGGCGAGATCGTTTCTGGTCGCCGCATCGTCGGGCGTAGTCGCGAGCACTTGCGTGTAAATCGCCTGCGCCGCCGCGTGTTGTCCTTGCAGATCCAGCGCCACCGCCTTGTCGACGAGTGCATTCGTATCCGCGGGGTTTGCGGCCAGGACCTGATCCAGTCCGGCGATCGCCTGCTCCGGCCGTCCGCCGATGAGATCGATCAGTGCGAGCGCCCTTGTCAGACCCGGCTGGCCTGGGTTCGAGCGCAGCTGCTCGGTCAGCATCTGACGCGCCTGTGCGAGTTTGCCATATCGGGCGAGCGCATCCGCGCAGCGCATCTGCAGTGCGATGTTGCTGGGTTCGCGCGCCGCGGCTTCGGCGTACATGGAAGTCGCAAGCTCGCTGTCGCCCGAGGCATCGGCGGCTTCGGCCACCTGTAGCCGCGCTTCCGTCGTCAAGGTGGGCTGGCGGGGAGCCGTGAGGGACGCGCAGGCCGTCAGAGCGCAGCACGCCACAATCCCACGGGCCACAGCAAAGAGTACTGCGACCGAGCGATCTCGCCGGCAAAGACATCCGAGGTGCTGATGCAGAAGCATGGCGGCAATCCCTTCGCAACGCTACTGGCTTGAACCCGGATTGGCAGACCCCTGCTGTGTCGGCTCGCTGACGATGTTGACCGACGCAGCATTCAGATCTGGCAGGGGATAACGCTTGCCGGCGAGTAGCCGGGCGACCGGGGGCGCCGCCACGGCACCGGTGCTCGTGCTCTGCCCCGTGCCTTCAACCAGGTCATGCGGATTGACCACCATGGCTCGCAGGTTCGCGTCGTTGACTCCGGTCGGGTTGTATGTCCCGGGGCGCTTATAGGGGTCGGTCAGGTCACTGGACGCACAACCCGAGACGATGAGTGCGCCAATCAGCCAAGCGATGCGGTGCATGCTTTCCTCACTTCAGGATAAAGCCGGCATCAAGCGGCGGACCACCGGCTGGGCCGGGTGCCACCTGACGGCCCCATAGGATCCGATCCAGATCGGTCGCCGGCCGGAAGCCATCCATCGGTGTCCGCAGCGCGGCCGAGCTGGAGACCGGCTGAACCACGTAAGGCGTGACGATGATCACCAATTCGCTCTCACCGCGCTGGAAGTCGTTGGACTTGAACAGCGAACCGATCACGGGAACCTCGCCGATCCACGGCAGAGCATTCGTATTGTCGAGGGTCGTCTTCTGCAGCAGCCCCGCGATGGCGAAGCTCTGCCCGCTGCCCAACTCCACTGTCGTTTCGGCACGCCGGACGGTAAGGGCCGGGATCGTCAGGGTGCCACCGGCTATGGGGACGCTTACAGCCCCGTTGGTGGTGAGCTCACTGACCTCGGGACGGACCCGCAGATTGAGCCGGGTTGATGACATCACGGTTGGCACCAAGGCAAGGCTGATGCCGAAGGTCTTGAACTCGACGGTGATGCTGGTCGTACCGTTGGTGGTACTGCCGGCGATCGGAATGGGGAACTCGCCGCCGGCCAGGAAGCTCGCGGTTTCGCCTGAAAGTGCCGTGAGGTTCGGCTCTGCCAGGATGGTGATGAGCTGATCACCGGCCAGCGCATCAATGATGTTGTTGACGTCCCACAGCTTGTTCCCCGAGGTGAACCCTGCGCCGAGCTGATTGACTGTGGCGGTGGCACCCGCCAGCGGCGCGAGGCCAAGTGGCAACAGCGGTGTGATCGTGCTGGTCGCAGCGGCGCCGGTACGCAATCCGAAGCGCCAGCCTGGACCGCTGCCGAGCGCCTGCCAATTGAACCCGAGCTGACGCGTGACCGAGCGGCTGATCTCCGCGATGCGGACTCGGACGTTCACCTGGATGGCGCCAAGCACTGTGAGGTTGTCCACCACGCCGCCCTTGTCGCCAACGTAGCCGCGCGCGATCGCTTCTGCCTGCTGGGCTGCGGCGGCATTCGGCACGGTGCCGGTGAGAATCGCGTCGGTTCCCACGCCTTGAACGCGCACGGCCGATGCACCTTGCACAGTGCGCGCCACCGCCGCCTGGATGGCGAGTGCCATCGCGGGACTGATGGTGCCTGGCGCCGCGGCGGCGGGAGGAGCGCCGCCTGCGCCGGGCGCAACGGTCACGTCGTACTGGATGATGGCCTGCCCCGCGTCGGTCGTCGCGATGACGGTGGTGCGTCCGGGCGCGACGCCCATCAGGAACAGGCTGGTCGGCGAGGCCGGCTGAACACGTGCGACGCCGGGCTCCGCCGACATCACGGTGGCCGCCGGCTGCGGCAGGCGCAGCAGCACGCCGGTGCCGGCCTGCACGGTGATCGGCTGGCTGATGGTGGCCACGGGAGACGTCGCGGCCGGCGCGGGCGTGCCCGGAGGTGGGGTTAGTTTCGTGGGAGCAGGCGCAGGCGGCGCCGCCTGTGCCACGACCCCGGACAGATTGATTGATGCGGTGGGCGAATCAGCCTGAGCGATGCCGGGTCCGCACAGTGGCAGTGTGAACAACAGGCGGACGATGCATCTTGCCGCCCAACCACTGCGCCGTGCCACGGAGGGGAGTGGCGCCTGCCGAAGCCAGGGCGATACACGCAATCCACTTTGCCACAGACGTTTCTTGGCGCGAACAATCCGCGCCCGATGACTTTCAGTCACTCGAGAGCCGCGCAATTATTTCTTGCTCCTTGCTTGCCCCGGTTATGACTGCCTTACCCAGGCAGACCACCAACTGGCTCCATTTGAAACAGAACGCCTGATGCAATCATAGCGATTGGCGCCGACGCAAGCGCTTTCTGACGTGAGAGTCACAATTGTCACTACACTTTCTCAAAACGTATACGGAACATTACAAATGTGCTTCAAATGGATTGTCCCGGCGGCTGCGACAGGCCGTCTCAATAGGCGCCAAGAAACGAAAAATCTGGCGTTCTCCTATTCATTGCGGTATACATACGTTATGAAACTCCCCGGAAAGTTCCTACCTGCTAGTGGAGCAGACGTGAGTATAGGATCGACACGATGACTGCCGGCAGCCGCCAGTCATTCTTTGCGTTATTTCATCGTGATCTACGCGGTACCGCGGCGGTGGAATTTGCTCTGATTGCGCCGGTATTGTTTCTGTTGATCTTGGGCATCACCCAGTTCGGGATAACACTGAACGATTACGAGATGCTGACGGGCGGCACCGAGGCGGCAGCGCGGCAGTTCTCAATGAGCCGGGGCAGTTCGACGCCATCCAGCAGTACCACAACCGCTTTGTACAACGCGGCATCCAACCTCACGCAAGCAAGCATCACATTCACACTAAAGGTGAATGGGACTGCGTGCACAGGCGACAGTGCGTGCCAGACCGCGCTGACCAACGGGCAAGGACAGCCCGCCACGATAACGACGTCATATCCATGCAACCTGACGGTCTATGGTTACAACTTTGCACCGGGTTGCACCCTCAACGCGCAGTCTACGGAGATCGTTGAATGAGACAGCCCCTATATCCCTGCTTCCGCAAGCTGGGTCGCGATCGGCGCGGTGCCGTGGCGATGCTGACGGCAGCAGCTATCGTCGCCTTGGCTGGCGTGGGCGCCATTGCCGTTGACGTCGGCTACGCCGTCAATGCGCAGCGGAAACTTCAGGCGTCGACCGACGCAGCAGCCCTCGCAGGGGCGCTGGAGATCGGGTCCACCACCATCAACCCGGTGACCACAGCGACGAGCTACAGCGCGACTTCAGGGAACCAGAATGCTGCGTCCAATCTCAACGTCACCATGGCGAGCGGCTATCCCGTATTGAAGTGCTTCACCAGCACAGGCGTGACATGCGTATCTGGAATGTCTGGAGTTCCAGCCGCCAACGGCATTCAGGTGAAGCAGCAGGCGACCGTGCCGACATTCTTTGGCAACGCGATCGGCATCAGCTCGCTGAGCCTCTCGGCGACTGCCACTGCCGGGTCCAAAGGCGGCAAGGCGAGCCCGATGGATGTCATGATAATTGTGGATACCACTGCATCGATGAACACCGCTGATTCGAGCTGCAGCGGCGCAACAAGAATCGCCTGCGCATTGGGAGGTGTTCAGGCCATGTTGAGCGGGTTCTGGCCATCCGAAGACCAGGTCGGCCTGCTGGCGTTTCCGGGCATGACGAGCGCGACGGTCTCGAAGGACTACACTTGCCCGACCAGCAATCCCACCATCGTGCCATACGGCAACTTAACGCCAGCACCGGTGTACCAGATCGTCGGGCTGTCGACTGATTACAAAACGTCCGACGCGACAACCAGCTTGAATACGGCCTCCAATATCGTGAAGGCGGTTGGCGGCGCCTCCGGCTGCTCTGGGATCAAGGCTCCCGGCGGTGAGGGTACCTATTACGCCGATGCCATCACGGCAGCGCAGCTCACCCTCACGACCACCGGTCGGCCAGGCGTTCAGAAGGCGATCATCATGGTCACCGACGGTGATGCCAGCGCGAGCGCACCGAGCCAGATAACCACCGCCCTGGGCCATCAGGAGTGCCACGAGGCCATTACCGCTGCTCAGGTTGCGAAGACCGCGGGAACCTGGATCTACACGGTCTCCTATGGTTCGCCGTCGTCGGGCTGCAGCACCGATACGTCGCCCACCATCACCCCGTGCGCGGCGTTGTTGGCGATTGCCTCCGACCCGACGAAGTTCTACGCCGATACCACCGCGGCCTGCCCCGCCGGAGCCAACGCGACATCGGGGCTGAACAACCTGTTCAAGAACATTGGGACCAGCCTGACGTCCTCGCGTATGCTGCCCGACAACACTAACTGAGAACCATCGGATGAAACCTATCGGACAGCGCAGTCGCAGGGCTGCGCTGTCTTGCTGCGCACATCGATGGCACTCTCTCATTGAGCGTTGCCATGAGATCACGGCGTGACGACGCGCGGCAGGTCGGCCATAGGCTGGCGCAGCCACTGCACGGCGGGTGCCATTCGATCGAGTCGTCTGCTGTTGTCGGCTGGCGAAGCTGCGACAGGGCCGAACGGCGTCACCACCCGCACGAGGCGCGCCTGCGGTGAAAGCAGCACCGCGTATTCGGTGACGTCTGGCTGAGCCCAGGGCGAATGCGTCTTGATCCAAGGCCAGACGACACGAACCTTCTGTAGATACACCGCGCCGAGCAATGGTATCGCCGAATGGTAAGCGGCGATCGCACCGTCCCACCCGGTGTTGCCCAGCCGGCCGAGGCTCAGGATGCGCGCAGCGGCGCGCGCGTTGGCATCTGGGTCGAAGGCCTCCTCCAGGTTCGCAAACGCGTATGGATGATAATAGAGGTCAACCTGAAAGCAGCCGACATCGATCACGCGTACGCCGCGTAGCTGCAGTGAGCGCACCATGCCGACGGCTGCCGTCTTGCTCGGCTGGTAGTATCCCTGCCCCTCGGCGTTGAGAGTCCATGGCCAGATGATCGGGAACCCCCCGGCAGGAGCCCGACGGCCACTCTCGACGACGCCGATTGCCGCAAGCAGACCCTGCGGCAGCCGCCACTCGCGTTCCGCCTGGCCGGCTGCCCGTTCGCACACTGAAGAGGGTTCGTCGAATGGTTGCTGCCCGGCCGCCTTGCCGAGGGTCAGCAGGGCGAACGTGCCAAGCGCGATGGCGCCGTTAAAGCCTCTCAGGTATCGGCGTGGGGAACGCAAGCAGGGCCGGCGAGGTCGTCAGAACGCTGCGCGCGCCCAGCAGCGCAGACTGGATGCACCACGCGCCTCGGAGCACATCGCTGTCGCCGCGGCCAGATCGACAAACCCGAATGTGCGCAGGCACCAGTATGTTTCGCCAAGCGCATCCGCCTGCACGATCACCGGCGTATGTCCGCCGAGCAGTTCGGGCAAACGCCTGACGAGCCGGTGCCACTCGAACCAAGCATCCTCGAGGGAGTGCAGCGAGGCGAGCTGGACATAGGCCGCGGTCTCAGTTGTCGATGGGGCGATCGCGCGCCGTGGAGGTGAGGTGAATGTCAGGGGTTTTGCGACAGATGCGAGCACCGGAATCGCAGCGGCATCAACGAGAGCGTCGGGCGTGGCCTGAGAGAGTGGCACGCGGGTCGCGCGGGCAACGGCGACCACTGGCACAGAGAGAATGGAAGAGGGCACTGACATCATATGCGGCGCTGGGGGTGGAGACTCGCGAGCTGCGACAGCCAGGTTCCCTGCGGGTCGTCTTTCTTGCATTGGCGTGACTGACGCTAGCGCCTTGTGGCTTGCCAAAAGCGGGGGCGGCGCCATTCCGGCTGAGGCGACGTTGTCCGCCACTGGACGCGCGGAGCCGGTGCTCAGGATCCGATCCGCATCCCTCTGATCTCCTGCCAACGACAGGGCGGCGGCGAGTTCCTTCGGCCGATCCTGCACCGTGGCCGGTACTGCGGCGGCCTCGCGCAGAACCCCGACTGCTGCATCCCTGTCGCCGGTCAGTGCCAGGGAGAGACCAAGGTTCATTTTCACATCGGTGGCTTGCGGGGTAATCGCGAGCGCCTGTCGATAGGCGTCCTGCGCCTCGGCATGGCGACCCAGCAGGTCCCGGGCAATCCCGAGATCGTTGAGGGCGGCACTGTCGTCGGGGAGCGCCGCCAGGGCCGCCAGGAAGGCCGTTTCGGCGGCAGCCGGGTCGGTCTGGACCAGCGTCCGCCCAAGGCCCAACTGCGCCGATGCAAGCTTCGGTTCGATGGCGACCGCTTGCCTGTACGCGGCGCGCGCCTCATCTCGCTGGCCCAGCGCGTAGAGCGCGTCGCCCTTGGTAACCAGCGCCCGCGTGTTATGCGGGTCGCGCTCGAGCGTCAGGTCCGCGACACGCACGGCTACCTCGGGCGCGCCTCCCGCGAGAGCAGCGTCAGCCACCCGCAGAGACGGCTGGTGGGAGAGACCTGCCTGCTGTGCACCGGTGCAGCCTGCGAGGGCAAGCGCCAGCACGGTTGCGGTTTGCAGAAGGCCGAGCCGTTTGAGGCGGTCGAGCAGCCGCCATGATCGCGGATCCGCTCGCATGGTCAGCTCCATTTCCCACTCCTTGACTAGCCGGTGGTCAGCCAAGCCGGACAATCATCGGTATAATTGCGATTCGCAACCGGAATTTTTGTTGCTGATACGGCTCGAAAGGTTCATTGTGTTTCGTCGTCAGCCATGCCTGACACGGAGCCACAGCAGGCGAGACGGCGTGATCATGGGGCGGCGGTCTGGCGATCTGATCTACCGACCGAACGGCCGCGCGCGTGGCCATAAGTACGGATCCCTACTGATTATCGGTGCTTTGGTACTGATGGCCGCAGGAACGGCACGGGCGGAAACCTTCGAATTCGAAGGTCCGTATGCGGTGCGGGTGCTTCACCAGGGTTCGGAAATCGAGATAAGCGGGACCTTCTCCTGGGCACTGCCGCAACAGGTCAGCGTAGCACTGGCCGAGGCGCCGCAGGCGCGTCTCGTGCGGCTCGAAAGCCCCGGTGGCCATATCAAGGCAGCCCTCGAGGTGGCCGACATGATCCATGCCCGCAATCTCGATACCTATGTTGGCCGAATGTGCGCTTCGGCGTGTACCCTCGCCTTTCTGGCCGGCCATCAACGGTTCGCCACCGAGGCCGCGCGGCTTGGCTTCCACCAGGCGCACGGGCCGGGGCTGACGCCCGCGGACAGCAATCTGCTGCTTCGGCTGGCATATCAGAACTATTCGCTGCCACCTGCCTTCATTGCGCACGTGCTGCGTACGCCACCGCAGGACCTGTGGGTTCCAGACCTCGCCGAACTCCGAAAGGCAGGCGTCGTGACCGATATCGCGCCAACCGGAGCCATCGCGGCGTCGGTGGCCTCGGGGGCGACGGACGCGCACGGCAACTGAGTCGAGCTGCGGATAGGCCGCTGGCCATCGGCCATTCGGATTAGGCAGAGCACCACCATCCTCTGCCGTGTGGCCGAATTGTTAATAACGTAAAGGAAGTTGTAATGGTTTGCCAACCAACGGAGTTGGCAGCAATGATGATTTTGCGGGTCGGCGAAACCCACCCTCTTGTGCCGGGGAGTTTCGAGGAAACCATGCGGGCCTATGGCATTCGCAGCGAATGCGTGGCCACGGGGCGCGAAGCCTTGGAGTTCCTCCGCCTCTACGACTATGACCTCGTGCTGATGGATTTGCGGCTGTCCGATGGCCAGGCGCATCAGGTCGTGCGCGCGATGCGCGCCGCCTTGCACAAGGTACCTGTCCTGGTCGTGTCGGACGCCGCGGCGCCGCTTGAGGCCAAGGTGAAGGTGCTTGACCAGGGCGCGGACGATTTCCTGGCGACGCCATGCGATATCCGGGAGCTGATGGCTCGTATCCGCGCGGTCGTGCGGCGCAGCCAGGGCCACACCAAGTCGGCACTGACGCTCGGGCCGGTCGAGCTGTGGCTCGATCGACGTGAAGTCCTGGTGCATGGCGCGTCGCTACATCTGTCGCGGCGGGAGTACGCCATCCTGGAGCTGCTGTTCCTCAGGCAGGGCACCGTCCTGAACAAGGACGCGTTCCTCAACCATCTGTACTGCGGCGGCGATGAGCCG
>Ga0210390_10000773_pt1 | contig 32684 bp, 34 predicted proteins | sample IncBWH11OmetaG_FD_161050 | JGI IMG/M metagenome (GOLD analysis project Ga0210390, IMG submission 161050) | Forest soil microbial communities from Barre Woods Harvard Forest LTER site, Petersham, Massachusetts, United States - Inc-BW-H-11-O ...
CCGAACGCGCAATCAGGGCCGCGGTGCCGATTGATACCGCCGGCGACACCGCTCAGTCCGACTTTCCGCACGGTCTGCTTGATTAATTCAAACGCGCCGGGCTGCTGAAGCAATAGCTTGAAAGTCACCGGTATCGGAACCTGAAATTGGGTTATTCCGGCTCCGCCCGACGCGCAAGGGCTGCTGCTGCTCGCCGTCGTCTTCCTTCGGAGAGCGGAAGCGGGGCCCTCGACCACGCTTGTATAAAGCGCCTGCTTCTGACCTGTTTCCGACGATCGCACGATCGCGTCGAGCAGGCGGTGACGGGTGACCGCCGCGGCGAACCCTGGGCTGACCGGCTTCCCCCTCGCGGATGCATTCGCCCAGCCGCGCGTAGAGCTGGGCGACATTGTATCGCGAGTCGCCCGGCAGCCCTTCCGGGACCCAACGATATTTTGCCGGCACCGGCAATTCGGCTAGGTCTTCGGCGTCGCCTTGCGCCGCCCGCACGGTCAGCTCTTGCCGCTGCATCGAGGCACGAGACGTGGCGGATAGCGCCAGGTCGCCCTTCTCGCCATGGATCTCGAACAGGAAGGCGACGCCACCGCGGATCTGGAATGAAACGACCGCTCCGTCGCCGACAATACCGTTGACGACAAGCTGGTCCGGCGCGTTCTTCGCGACCATCTCGCCCGTGGCCTCCAACGGGATCCGGTCGCGCTGGCTGACCGCGAATGCGGTCAGCTCGCGGAATTCGCCGAGACAATGGCACAGCGCATCGATCTGATGGCCGGCAGTGATCGTCAGCAGGTTGGCCCGTTGGCGCGATCGGCCTGAAACGCGCGATCGATTGTTGCCCCCCAGTTGGGGGCGCAGCCGATCATCGTGGCGGTAAGCACCTGCCCGACATAGCCCTCGGCGATCAGGCCCTTGACATAGTTAATCGCCGGCGACACCTGACCCTGCAACCCGACCGCATGGCGGATGTCGCGGCGTTGCGCTGCCTCGAGCAATTGCTGCGCCTCGGCGGTGTTTCGGCCGAGCGGCCATTCGCAATAAACATGCTTCCCGGCCTCGATCGCCGCCATGACCGCCCCGTAGCGGTCGGGCACCTAAACAGAACAAGCTATAGAGCGGCGCCCCCGAACCCCTTCGGAACAGCCTCGCCTGAGCAAACCGTTCACCAACCAAGACGTCGAAAAGCATCTCATGCCGCTCTGTAATGGGGGTCGCCGCGCGGAGCGGAATGGTCAACTCGTTGAAAGCTCAAGGCCCTCGCTACTGGAGGGTGGATACATTCCTTCGTTCGAGGCGTTGACGCAATAGGACGGTTAGCGCCTTTGGCGTCCCGCATCGCCGCTTAACGGAGCCGTATAACGCAGCACATTACGCCACACCCGACAGCGTAGACATAGTCGATATATAGCCGAACTGGGCCAAGGTCCGCAGTCCGGCGGACCCTCCTCCACATTTGCCGCTGATTCGCAGTCTTAGGAGCCGGCACACAAAGAGATCGGAAATGCGAAAGATCGTGGTGATTACGGGGGCGGGAGCAGGAGTCGGCCGCGCCGCTGCGACGGAGTTCGCGCGACACGGCTGCGACGTGGCTCTGCTGTCGCGCGACCCGGATCGACTTGAGCATGCGGCGGCCGAACTGCGGCGTTTCGGCGTGCGTACCCTGCCGATCCCGACGGATGTGGCGGACGCCAAAGCCGTGGCGGCGGCAGCGGACCAGGTGGAGCGCGAGCTGGGGCCGATCGACGTCTGGGTAAACGTGGCGATGGCGACGGTCTTCGCGCCCGTCCACCAGCTCACCGCCGAGGAGTTCCAGCGCGGCACGGGGGTGACCTATCTCGGCCAGGTGCACGGCGTGATGGCGGCACTGAAGCACATGCGCCCGCGCAACCGCGGCTCGATCGTCTGTGTCGGCTCGGCCCTCGCCTATCGGTCGGTGCCGCTGCAGTCGGTCTATTGCGGCGCCAAGTTCGCCATCCGCGGCTTCCTCGATGCGCTGCGGTCCGAGCTCTACCACGACAAGGTCAATGTGACCCTGACCGAGGTAGATCTGCCGGCGGTCAACACGCCGCAATTCGATTGGGCGCGGAACAAGATGGGCCGCAAGGCGCGACCCGTGCCGCCGGTCTTCCAGCCGGAGGTGCCGGCGCGGGCGATCTATTTCGGCGCGTTCAACCCGCGGCGCCAGATCTGGGTCGGCGTTCCAACGATCAAGGCGATTCTGGCCAACCGGATTGCGCCGGGGCTGATCGATCGCTATCTCGCGAAATCCGGATACATCGGCCAGCTGACCGACCTGCCGTCCGACCCCGATGCCCCTGGCAATTTGTTCGAGCCCGTGGCGGGGGCATACGGCGCCCACGGCCGCTTCGATGACGAAGCGCGAGCGGTAAGCTGGGAGATGTTCACCAGCCGCCACCGCAATGCAGTCTGGGCGGCGGTATTCGCGGGGGTGGCCTTGGGGCTGGCCGCCGGTGCGCACCTGCTGGCCAGGCGGCTCGATATCTGAGGCGATCTCAGGGGCGTTCGGCGCCGCGCTGGTTGGTGTAGATTGCGAACAGCGTGTGCGACGCACAGATGAACAGCCGGGACCGGTTGCGGCCGCCAAAGGTGAGGTTCGCCACCGTGAACGGCACCTTGATCGTGCCCAGCTCGGCGCCGTCCGGTGCTATGCAATGCACGCCGTCCGCAGCGCTGCTCCACACGTTTCCATCCTGGTCGAGGCGAAACCCGTCGGCGAAGCCGGGCGTGACCGTATGAAAGACGCGCCCCGGAGACAGCCTGTTGCCATCGTCGAGAACCTCGAAGACGCGGATGTGACGCACCGGGTCGGCCGCGAACTGGCGCCCACTCTCCGCCACGTAGAGCAGGCGCTCGTCAGGCGAAAAGGCAAGGCCGTTCGGCCCCTCGAAGTCGTCGGCCATCACTTTTAAGCTGCCGTCCTGCGGGTCGAGACGGTAGAGAACCGGCGGCAGCTCCGGCGTCTGCTTGCCGCCTTCGTAATCGGTGTTGATCCCGTAATGGGGATCGCTGAACCAAATCGTCCCGTCTGACCGGCAAATGACGTCGTTCGGCGAGTTTAAGCGCTTGCCGGCGCAGCGGTCGGCCAGCACGGTGATGCGCCCGTCGAGCTCGGTGCGGGTGATGCAGCGGTGCTGGTGCGAGCAGCCGATCAGACGGCCTTGCCGGTCACGCGTATGGCCATTGGCGAAGCCGGACGGACGGCGGAACACCGACATTCCACCATCCGCGGTCCAGCGCATGATCCGGTCGTTCGGAAGGTCGCTGACCAGCAGACAATCCTGGTCGCCAAACCAGACCGGGCCTTCAAGCCAGGCAAAGTTTTCGCCGAGCTTCACCAGCGGCGCATTCGGCAATACATAGGCCCGGAAGCGCGGGTCCAGGATCTCGAACCCGTCCATCTACTTCAAATGGCAGGGCGTGCGGATCGGCGGAACGTGCAGCTGGACCGTCATCAGCACGGCCGGCGCGCCGCCGATCGTCCCGGAGCGATGGCCCTTGCGTCCATCCGTGGGCGTGCAGCCCTGATCCTCGCCGAGGGAAAATTCGCCGGGGCCTTGCTCGATACGCGTCCCGTCCATCGACTCGACCCACCAACGACCGGACAGCACGACGATCCATTGCGGAGCCGGATTCTCGTGCCAGTCGCCCACCCAGCCCACCGGCTGCACGGTGTAGACGACGGTCGCCTCGGACCGGTGCTGCTGGTTGTTCCATTGCGGCGCGGCGCCGCCCACGCCCTTCAGCTCGAACTGCGTCAGGGTGCATCGGGTCTGGTGGCTGACGCCCTCGGCGTCGGCCCACAGATGCCAATACGGAATTTCCGGCTGCGGGCCCGTGTTGTCAGTCATCCGCTGCTCCCATCGATTTTCTGGGCCGAATTCGCTGAAATTCCCCGAGCTTCCCGCGTCGATCAGGGTGCCGGCGCGACCGGGCTGCCGGCCTGAGGACCGACGACATGGGTGGAAGCGAGCGGGTGCTGCACGGCCTCGCTGGCCGGCAGCGTCCTCGGCGCCAGCCCGATCAGACCGAGGCCGCCGACCAGCCCGAAATTCTTCAGGAACTCCCAGAAGTGCTGCAACCCCTCGCCTTCCCTGAACCGCCAGAAATCCGGAAAGCGCCAGAACTGATGGAACAGCGCTGCCGTTATCACGCAAAACGCGCCGAGGGTAACGGCGGCGAGCCGGTCACGTTTTCCGGTGACGATGCATACCGGCGCGACGCACTCGACGGCGATGGAGGCCACCAGCATGGCGCGTTTGAATGGAATATTGCCGGCCTGCTTCATCGCCGAATCCCAGTTGATGATCTTGTCCAGGCCGCTGAACGGGAACAGCACCACCAAGCAGATGCGCAGCAGCAGCGGCGAGTACTCGTTGATCAGCGTCATCGCGTCACGCGTTCCCTGATCCACCAGGACCAGAAGATGGCCGTCGGGGTCTCGCACCGCGCAAGGTGCGCCACCGGGCGACCGCCTGACCGCGAGCGTCACCCAATCCGTCGCCAGGTCATTTGGATGGGTCATCCGGTCCGGCCGGCCCGGCGGATGGTAGCTGAGGAGTTCCAGCCTCGGTCCCGCGGAGGCCGAAGCCGGGCGCACGCCGGTGACCCGCACCCGGGCATCGGGCAGCCCGTCCAGCCGGGCCTGGGCGGGGCCGCGATTGAGCGACCGGTTGCTGACCCGCAGGCCCAGCGCGCGATAGAATCGCAGGCTGCGTCGTGTGGAAGCGACGGAGAGCGCGCTGTGGTCGATGCCGAGGAACGGCCCAGCGGCATGGTCCTCCTGCCAGGCAGCGCGGCCCTGGCCGGGCGGGAACCAGATCAGCTCCAGCGGGTGGCCATCCGGATCGCGGAACTTGAAGGCCCGCACGGCGCCATTCGACGGCGGCAGGAGTTGCGGCCCGGCCTCGCTGATCGGGCGCCACTCCCCATGCGCGCACAGGCGGGCATAGGCTACGTCCATGTCGTCCACGACGATCGCCAGATGCTGAAACCACAAATCGTCGCTGCGGCTGTCCCGCGGGTAGGGTCGGCCTGGCACGGTGAAGCGGACCAGGGCGATATCCTGCGTGCCGAGCCGCATTACGACCTCCTCGGCGTCGGCATCCCCCAGGCCGAGCGCCGCCAGTGCCGCCTTGCCGGGGCGCCCGCGCGCAATCGCTTGAAACCCGAGCCCGTCTCGATAGAACGCCTCCGCGCGGCCGAGATCGGACGCGACTCGGCTGATCCGCAGGATGCGCTGTGCCCGGTATCGAGGGCGTCGCGCCATGCCGGCGGCCAGCAGCAAGGCCGCCGCCGAAAGGAACAGGGTGGATCGAGTGAGCTTCATGCCCCCAGCCGCTCCTTGATCCGGTCGGCCACCCGAAGTGCGTTAGCGATGATCGTCAGCGTCGGGTTCACCGCGCCGATCGAGGGGAAAAAGCTGGCATCCGCGACGTACAGATTATCCAGCTCATGCGCCTTGCAGTCGAGGTCCAGCACCGAGGTGGCCGGATCAGTGCCAAAGCGGCAGGTGCCGGCCTGGTGCGCAGTGCCCCCGATCGGGATGTCCTTGCCGAGATACAAGCGACGTTCGATCAGATGCGGCCACGCGCCCATGGGTTCCAGCAGCCCCTCCAGCTTGGCCCGCAGCCGCCGGGCGGCCTCCTCATTGCCTTCACGGATGTCCAGGACCACGCGGTCGCCGTCGTAGCGGATGCGATTTTCCGGCCGCGGCAGATCCTCGCTCTGCAGCCAAAAATCGATCGAGTGCTCGGCCATCTTTTCGAACGGCATCTCCGGCAGCCAGGAAAGATAGCCGGGCACAGCCTCGCTGCGGATCTGCTCGCCGTGCGACGTCGCGCACATTTGGATCAAGCCTAGCGGATACTTCCAATCACTCGCGCCAAAGTAGAAGTCGCTGACCGCCAGCGTTTTCTGAAACACCGTGTGGTTCGGCTCCTTCAGCAGCGCCATCACGATCGACATGTTGTGCCGCATGTAGTTGCGCCCGACCTGGTCCGAGCCATTGGCCAGCCCCTTCGGGTGCGCGTCGCTCAGCGAGCGCAGCAGCAGCAGGGCCGAGCTCAGGGCCCCGCAGGAGGCCACCACGATATCGGCCGAATACTGCTCAAACTGGTTGTCGCGGATAACATGCACGCGGCTGACGCTGCCACCGGCGGCGTCCGTCTCCAAACGGGTGACGTAAGCGTTGGTCAGCAAGGTGAAGTTAGGGTACGCGGCGCGGGCGGGATCCACGCAGATCACCTGGGCGTCGGCCTTGGCGTTGAATGGGCAGGGAAAACCATCGAACGTATCGCAACGGATACAGGGGCTGTAGGTGGTGGCGCTGCCGTCCGGGTTCTGGATCAGCTTGATGCCCAGCGGCAGATGGAACGGGTGCAGCGCCTCGCGCTCCAGGATGTCATTCAGCTCCTGGATGCGCGGCTCATGCTTGACCGGCGGATAGGCGTAGGGGGCGCTGGACCAGGGCTCGGTCGGGTCTTCCCCGCGCTGCCCGTGCACGTGGTAGAGCGCCTCGGCCTGTGTATAGTACGGCTCGAATACGTCGTAGCCCAAGGGCCACGCTGGCGAGACGCCGTCTTTGTGCCGCAGCTCGCCAAAGTCTCGTTCGCGAAGGCGGAACAGGGCGGCGCCGTACACCTTGGAGTTGCCGCCGACGAAGTAGTGCAGTCCGGGACGGAACGTGCCGCCATCGCTGCCGTACCATGTATCCTTCGCCTGATAGGCGGCATCGACGAAGACGGTCTTGGAATCCTGGTTGCGCCGCGAGCGCGGCAGATAGTCGCCGCGCTCGAGCATCAGGATGCGCTTGCCCGTGCCGCCCAGGCGCTGCGCCAGCGAGGCCCCGCCGGGCCCGCTGCCGATGACGATCACGTCGTAATGGTCGCTCGCCGCCGCCATGATCCTACAGCTCCCCGCGTGCGGCCAGAATCCGGATTCGGTCCGCCGTGCGCATCGCGATGCCGGTGATGGTCAGCGACGGGTTGACGCCGCCGGTCGTCGGGAAGACCGAGCCGTCGCAGACCCACAGATTGGGAATGTCCCAGCTGCGGCAATCTGCGTTCACCACGCTGGTCGCCGGGTCGTCGCCCATGCGCGCCGTGCCCGCCAGGTGGTTGGTGTCGTCCTCCTGCCTGAAGATATTCGTGGCGCCGACCGCCTCCAGGCTGGTCTGCATCTGGCCGAGGGCGTGCTGGATCAGCGCCTTGTCATTGTCGCCCCAGCTGTAGGTGACGCGGGCGACGCGCAACCCGTATTGGTCCTTTTGATCCGCCAGCGTCACCCGGTTGCACTCGTCCGGCAGCATCTCTCCGACCATCTTCAGCCCGACCTGATGGTTGTATTTCTCCATCTCGTCGCGCAGCGCCTGACCCCACAGGCCACGGGAGCTGGTCTGTATCGTGACCCATTCCACCGGCAGCGGCCCCTGCGCCATCCAGCAATAGCCACCGGCAAAATCCTTGCCGTCGTCGTAATTCCAGTGCTCGGTGATGGAGAGCGAGGGCGGGCCCTTGTTCCAGCGCACCTCCTGCGCCATCGTGCCGAACACGGCTTGGTTGGACTGCGTCATCAGATTCTTGCCGACCAGGCCGGAACTGTTGGCAAGGCCGTCCGGGAATTTGTCCGTGGCGGAGGCGAGCAGCAGCCGCGGCGTCTCGATCGCGTAGCCGGCGACCGCGACGTTGCGCGCCTTCTGAAAGCGCCAGCGTCCCTCGCGGTGATAGTGCACGCCGGTCGCGCGGCCGTCCGGACCGATCTCGATGCGGCCGACCATCGCCAGGTCGCGGATTTCCGCCCCGGCCTGCAACGCCCGAGGGATGAAGGTCACCAACTGGCTCTGCTTGGCGTTGGTGGAGCAGCCGAAGCGGCAGAAACCGCGGTAGACGCAAGGCGGCGATTTACGATGCGGTGCGGATACGGTCGCCAGCTGGGTCGGCGTCCATTTCAGACCCATCGCCTCCGCCCCGCGGGCCAGCAACTCGGCCGCGCCGTTCAGCTCGTGCGCGCGGTACGGGTAGCGCGGGCGTTTAGGTCCCCAGGGATAGCTCAACGGCCCCGAAATGCTGAGCGCCTTCTCGGCCTTGGTGTAGTATTGCCACATCTCCCGCCAGTTGAGCGGCCAGTCGGCGCCGTAACCCAGGGCGCTGCGCGACTTGAACCATTCGGGTCGGAAGCGCAGCGATACCATGGCGAAGTGGACGGTGCTGCCGCCGACCGCCTTGCCGCTGTTCTTGCCGCCCATGGTGATCGGGTTGGCGCCGTCCACCACCCGCTCATCGGTCCAGTAAAGCTTGTCCTGCTCGCGCTCGTCGGAGGCGAAATCCTCCAGCGGCCGAAAATACGGCCCGGCGTCGAATCCCACGACTGAGAAGCCCCCCTCCGCCAGCCCGCAGATCAGCGGGCCGCCGCCGGCGCCGGTCCCCACGACCGCGAAATCGACGGCCTCGTCCTCGCCGTATTGACGCATCGGGACCCAGCCGCCGCGCTTGAAGACGTCCGGGGCGCGGCCATTCGCGGCGGGCGGGGCAGCGAACGGATCAGCCGACACGGTTGTTTTTCCGGCGGGCGTGTGCCCGTTCGCCGGTATTCGCCTCGGCAGCCTCCCACGGGTCCCGCCGGTCCAATCCCATCCGCACATAGCCGCGGGGGCTGGCCGGGCCGCCGAAGCCGATCTCGTTCCAGGCGACCGGGTGGGTGTAATAGGCCTGGGTAATGTCGGGGATGACTCGGCGCTCAAAGAACAGTTTGCACGGCATGCCGCCCCAGGCCTCGCCGGTCAGCTCGCCCTGCTGCATGCGGCGCAGGAGCCCGTCCTGCTGGTCCGGGGGCAAAACATGGAACCTTCCGCCATGCGCGTCCTGGGCCGCCCGGTCGAGCGCGGCCAACCCACGCTGCCACGCCTCGCCCTGCGGCGGCATCTGGGCATAACGGTAACCGTCAAGCAGACCGGCGGCGATTTTCTGGTCGACATAGGCGGGCAGTGGAACCGGCGGGCGATCCTTTGGCTGCGGCATGATGCGGTCGCACACCGCGCTGAGGGTCCGCCATTCGGCCGCCGAAAAGAAGCGCGCCTGGCGCGGCACCGACAGGCGCCGGTCGATCACCTGCCGCGTCGTCTCGTTCCAGGATTCCGTCCAGCGCTTGGACAGCACGTCGTAGCCGGGATAGCGATCAGCCATCGGGGTGGTCCTCCATCAAGCCGAGCGCGGCGAGGCCGGCCAGCGCCAGCCCCGTGAAGCTGGGAGGCGCGGGGATGGGCGGGCCGTTCAGCAGGTTCTGCCGCCAGTTGCGCCAGCCGCCCATGTTGCGGGCGACGCCGATGGTGTGGAACCCGGCACCGGCGAAGCCGAGCGCGGCGGTAAACCGCAGCCAGAACCGCGTCATCGGTCTGCGGTGGCGCATTTCGCCGAGCGCGGCGTTGCCGATCAGTGCGGCGGTTAAGGGCGGGATCGTCACAGGCAGGAACATGAATGGATCATGGTAGGCGCCGCGGAAATGCAGCAATCCGGCCTCTGCCACCGTCCCCAGCAAGCCCACGCCGGTCGCGGCGGCGACCGCGCGCCCGGCCGACACGCCTGCGATGGTGGGGGCGAGGCCGGGTGCCGTGTCGCGCACGCGTTCCGCCAAAAAGCCCATCGCCCCGGACAACGTCAGCGCCGTCGGAGCCCCGATCGGCGCCGAGTAGAACAGGTTCTGCCACGAGAACCCGCCGGGCTTCTTGCTGATGTTGAAGATATGGAAGCACGTGCCCACCAACCCCGTCACCGCGGCTGCGGCATAGACGCCGTCGCGCGCGCGATGGGCCACGGGCCGTTTGTCGGCATTGCCGTGCGCGCTGACCGCCAGCGACAATGTCGCGACCACGAGCGGGGTCACCATCGCCTTGTTGTGAAACGAGCCGCGATAATGCTCGATGGCGCTGTCCGCCAGCACCGAGGCCGCGATCAACCCGGCCGCTCGGTTCATTCGCCGGGCCGCCCGGACGGCGGCGCCGGGATCGATCGTCGCGGCGGGCGTCGCCGGTCGCGCCGGGACTGCCGGCGCCCTGCTGGTCGGGCGCCCCCAGGTGGGCGCCAGGGCCGCGAGCCCCAGGAGCGCGGCGCCGGAAATGGCAAGGGCGGTGGTATCGCGGGTCATCGTCCGTCGCTGCGCCGACCCGCGAACCGGACGGCGTGCTCGCGCTTCAACCCCAAGCCCAGCCGCGGCTGTGGGGGTGCCGAAATATGGCATCGGCGCGCCGTCGAACAGTATGCGCTGCCGGGTCCGGCCCTATGTGTCAGCTCTCGCCGCCCGGCAACACGCTGGCGAGGATTTGCCTGGCGCTCTCCTTCAGCACGCTCCCCAATTCCGGCTCGCTGGCCATCATAGTGATGAATTCTTTGCTTCCTTGAGCGTGATGTGCGGCGGCAAGGGGGGCACGTTCGGGTCCGTGTAACACTCCAGGATCACCGGGCGATCGGCTGCCAGCGCCTCATCCCATGCCGCGCCCAGCTTCTCCGGGTCATCGACAAAGATGCCCTTCAGGCCCATCAGCTCGGCGTATTTGTGGTAGGGGAAGTCGGGGATGCTCTGCGTCGACTCCGTCTTGCCGTCGCCAAGCTGGATGCGTTCCTCCCACGTCACCTGGTTGAGGTCGCGGTTGTTCAGCACCATGACGATCAGCCGCGGGTCGGACCACTCCTTCCAGTATTTCGAGATGGTGATCATCACGTTCAGGCCGTTCATCTGCATCGCGCCATCGCCGATAAAGGCGATGACGACACGGTCCGGGAACGCCATCTTGGCCGCCATCGCATAGGGCGTCGCCGCACCCAACGAGGCCAGCCCCCGACAGCGACCCCATCATGCCCCGCCGCATCTTGATGTCGCGCGCATACCAATTGGCGACCGAGCCGGAATCCGCCGTCATGATGCAGTTCTCCGGCAACCGCTTGGACAGCTCCCAGAACACGCGCTGCGGATTGATTGGATTGGCCGATGCCATCGCGCGTTCTTCGAGCGTCTTCCACCAAGCGGCCACGCCGGTCTCGATGCCGCGGCGCCAATGATCGGCCGACTTCTGCTCCAGCATCGGCAGCAGGGCCCGCAAGGTGACGGCGCTGTCGCCCACCATGCTCACCTCCATCGGGTAGCGCAGGCTCAGCAATGTGCCGTTGATGTCGATCTGCACACCGCGCGCGTCGCCGGGATCGGGCAGGAACTCGCTGTAGGGGAAGGCGGAGCCGATCATCAGGAAAGTGTCGCAGCCCTTCATCAGGTCCCAGCTCGGCTTGGTCCCCAGCAGGCCAAGCGACCCGGTGACCCAGGGCAGGTCGTCCGGCAGCGCGGCTTTGCCCAGCAGCGCCTTGGCGACACCCGCCTGTAGCCGGTTGGCCACTGTGATCACCTCGTCGGTGGCGCCCAGGGCGCCCGCGCCGACCAGAATCGCGACCTTCTTGCCGGCGTTGAGAACGGTAGCCGCCTGATGCAGGAGGTCCGCGTTCGGCAGTTGCGCCGGGCCGGCATGGCCTGTGCCGGTGTGGGTGGCGCCGTGGACCACCGGCGGGTCCTTGTAGTCCAGCAGCTGGAGATCGGTGGGGAGGATGACGCAGGTGACACATCGCCTGGTCGATGCGATGCGGACGGCCCGATCGATCAGCTGGCGCACCTGACCGGGCACGCTGGCCATCGCTAGGTAATCGCCAGCCACGTCCTTGAACAGCGATTGCAGATCGACTTCCTGCTGGAAATTCGCGCCCAGCGAGATGCGCGCCTGCTGGCCGACAATGGCAACGACGGGCACGTGGTCCATCTTCGCGTCGTACAGCCCGTTCAATAGATGGATCGCGCCGGGGCCGGAGGTGGCATAGCAAAGCCCGACCTCGCCGGTGAACTTCGCGTGAGCCGAGGCCATGAAGGCCGCCATCTCCTCGTGCCGGACCTGGATGTATTGGAGATTGTCCTTGGCCTTCTCCAGCGCCACGTCCAAACCGCCGACCCCGTCGCCGGGATAGCCGTAAACCCGCTTGATCCCCCATTCCTGCAAGCGATGCCACACGAAGTCGCTGACGTTCATGCTCATGGGGGAGCTCCGAGGGGGTGCAACCGAACGGGGATGGCAGCTGCCGCCGCTCGTTCAGGTTTCAGAATCTACAACGCGGCACGCTTAGCGACATTCCGGCGTTAGAGGCAACATGCGGCGACAAAGCCGGTTGAGGCGCGTCTCCGGAACCAGGCCTTGCCGGGAGGAGCTGATGCAAATCGAGGTGGTCATCGAGGCGGGTGCGACAATTGGGGAATCGCCAACCTGGGCGTCCGCAGAGAAGGCGCTTTATTAGATCGACGTGAAGAAGCCAGCGCTTTATCGCTATGACCCGGCCACGGGAGGTCAGTGGTCGTGGCCGATGCCGAGCGATATCGGCGCCTTCGCCCTGGTCTGCGATCCGCCGGGAGCCGTGGTTGCACTGCGGCAGGGGATCTTTCGGCTAGTCTTCGCATCTCGATCGCTGACGCGCCTGGCGCCGCCGCCCTTCGACCCGGCCCTGTTCCGCTTCAACGAGGGGGCATGCGATTCGACCGGCCGCTTCTGGGTCGGCGTAATGTTCGACCCGGTGGATGATGCCGCTCCGCCACAAAAATCAGCACTGCACAGCTTCACCTTGGGCGACGGCCTGCGCCCCGAACCGGATGCGGCCGAGCTCCATAACGGCATGGCGTGGAGCCCGGACGGTCGCCTGTTCTATCTGTCGCACAGCCAGAGGCGAGAGGTATTCGCCTATGCGGTCGACCCGCAAAGCGGCCGGCTCGGAGACCGTGATCTTTTCGCACAAATCCCGGACGCGCTTGGCCTGCCCGATGGCGCGGCCGTCGACAGCGACGGCGGCTATTGGTGCGCGCTGCACGGTGGCAGCCGGTTGCGGCGCTACACCGCACGGGGCACGGTGGACCGGGACATCGCGCTGCCGGTGAGCCAGCCGACCATGTGCGCCTTTGCCGGCGAGGAACTCGACGTGCTTTACGTGACCACCGCCACCGACAAGCTCAGCCCGGAGCAGCGGCGGCGCGAGCCGCTGGCCGGCGCACTGCTACGTCTTCGGCCCGGCGAGAGGGGTATCGTCCGGCCTTGCACGCTGCGCTGATCGACAGGCCCTTCCGGAGCCGGTGCGAGAGGACGTGCGTGCAACGAAGCGCCTGAGCGCCGCCGCCAGCGCCGCTCGCAGCCCGATCTGCGCACTACTCGGACACTGGTTCACCCGCCAGTGTGACACCGGCCGCGGGATCGAGGGCCGCGCGCATGGCTGCCACGATCCGATCCGCGCCTTGCGGGGCTGCGGCGTCGCGGGGCGGGAGCCGGCGGATGTGCAAGCCGCCTGCCTCAAGCACCTCGACCTCCGTGTGGCCCGAAGCGTCCCGCCGAAATTTGAGCCCGGCGCAGGACGGCCCGACCCGGATGTTCCGCATCGTAATCTCGGGCAGCCATTTCGGGAGGGATGGATCGACAATCAGCGTCTGGCGCGGCGCTAAGGGCAGAAAGCCGAGCATCGTGTTCACGAGCAGGATCACCGCGCCCGCCGACCACGCCTGCGGCGAGCACGCGCCGGGGTAGAGCCCCGGGTGCGGGTGACGTTCGTCGCGCGGGTGTCCGCCGAAAACTTCCGGCAGACGGTCGAGGTCGAAGATCTGGCTCGCCGCGAACAAGCCCCCGGCGACCGCGTGCATCGCCGCGTCGAAGCCGTAGCGCTTGAGCCCGTAGGCCGCGATCGAATTCGGCGACGGCCAGACCGACCCGAGGTGATACGCGAACGGGTTATAGGCCGGATGCTCGCTGGAGAGCGTGCGGATGCCCCAGCCGCTGAACATGTCGGGCGCCATCAGCCGCTCGGCGACGGGGCCGGCTTTGTCCTCGTCCACGATCCCGTAGGCGAGACACGCGCTCGGGTCCGAAGCTACGGTTCTGACCTGGCGTTTGTCCGGGTCGGGGCCATCGCGAAATAGCGTTCATCGGGCATCCAGAAGCGTTCGTTGAACCGCTGCTTCAGCGCGCGCGCCTCGGCGAGGAGCTGGTCGGCTCGGCTCGGCTCGCCCGCAGCCGCGAAGGCGAGCGCGATCGCCTGCTTGCCGGCGTAGTAGAGGCCCTGGATGTCGGCCATGGCGATGGGATTCTTCACCATTCGCCCGTCGGGGTAGAGGACCGCGTCGCCGGAGTCCTTCCAGCTCTGGTTCTTCAGGCCTTGTGGGGACCGGCTCAAGTACGGGTAGAAGCCCTCGCTGTCGGCGTTTTTCTCCATCCACTCGATCGTGCCCAGCAGCTTGTCGCGCAGCGAGCGGAAGAATTCGAGGTCGCCGGTGTGCGCGAGGTCGGCCGCCGCCGCGAGCAGGAACAGGCCGGGCGTCGAGTAATCGCCGTAGTAGTGCAGAAACGGCGTCTTACCGAGTTGGGCGAGCGGCCCCTGCTCGCGCTGGTGCAGGACCTTTCCGGGCTGAGCGTCGTAGTGGTCGTCTGTCGTCTGCGCGTTCCAGCGGCTGACCGCCTGCAACGCGCCCCGCAAGGTGGCCGGGTTGAGCGCGGCCGTCTGCAAAGCGGCGACGTAGGCATCGCGCCCGAACAGCCCGGTATAGTTCGGCATGCCCGCCACGATCATAAATGGCTCGGCGCCGGGCCCGTCGAGGAGTTGCAGCGAGGCGAGGTCGGAGACCGCCTGCTCCCACGCCACCTGAACCGCCGGGTTTGCGGCCGACAGGCGCGCGCAGCCTTCGACCCAGCCGCGGCGAGCCTGGGTTGCGGGCGCGTCGGGCGGGAACGACCCGTCGTGACCGTAGAACGGCTCGACCACCTCGCCTTGGAAGACGGGGACCACTTCCACCGACGCCAGACGCGGTTCTTGGGGGCGGAGGCTGAGGCGGCAGGCAACGGCGTTGCCGAGGTCGGTCAGCTCGTCCCCTCCGGAGAGGCGGATGCGGGTTGCGAGATCGAGATCGGGATGCTGGTAGCGAAGCTCGATCTCTCCTTCGCTCTCCCCGGCCCCGCTCGCCTCGCCATCGCTCCATCGCCGCTCGACAAGCGCCTGCTGCTGCCGCTTGCCGGACTGGGCCTCGGTCAGGTCGGCAAAGTCGGCCGCGAGATCGAGCGACAGCGTGATTTCCGCCTCGACCATCGCATGATTGGTCACGATGACGTCGAGCCGCAGACCGCCGCCGCAGAAGGCGTTGACCTGTACTTCAATGCCTTTCTGGACGATCTCCCCGCCCGTGCTGCTGTCGTCCTCGGGCGTAGGGCCGGCGCCGCGGCCGGCAGGCGATGGCGCAAGGTGGTAGGCGGTCATGAAGTGGTGATCCACGACGTTCGCCGAGACGAAACTCGGGGCGGTCCCGTCAACCTTGATCTCAAAGCGTGAAAGGAACCGGGTCTGGTGGAGATAAAACCCCTCCATCCCGCTGCCGATGCGACCGCGCGTGTCGGTCACCAGGACCGAGTATCCCCGATGAGCGATCAGATCGGCCGGCCGTACCGCGCATCGGTTCACGTCCCTGAGCGGCGTCGCCGACTGTTCCCGCTTGGCGAAGGTTCGGGTGGCTTCCGGCCCCATCCGACCCGCGAGCTCGCCAGTCCCGCCACTCGGTGCAAACGATGGTTCAGATGCAGTCCCCATGCCTGACGCTCCATGCTATGCCGGCGCGACACGTCGATCAAAAGGCCGAAGTGTTCCTACACACTTCTCGACGGTAAAATTCATCTTCACGGATCACGGCTCGCCTGGAGCCGACGTAACGATGCCAGCCCTGCGGGGCACCCGCTTCGACGGCAAGGAGTTTTCGAGGGCGCTGCATTTCACCATTACTCCTTGGCTCTCTGCCGCGTACCTTAAATCGACATGCGGTTCCCGTAGAACTCGTGGTCCTCGTTATAACCGCCTTGGCCTGAGCCAAGCTGCGCGTAATCGCGCACGAACTCTATGGCCTGGATCCACTTGACCATCTTGAAGCCGAGCTCGTTCTCGCAGCGCAGGCGCAACGGTGCTCCATGGAGCAGCGGAAGCGCCGATCCGTTCATTTCGTAGGCGAGGATGGTCAGCTCGTGCCGCATGTTTCGCATGTTGTGGACGTCATAATAGATGCCGCCATCGGCACCGTCGGCAAACGAGTAGAAGACGGCGTAGCGAGCTTCGGCTGTCGGCTTTACGATATCGAGGATCTGACGCATCTGGACACCGCCCCATTTGGCGACGCCGGACCATCCCTGAATACAGAAATGCTCGGTGATCTGCTCCTGCTTCGGGAGCGCCTTGAGCTCGGCATAGGAGAACTCCCGCGGATTCTCGACCAGACCGTCAACGCGCAGCCTGTAGCTTGCAAAGCCGTCCTCCTCGAGCGCCTTGAACTCCTCGGACACCGGCAACGTGCCGTTGGCCCAGAAATGCGGCGAGATATCCTGTTCCGTATACTGGATCGTCGGAGACCACGTTTCAGCTGCCCCTTTGAGGGACCCGACCATGACCTTTCCGATATTCTGGACCAGCCGGGCGAACTTGATCGTAAAAGGTGACGCGAGAAACCAGGTCGCGATCAGTATCGCCGCCGCGATGGCGAAGATCCACAGACCCTCCCAGGAGTTGTTGTTCACGCCGGCCCACATGTGGTTCAGGTTCGACCGCGCGGCGGTTATGAACACGAACGTCCCGTGGACCAAGATGAAGAACACGAACCATAGGAGCCCGAAGAAATGGACCGTTCTCGCCCTCTGGCGGTTGAACGGCCGTCCGAGCCAGCCAAGCTTGTTCGCTATCGCCGGACTCTGCATCAAGCCGGTGCCGATCTGAACCGGTGCGGCGATGAATACCGTCAAGAAATACGTGAGTTGCTGCAAGGCGTTATAGCGCGTCCAGCTATGGTCCACCGGGAAATGCAGCGACCAATATTGAATCACGATCGAGAGCGCGTTGGGGAAGACCGCCCACGTCGTCGGTACCAGCCGCTGCCACTGGTCGGTGGCAAACAGCATTCCGTAAAACGCCGTGCCATTGAGCACCCACAGCAGGTTGACGGAGAAATGCCACCACCGCGCGGGGCCGACCGAGTGACGGATGCCTGGAATGCCCAGCCACTTTGGAATGGTTACCGAGTCGCTTTTGGACGTCCATACCTGGTCCGTTGGCACGAGCACATCCAAGGTCCTGACAACGCGGCCGTGCCCCTCGTATTTGGACACCCATACCCGGTCTCGCGGAACCGAATGCAGAAAGCGAAACCAATCGGTTTCCGGGGTGCAATCCCGGTTCCAGTAGAGGCGCGGGTGATCTGCCAGGATCTGGATGCCCGCCCGAATGATGAAGAACATGAAGAGCATATTGAGGAAGTGCTCCACCCGCAGCCACAACGGGTAGCCGGTGTGAACCGCCAGTGCGGACTCAGGTATGCCTGGATAGCGCACGAGGAATTGCTGAAACCAGCGGGTCTCGTATAGACCCTGGCGGACCGCGATCCCGAGGACCAGAACGACGAAGGCGAGCGGTATAACCCACAACACATTGATCCATCGCTTGCCCAAACGGATCCGCGGCACCTCGCCCCATTGTGGCGGCAGCCAGGCATCCGACCGAATGCTTGCGCCCGCCTTAGTGAGGCGTGCTTCGAGAGGATCCCGCCGTTGTGGAGACTGGCGCGCTTTCATCGTAGCGACCTCCTGGAGTGCATTGCCGACCGCGCACCAGCTACGCTCGCGGAAGCGTTAGGCTATCGGCGAGGCCGTCTTCGGCTTTCTCTTCGCTGTCGTCCCAATAGAAAGTCCTCAGCGCAACGGGGTGGCGACCAGGACGAAGGCTCCGCTATCGCTGGTCGGCAGGAGCGCTGGCCTCCCGTTGCCGGGGTCAAAGCGATAAAGCGCCGGCTTTTTCACGTCGATCCAATAAAGCGCCTTCTCCGCGGACGCCCAGGTCGGCGATTCCCCGATCCTCGCACCTGCCTCCAGGACTACCCCTTCCCGGCAAGACTTGGTTCCCCAGACGCGCCGCAAGCTTTGTCGCCGTCATGCTGCCTTTAACGCTGGACCGTCGCCAAGCGTGCCGCGTTGTAGATCCTGAATCCCGAACGAGCGCCGGCAGCTGCCATCCCCCGCTCGGTGCACCCTCGGAGCGCCCTTCCATGAGCATCGATCGGGCGGGCGAAAGCATTCGACCGCGCCCGAGACGTAAGCGCTCGGTGAGGACGCCGGGTCAGGCGGCGGCGCGCTGAAGGTCAGCGGGCGACCAGTTCCAGAGCAGGAGATCGGCGATTTGCCGGGCCGGGTGATCGGCGATGCGGGCCAGCACGTCGGCGAGGTAGTGCTGCGGGTTGCGGCGGTTGAGCTTGGCGGTCTCGATCAGGGAGTAGATCGCCGCGGCGCGGTGCCCGCCGGCGTCGGAACCGGCGAACAGATAGTTCTTGCGGCCGATCGCAATCATCCGGTCATTCTGCCCATATCCGGCAGGAAGTTGAGGTTCATTACCGCTGGCACCCGCTCCATGGGCGCCGTGTCCGGTGGCAGTACAGTGAGCAGCGCCTTGCCGGTCGGTTTGTTCACGTCGAGGCGATGCCTGGCGTGGTCACGGCCATCGCCGCGTGGATGCTGGATTCTGTCGTTTGCGCCGGCATGGCAACGATCGGCGCGCCATGCGTGTCGGTATCGGCGCTGCGCGACCTTCATCATCTGCTGATCGAAGGCGGTTTCAGACAAAGCTCCCGGGACGATCCGAACATCGTCCAGGAGGAGCAACATGAGGAATCTGCCCGCATCGGCGCCACCGGCGACGGCCCCGCGCCAACTGAGCATGGCGCTCGATTCGGTCAGGCTTTGGGGCATGAGCCACTCCGAGCGTACTGATCGCCCTGCATAGCGACGTTGTGTGATGAACAGGTCCGGCGGCCCACCGATGACGCTCGGCAACGCCGCCACGGCCCGCATGCGCCTACGAGATGGTTGGGCCAGCTCGCGCACTCAACTTGAAGACCCGATCGGCTAAAAGGGTCCGCAAATTGCCGAACGTCAGCTGACCCTATCGCAGATTAACACAAACTACGGTCAATTCAAGGAACAAGCGCTCTGCCCGATCGTCCATTTAGCGTCAAGTTCCACCTTGTTCCCACAGCTTAAGTATTAGATGCTAAAAAGCAACTTTATAACAGGATGATTAACCCAATATGTTACAAAATGTAATCGTGATTTACAAAACTATGCGATACAGCCACAGGTTTGCCATAAGTTTTATTTTGACTGGCGCCTGATCGGGTGGCCTTATGTGGGTCGGCTCTGCTTGGGGAATAAGATGAGCAAAAGACCGCCAGCGAACAAGAGACGGCACGACGGCCAAGTTGCCATATGGGCGTTGGAACTAGTCTATCCGCAGCCACCTCAGCGCCGCGGCAACATCGCACGCGGATCAGGGACCATGGTCGTCCAACCGGACGGCACCTTCTGCATCGACGGAGGCCCAGACCAACTGACCGACGAATGGGGCAGGCCCTTCCATCTTCGCCTTAAGATGCGGATTTATGAAGATCTAGACGAGGTTGTCGAAAAAGACCCGCACCTAATCGGTGCCTTGGCCAGTTGAGCGCCCTCGCAGAAAGTCGCTCTACCCCATCCGCCGTCGGTCGCGGAAGCTGCGCACTTGCTCCTCGCTGCACGGGGTCACGTCGTTTTGCCAGCGGACGGCGACTGATCTTTGCCCGAAGCGCACTAGGCGCGAATTTCCGTCGGCGAAGCGGCCCGCGTAGGTTCTGCGCTGAGCAGAACGATCGCCGCCCAGATGCGCAGCCATTCGACTTGCCCCACAAGGTCGCCGTGATTGAGCATCAAATTAGCCAATCTGACCACCTCTCGGTCGGCCGCCGCACCGTGTCGAGCGATCACATCGCCAGCGATCTGCCATATCCCGAGATCAGATTTCATGACGCTCCCGCTCCACCGGAAGAGCACGGTGCAACCTATGGCGGATCGGGTTGAGAAAGGCTTATCGGCCGCGCTGGCAACCCCCTACTTAACCCAGGATGACGCTCGCCGGAAAGTTCCATCCGCGCCCGACCTTGCCGGCGAGCGTCCTCGCGTTTGGCGCGTTACCTGGAATGCATTCCCGCACCTTTCGCGCTACGGTTACCGCGGTCGGATCGGCACTGGCGGGGTTCTGCTGATCGTCCTCATTATCTATCTTCTGGTAGGCCGCGGTAGGTTCTGACGCGGCGCAAGGCTCACCTTCGGGGACTAAGCCGTCACTGCGGCGAGGGCGGCGGTAGATCGGCGCCGCCCGACACCCGCACACTAAACGGCCGAGGCAGTGTGAGACCCCTCGCGGGTGGCAAGGATGCCCGCATAAGGGAGACTTGCCGAAACAACAGTGCTCGCCGCGGGAGGGTTCCGCGTGGCCGTCGCCCTAGCGCGCATGGATCATGTAAGCGATCCCATATCCGATCGCGCCGGCAACCAACAGCGCAAGCAACGGCTGTTCGACCGTGTTGCGGCTCAAGTATTCGGCGGCCTGCGCGCCCTGCGCATACGTCTTCGCAGCGGCGTCACTGACTTGCTTGCCAGTTTCCACCGCTGCGTCCCGGATCGTACTACCCGCCGCTGTCGCTGCCGTCTGAGCCTTTCCGGCCAGGTCACTGCCCGCGTCCACCGCGTTGGTGATGCCGTCCTTCAGATTAGCGGCGCCGCTCGCCTGATCACCAATCCGATTATCGTCCATTGCCCACTCCTGAAGCTTGCTTGCGGAAGGCTGCATGCCATCCCGCACCCCCGGTAAAGACTTGAAGGGTGAGAACGGTTCCGGGGCTGAGCGGCGATGGGGTCATACCGAAGTGGCGATCAGGACAATGCCACCTGCGACTAATGCCCCGCCGATTGTGACCCCGAGGGATCGCCCAGGAGAAGGCAGGAACGCGGCGATCACCCACGCGGTCATCCCCAACGCGATAAAAATGGTTCCTGCAACTCGGCGAGGGCGCGCCATCCTCAGCAACCTCTCAGCCGCTGCGCGCCGGCTCCGCATCGGTTAGCTCCGGCGGAGGTTAGAGCCTCAGCCGCGCGGCGGCAGGCTCGATCCGCGATCGGCCACGTAACGCCAACCCGAGACCTAACAGACCAGCCGAAAGCACGATCAGCACGATCTCCGGCTGAGAGCCTGGGGAACGTTGCAGGTAGCTGGCGGACCCACCTGTGAAGTGCGAAGCAAAAACGCCACTAGTACTCAGCAACGGCTCGGCCGAGTTGGTCGGGAACAATTGAGCGGCGACGATGAAGTCTAAATCGAGGGTTGACGGAGCGAACTTGCCAGACCACGTGTAGACCACATCGGCTTTGACCGGTCCGGACACCACACTTCCGAGAATAAATACCGCCGCCACCCACTTTCGCACGATTTTGTTTCCCCTCACGGGTGCCCTGATCTCTACCGATAATGAGGCGCTTTGCTTGTTTCACATGCGGCATCCGTGTGGCATCTTCCCGCGGGACTGGCCCCGAGCACCATTCCCGCATCCTTGGCGGCGCGAGCGCTCGGCTATGAGGTTTCATTGCCCGGCCCAGGCGGGACCGAGCCGCTGAAGACGGCCAGGGCTGGCTGCCCCGGCCCGCGGGAGGCTCACTCCGCTGCCCCGGCCCGTCCCCCCAGTCCCGCACTCGCCGAACCGTCGCTAGAACGCGCCGCCGCGAGGACGCGCCGAGCGGATTTCGTGGTTACTGCACCTTTGGGCTCGCCATATAGAGAACATGACACACCCGCACGCTGAGGCGACCTACCGCACCGTTCCGTTGGAAGATGGGGCATTCGGGGTTGAGATCACCATCCCAGGGTCCTACCCGACGACAATGAGCAGTTTCGGGACCGAGGCGAAGGCATGGGACTGGGTTGCAGAGCATAAGAGCTTCGTCGAGCAGAAGCAGAACGCCACGTCTCGCTCCCAGTGGAGGAGACGAACGTCGCCGCAAGCGCCGCGGAGATAGGTCGCCAGCCTCGGCAGGTCGGCATCCGCCATGCAGCAAACAACCACCCCCTATGGATAGCGGCCTCCGGAGCCGCAGCGTTCGAACGCAGCCTTATTCCACGCCGATCCACACGGATTCCCTTGTGTTGAACGGAACGGCTACGCCGTAGGGGACCGCGGCATCACCTGAGGGTCGCTGGTGAAGCTATCGTCTGCGTTGAGACAGGATGGTCCCGTCTTCGATGACGAAGAAGCAGACGATGTCACCGTTACGTGCTCGCATGATCGAGGACATGAAGCTGGCCGGCTTGGCGGCCACGACCCAAGGGATCTACCTCCAGGCGGTCAGGTCTCTGGCGAAGCATTACAATAGATCGCCGGAGCTGCTGGCCGGCGCCGAGATCAATTACTTCTCGCTCGCCGATACGATGGGCTGGGCAACGCCGCTGCGCATCGAGCGTGTTTTGGGCGAGGTGCGCAGCCGCTGGCCCGACATGCCGATCGCGCTCCACCTGCACGACACGCGCGGCTTGGCCGTCGCCAATGCACATGCCGGGCTGCAGATGGGCGTGACGCAGTTCGATTCGACTGTGGGCGGGCTCGGTGGCTGCCGTTCGCCGGTCAGCCGAAAGCCGCCGGCAACATCTGCACCGAGAGCTCGTTTCGGGAGAGACGGAGTTCTCCGCAGAAGATTTCGACGTTGTGCTCGCCGATCAGCGGCGCCCTGCGTGAGATTTTCCAGGGCGAGCCGTTATAGATCGCCGCCTCGCCCGGATAGGTGAAGCTGCGTCCGAGTTCCGGATGCTCGACCTGCTTCCAAAAGCCCCGGTCGTGCAGATGCGGGTCGTCGAGAAGCTGCTCCGGGGCGCGCACCGCGCCCCAGGTAAAGCCGCGTTCTTGGGCGCGATGGTAAACTTCTTCCGCCGGCAGGCTGGCGATAAAGCCGGCGACAAGGCCGTCGATGATGTGTGACGTGTTCGCCGTGATCACCGCAGGGTCCTGGTATTTCGGGTCCCGAAGATCGCTGGCCATGCCGTTGGTGTCGAGAAGATCGGCCAATTCCTTGATGTATCTCGGGTTGAGGCGGCCACCTACGAGTGCGCAGACGTAATTGCCGTCCTTGGCGCGGAACTGCGTGCGCGGGCTCGGTCCGGCGGCGTGGTGACGGCCGGTGTGGCGCTGCAATACCTCGCCCCGGTAGACGTAATTGGCGACCGCCGACTCAGTGGTCAGCGCGCAGGCCTCGTGGATTGAGGCATCGATGTATTGCCCCCGCCCCGAGACCGTGCGGTGCACCAGCGCCGCCATGACCGCCATGTAGGCGAAGTGGCAGCCCATATGCCAGGCATTGCCGCCGCCGGGAGCGATCGGCGGCGCGTTCGGAGCGTCGGTGTCGTCATAGCCGGACGACGCCATCTCGCCGCCCGCCGCCATATGCAGCAGGTCCGCCGAAAGATAATCGCGCCACGGTCCGGTCTGCCCGAACGGGGTCAAGGCGCACAATATCAGGCCGGGATTCTGCTTTTGCAGCGCGTCGTAATCGAACCCGAGCGAGCCTAGCCGGCCGGGCCGGAAGGTCTCCAGAATGACATCGGCCGTGGCTGCCAGTCTACGGAACAGGTTGCGTCCGTCGGCGGTCTCGAGGTTGAGTGTGATGCCGCGCTTTGACGTGTTGTAGTACCAGAACGACAGGCTGCGCTCCGGGTGCGGAATGTCATCGAGGAACGGGCCGATATGGCGGCAGAACTCGCCGCCCAGCGGTTCGATCTTGACGACGTCGGCCCCGAGATCGCCGAGCAGCTTGCCGCAGTACTGGCCCGTCTCATTCGCCAGTTCCAAAACGCGGAGCCCGTTCAGCGGACCGGGATGCGGCGAGGCGTCGGTCACCTGAGCATCTCCTCCTGGTATGGGAAACGCGGACGCTGTGTCGGCCAGAACGTCCCGTCGGTGAAACCGGCACGCAGCTCCTCGTGGCTGAACCCCAGCAGGCCCTCGACGATCTCGCGCGTGTGCTCGCCGATCATTGGGCTCGGCGAGGAGTTTGTTGCCGGCGTTTCCGACAGCTTGAACGGAGCGTTCTGTACCTTGTATCGGCCCAGCCCCGGGTGCTCGAGATCCAGATACATCTCGCGCTGACGCAACTGCGGATCATGCTCGACGCGGTCTTCGGCGCTTTGCACCGGCATGGCGCGCACGCCGGCAGCCTGGCAACGCTCGGTCACCTCGTATTTCGCAAGGGTCCGCGTCCATGCCTCGATCTGTTCGTCCAATTCCTCCTGGTACTGCAGGCGCCCGGTGACGGTGGCGAATTTGTCCGCACCAGCCCACGACGGCGCTTCCATCACCTCCACCAGACACCGCCATTCCTCATTGGACTGGCAGACGATGACGCACCAGTCGTTATAGCCGCCGGGATCGGTGCGGTAGGCATTGTGCGGCGCCACGGTTGGGCCACCGCGATAGCTGTTGGCCGGCGGTGTCTCGGGCCAGTGCGCCCGGTTCCCGGGCGGATAGCCGGGCCGACGCGACCCGCGGCCGTTCACCGTAAAGTCCAATAACACCGGCCCGACGAGCGGTACGCTGGCCACCATCTGAGACAGGTCGATGTGCTGGCCTTTTCCGGTGATATTACGGTGTAGAGGCCGGTCAGCGCGCACATCGCACCATACATGCCGCCGGTGTCGTCCATGTATGACCAGCCCCAGCCGGCCGGCGGCTGGTCCGGCAGGCCGGACTGAAACGTCAGGCCCGAGACCGCCTGCGCCACGGGGCCGAACGTCGTGTAATGGTGATGTCTCCCGGTATGGCCGTAACCCGACATCGACACATAGAGATGTCCGGCCTGATGCGGCACTGCTCCTCGTAGCCGAGACCCCAGTTGCGCAAAACGCGCGAGCTGAAATTCTCGATGACGATGTCGGAAATCGCGATCAGCCGCTTGACGATTTCGAGGCCCTTTGGCGTACGGACATTGAGGCTTAGGCTTTTCTTGTTGACGTTGGTGTCGTTGAAGTTCCCCGAGGTATTCAGATTGACCTCGAGGTGTTTCGGTGTCGTCGTGCTCGGCAACCGGCCCCGCTCGTTTTCCGGCCACTCGATCTTGATGACCTCCGCACCGAACGCGCCGAGCCACCGCGTTGCCCAAGGACCCGCCCGCACCCACCTGAAATCGACGACTCGGATGCCGGCGAGAGCCTTCATTTGACATCGCTTTCATACGCAGCATCGTCGAGCACGTCTTTGGCACGGTACAGGATTGGATGGGGCGGGAACACTTCTCAACCAGAAGGCCGGCCAAAGTCGCAACCAAGATGAGCCTCCACGTGCTTGCCTACAACGGACCATCAAGCTGACATCGCTCGGTTCCGCTTTACGATCTCTAGGACCGTATTTTTGCTCACCCCCAATCGGCGGACGATCAGTGCCGAGACGCCGCTCCGTCGCCCGCGAGCGGCTCGAGGAGCTGCTCGCCTTGCCCGTCGCCGAACCGGAACTGATCCGGCACTGGACCCTGAGTGCCGGCGATCTCGCCGCCATAGAGCGCCGGCGCCGCGATCCGAACCAGCTCGGTTTCGCGCTGCAACTCTGTGCTTTCCGCTGCCCGGGTCGCCTGTTGCGCCCGCGCGAGGTGATTCCGGAGGCGGCATTCGCCTTTGTTGCCGGCCAACTCCGCGTCGCCCCCGATGCACTCGCCAAATGCCGAGGCCACGGTTTCCGCAGAGGCGCCAATCGACGCCACTGCCCGGTATCCTGACGCCGCCCACCTGTCTGCCGAGCCGCTGCCCGAGCGCCGGAGTCAGGGCATCAGCTGGAAGCCGAGCCCGTCATCGGTCATCGCGAAGCGGCCCGAGGCAAGCGTGACGCGCTGTCGGCAGATGCCGGAGACACGCTCACCCTCGGCCGAGGGATGGTGGGCGAGCCCAGGGCACGCATCACGCGATCGTCGCGGTAATAGCATGCAGCAAGCCCGGCCGAGCGCCGTCACTGCCGGGCCTTCGCGGCCGAGCAGAGCGTCATAGCCGCCAGCTCGGCCTTCACCTCATCGAGCCCAGCGAAGTCGCCGCCGGCGATCTCGTGCAGCATCGCCAGCGCCTGGCAGACGGCGGCCCGGTCGCGGCTAAGCGAGCAGACGATGTCTGCGAAGATTGCTTCGTCATCCGCGCCCGCCACGCCGTATTCAGGCGCTGGTGGGCACCATGAAGGCGGCAAGCCGACGCAGATCCCGCAATTTGGCAGGCGTCAGTTCGGCTCCGGGATCTTCACCGCGCTCATCGCACCGCGCCCATCGTGAGGCCGCAAACGATGCGGCGCAACGGTTCCCCGTCGCGACCGGGGACGATTTGCCGTTGTCCAGGCCGCTCAGACGGACGATGCTGCCCACAGAACCACCCGGAATCTGGCGAATGTGGGCTTAGAAAGGTCACCTGCATGAAGCCCTTCCTCCTATCCGCGCTCTGCGCCGCTTCTCTCGTGAGCCAAGCCCACGCCCAAGATCTGCTCTCAACGCACCGCGTCTCTGCTGATCTCGCGAGCCAAGCCGTCGCGGCGGTTGTCGCGAAATGCGCCAGCCAGGGTTACGCCGAGACCGGCGTGCTGGTCGATGCCGACGGCGTGAAGCAGGCGGTGCTGCGCGGCAATCGCGCCGGCGCCCACACGCTCGATAGCGCCTTTGCCAAGGCGTACACGTCCGCGTCGTTCAAGACCGACACGACCGCGCTCGTCGAAAGGTCCAAGACGGTACCGGTGTTGGCGAACCTATTCAAATTGCCGCATCTGCTTTTGCTGAGCGGGGGCATCGTCATCAAGCTGGGCGACGAGGTGGTCGGAGCGATCGGCGCCGCCGGGGCGCCGGGCGGCGATCTCGACGATGCCTGCGCCCGCGCCGGCCTGGACAAGATCAAGGGCCAGCTCAAGTAGCGTTCACGCCGTGATGAGGATGACGCGATGAGAATCGGGATCTCGCTGACGAGCAATCATCCGGACGTGGCAGATCCGCGCCACGGAGCGCGCTGGATGATCGAGCGAGCCGCGGCGGCACGCCGTGCCGCGCTCGATTCCCTGTTTGTCGGCGATCAGCACGTGTCGCCGATGCCCTATTATCAGAACACGCCGATGCTCGGACGGCTGCTCGCGGAGTGGGGCGAGGCCCCGGCCGGGTGCCTATTCCTGCTCCCTTTGTGGCACCCGGTGCTGGTGGCCGAGCAGATCGGTACGCTCGCCGCCATCGCTCAAGGCCCCTTCATCATGCAATGCGGGCTCGGCTGGGGCGAGGCTCGGTTCGCCGCGATGGGCGCCAACATCAGGACGCGTCCTTCGGCTTTCGAGGAAGCTCTCGACATCGTCCGGCGCCTGTTGGCGGGCGAGACGGTGAGTTCCTCCCGCCGGTTCGGGGTCGCCGAGGCGAGCCTCGCGCTGCGTCCGGCTGAGCCCGTCGAGGTCTGGATCGGCGCCAGCGCCCCGCCGGCAATCAACCGCGCAGCACGATTGGCGGAGGGCTGGATCGCCAGCCCCGGCCTCACCCGCGACGAGGCGCGCGTGCAGGCCGAACTCTATCGTGATCGCTGCGCCGCTTACGGCCGGCAGCCAGGCGCCATTGTCTTGCGGCGCGACATTTACGTCGGCGAGTCGTCGTCCGAGGCGCAGGCGGTGCTGCAGCACGCGCTGAGCCACGGCTATCGCGGCATGCCGGCGGAAGCCTTGATCGCGGGCTCGGTCGACGAAGTCGCGGAACAGTTTCGGACCTTCGGGGAAATCGGCTACACCGAAATCCTCGTGCGTCATCTCAGCAACGATCAGCCGAAGGTCCTGGGCTCCCTGGAGCGGCTGGCCGCGGTACGCGCGGCGTTGGCCTGAATAACCGGGCCGCTGTTGGAGAGCACGATCACAACGCTGTCAAAGGGAGGATCTCCAATGCTTCGGCGCTGCGATCATCGTCCCTGGCTTCCTCGTCATCCAAACCACCTGGGGAGTTCCCGCGGTATTCGCCACGATCGCGGTCATGCTGGCGGTGGCTGCCGTCGCGGTGACGCAGATCGGCTCCGAGACGCGTGGCCTCGCCCTCGACGCGATCGCGCCGCCGACGGAATGAGATGCGCCGGTCGGACCGCAGCCGCGGCCTGTCAGCCGGCCCATATGCCTATTATCCCTTTATCGGGCTTTTCTTAAAGGGGCGCGCCCGCGCGCCCGCCCGTCCTTTGCCGACCCTGCCATCTCACCAGGATTAGTCATATCGTAGATTGATCACGGTCTGTTTGGTAGAACGTATCGCGATGGGTCCGGGCGATGCCTTCCTGCATGTGAGCGTGGTCGAGCGCAGCGGCCACGGTAGCGCCCCACCGGGCGCGACACTCGAGGTCCGCGCCGGTCCGGAGCCCAAGGGCCACAGGTAACCGATCTCCTAAGCGTCGACAGCAGCACCGCCCAACAAGAGCCTTCCCGACGCGCCAGACCGCAACGGCCGATGTATCCGCCGACCGACCAAGCCGTCGTCGAGGAGTCCGGCACGGTCAAATGGTACAACGCCGAGAAGGGATTTGGCTTCATCGGATCGGAACGGGGCGGCAAGGATATCTTCGTGCATGCTTCGATGCTCAAGCGTGCAGGCATCGCAGACCTGGCCGAGGGCCAGCGCGTCGCGGTCGACGTGGTCGACGGCAGGAAGGGCCCGGAGGCGGCCAGTTTACGCCTGATCTGAAAACCGCCAATCTCCTCGACGGGGCGACGTATACCGCCGCCCCCGAGCAGCCGGGCGCCTGCTCCTCGGCAACAGCGGCTCTTGCCCTTGCGTACGCTGGAAACGGAAACGCCCCGCAATTCGAGGGCGTTTCGACGTTCGGATGGTTTGCGTTCGACGTACCGATTAGGCGGCCTTTTGCTCCATCACCTGCGGCTGCACGGTTGCGACCGTGGTGCCGACCTTGATCGTGCGCGGCTTGGCTGCCTCGGGCACTTCGCGAACCACATCGACAGAAAGCATGCCATTGTCGAGGCTGGCGCCCACCACCTTCATGTGGTCGGCAAGGCTAAAGCACCGCTCGAAGGCGCGCCGGGCGATGCCGCGGTGCAAGTAGCCGCCGCTGTTTTCGTCCTCCTTCTGTGCCTTGCCCGCTACCAGGAGGGTGTTCTCCTGAACGGTGATATCGAGCTCTGCCGGCGCGAACCCGGCCACGGCCATCGTCAGCCTGTAGGCGTCTTCGCCGGTCTGCTGGATGTTGTAAGGGGGATAGGCGACGGCCGTGCTGTCAACGCGGCTTGCCGCATCGACCAGACGGGTTAGACGATCGAAGCCGATCGTCGAACGGTACAACGGAGAGAAATCGAAACGATCCATGACCATATCCTCCTGTGAGCAACATGGATGTCGGCACTTCCAACAGGGCAATGCCAGTCTTTGATGTTGACCAGGGAGAAGGGAGAAGCGATGTCATCACCGTCGCGCCGGCCGCGATCGGAGCCGGTACGGAAATCGACCGGGCTACACCTTAGGAGACGGCTCCGGTTGTCTCATGATCGGGGCCCAGCTCAGACTACCCCATGACCTCCATATGCCCCGCGATCACACTTTCCCCTCGGGACTACGACGCTGTTCTGTTTGATCTTGACGGTGTCTCGACCAGGACGGCGAGCGTACATGCCGCGGCCTGGAAAAGGCTGTTCGACGAATTCCTTGAGCAGCGCTCTGCTGCCATGGGCGATCCGTTCGTGCCCTTTGACATCGACGCCGATTATCGACGTTACGTCGATGGCAAATCCCGCTACGACGGCGTGGTGGCCTTCCTCAAATCGCGCGGAATCGAGCTGCCATGGGAGGCACCCGAAGACGGCTCCGGCCTGCAAACCATTCATGCGCTGGGCGATCATAAGGATAAGTATTTCTTAGAATACCTAAAGCAACACGGCGTTGAGACATATGAAGCGTCGATCATCCTGGCGCGAACACTGCGGGAGCAGCAGATCAAGACAGCCGTCGTTTCATCCAGCAACAATTGCGCGGTGGTGCTGAAAGCAGCCGGCATCACCCAGTTGTTAGACGTGCGGCTGGACGGGATGGACATTACCCGCCTAAAACTTAAAGGCAAGCCAGCGCCGGATGCGGTCCTGGAGGCGGCGCGGCGCATTGGGATCGAACCGTCTCGCGCAGTCGTCATGGAGGACGCGATTGCCGGTGTCGAGTCTGGGCGCACGGGCGACGTTGTTGCAGGGATCGGCCGGGTTGCCGGCGAGAGCCTGATGGGCCAGGCTGGCGCCGTTCACAACCGGGAACTCTCTGCTGTGCCGTTCAAACATCACGCCGAACACCGTCATCATATTCCGAGACCCCGGTATCGGGTCATGAACCGGCCGGAGTACGAGGCAGCATTAAGGCAGCGCGGCAGCCTGACCGTCTGGTTCACCGACGCGGCCATCGCGGCGTGGCGGGCCGAACCGCGAACGACGCCCGGCGGGCAGCCCCATTATTCGCCCCTGGCGATCACCACGGCGCTAACGATGCGCACGGTCTTCGGTCTGGCATGCGGCAGACCGAAGGGCTCATCGGCTCCGTCGTCGCTCTGCTCGGCCTCGCTCTCGCGGTGCCGGATCACTCGACATTGAGCCGCCGGAGCAAGACGCTGGACGTGCCGCCCCTCCGGCGGCTCGCAGCCGGTCCGCTGCATTTGCTGGTGGACAGCACGGGCCTGAAGCTCGGTGGGGCCGGCGAATGGCTGGTTGAAAAGCACGGCATGTCCCGCCGCCGATCTTGGCGTAAACTGCATATCGGCATCGATGGCGAGAGCGGCGAAATCGTCGCGATCGAGCTGACCAAGAAAGAGAGCGACGACGGCGCGCGGACTGCCGCGCTGCTCGACCAGCTCACCGATCCCCTGGCGTCCTTCACAGCTGACGGCGCGTACGATCAGGACCGCGTTTACGAGACTGTCGCCGAGCGTCATCCGGATGCTGCTGTCATCGAGCAACCGCGGTTCCGGGCCCGTCCGCCACGACTGCTCCGACACAACGGGACCGGCCCGGCGCCGCGAGGTAGCGGCGCGTTTCCTCATCCGACGGGAAAATCGTCGTAACCGCGCCAACTTCGACGCTCATGTTGGCGATGACGTGCCGGTCCATCGCCTTGAGTTCGGCTACGCCAGGGCCGTAATACTCGATGATCCGACCATGGCCGCCATCCACGTCGTGGCGGCGAAGAACCTCGAGAATGACGTCCTTGGCGCTTACCCAGTCGGCCCAGACCCAGGGTGACGTGCAGGTGCACGATCATCCATGCTGATCTCGATCCGGTGGTCGCGCAGCCCGCAGGAGACACCGACGCACCTCACCTGCCCTAACCTCCCCTTCTTGCCGCGCCCCTCGATCGGCCCTGATCGGCCCTACGGCGCCCCGCTGACGCGCTCCCGGCGCCGCCTGGGCCGAACCTTGCCGCGGCGCTCGAGCGCGACCAAAAGCCCCCGGCGCGGGCCGGCAGCGTCAGCCCAGCGGCTTGTCGGGCATGGTGTCGATGTAGCTGCGCCGGTTGGCCAGTACCGGCCCCTGACGATTAAGCATTTTTTGCCACAACGATGACGTAGTTCTGAGCAAATGGTCTTCGCGTCGCGGTGTTTATGAACGGCCCGAAACCGCATTCATAGTTACCGGGATATCTGACTATGGCTCAAGAGATTTCGCTTGCGATTAGTGTCGGATGTTTTGGACTCTTTGTCGGTTTTATGGCCGGCTATGCGGTGCGCGCATATTCATCTTATCTGCACCGCCGTCCACACTTATACCGGTGAGGCACTCTTCGCGCCTTGAGCCCGGATGGGATGGTCAACCAAGCAGATGCCGATCGCGCCAGCCACGACTCGCCCAGGTTGCACGCCGCCACCGCGCTCCGCCGGAGGCCCCCTCGAAGCGCTTTCCGGCGCCGCCTGTCCCGAACCTCGCCGCGGCGCTCGATCGATCGCGACAAAGAGATCGCCGCGGCCCGCCCGGCGTCCCACGACGCCCATGCCGCCTGCTGCGTCGGAGCGTATCGCCCGGCTTTCGGTTTCCGCTCGCGGCTCGTGCCTCGCTCGCGGAATACTATCGGAGCGCTGTCGGCCCTCGGCGACACGGGCACCTCACCAGGGATCTCCCCCCGCTCCTCTCTACTCGGGCCAGCCCCTCAGCCGTCGTGAATGTGAGAATATACCGCCGCCGCGCCGCAGTTTTTCAACACAATCGATCCTTTGCAGACCTTGCGCGTTTCCGAGCATCATTGAGTGGTATGAAGGACGGACGATGAATTGACCGTTACACTTGCTCCATAGGCAGCATCGGCTGAGCGTCTCACGGAGGTGCTGCGTCGGGCTTGCGCTCGGCACCGGCCGGGTCCGCGACGTCAAAGTGCTGAGTTCGATTAAGAAACTGCGCTCCCATGCTTTCCGGTTGCATCTGCCCTATGAAGGGGCGGCGGAGGAGTCCCCGACTTCCGTGATCCTGACATGGGGCATGGCCGAGACGGCCGGCCACCTTACCTGAACCGACATGAGCTTGCGTTCTACGGCGACATCGAGGCCGCCAAGGCGCTGCTGGCCAATCCCGACGTCGGCGTCACCCAAATTGCGAACCGCCTAGGCGTCTCGTCGGCGACGCTCTATCGCTACATCCCCGCCGCGCGAACTGCGAATACTCCGAGCGTTTGAAATCCGGGTAACTGCTCACCTCTGCCCGTGCGGCCCTCGAACGAGGTAGGCACATTTTGTGGCGGCAGGGGGATTTAT
>Ga0210390_10000774_pt1 | contig 32677 bp, 40 predicted proteins | sample IncBWH11OmetaG_FD_161050 | JGI IMG/M metagenome (GOLD analysis project Ga0210390, IMG submission 161050) | Forest soil microbial communities from Barre Woods Harvard Forest LTER site, Petersham, Massachusetts, United States - Inc-BW-H-11-O ...
TGCTTCGCCGCAAGGTACTCCTTCTTTCTATCGCATCGCAGAGATTTATTTCCGGTCGATGGCGGATCTGGAAGCATGCGCCGCGTCAGATGGTGGGAAGCAGGCGCTTGCCCATGCCGTGACGATTTCTTCTGGTGGGCCGCCGATTTTCTTAGTAGCTGAGGAAGAAACCTTTACGTTCGCTCACGTGGCAGGTGCTTCGGTCTGAGATCCACGCGGTCCGATACTCAGTAGTGCATCCCTTTTAATGACCGGCTGGGGGCCGAGCAGGTCAAGAGTCCAGCAGTCAGGTTTCGGAGTTACGGCGTTGGTCAAGATCTGCTGGCTTCGAGCTACCGAGTCGAGGTTGAAGACTTCTGATTTGGTCGATCCTAAGATCAACTGCCACGCTAGCAGCTGCACAGCCCGCGCAGTGATGTTGGACGAAGACGCAGGGATGCGCCACACATATGAAAATCTATTTTGGGTTCACCGTAGCGGGGGACCGCTCCTCCGTGGTGGCAGCCACAAAGATCGTTGAGCTGTTGGAGGAACTGGGCCACGACGTGCTCACCCGTCATTTGATCCGCGAGGATGCCTGGCAGGCGGACCGGTCTATTTCGCCTCAGGAAGTTTACCGGCGGGACATGGCGTGGCTTCAGCAGTGTGATCTGTTTGTGGCTGAAGTTTCGGGCTCCTCATTCGGCTTGGGTCTTGAGACTGGCTACCTTCTGGGAGCCACAGACAAGAAAGTGGTTTTATTCTATCGGCGGGCCGTAGAGACGAAGATATCGCTGTTGATCACTGGCATCACGCACCCGAATTGCAAGTTGGTAGCCTATTCGCATCTTGAGGAACTAGAGGACTGGATCAGATACACGCTGTTCTGAAAAAGCCTGTACAACCTAGTGGGCCCAGTCTTGTTTGACCAGTCCGTGGGAGGCTCCGTCAAACAAGGTGCCAATAGCAATTGCGTTCAAAGGGCATTTCATTCAGCGCCTTGTCCAATCGAACGCAGCTGAACGGGTCGTCCTCATCCGAATAGGGCATTTGAAGCGTACTACTGACGAGAGGTTTCGGGCTAAATACGGGAACTCTGTAACTAGTCCCGGATCACGACTCTAAGGTTGTGAAGGACCGCAGCATGTTGCTGTATCTTTCCGACTTTGTGTGCAGCCGGCTGCGGTTGCGCTCGCGAGCGAATAAAGTCGAATCGCTGGAGGTCCATATGTTTTCATTGAATCGAAAAGAGGATGAGCTTCCAAGGGCAATGGGTCGTCGCTCATTCTTGATCGGTGCTGGTGCGGTGGCCGCCGCGCTTGCCTTCGGGTACGTTCGGAGCAGTGAGCCAGCACGTGCCTCGGCAGCGGCCGCAGATCTTCCGAGGAAGGTCTCGATCGTAGAGTTTTCAGATTCAGGCCAGCGCAAAACGGTGGAGTCCCTTGGCACTATCATAAAAACTGAAGCCGAGTGGAGGAAGCAGCTCTCCGAGGATTCGTTTGAAGTCACGCGACATGCAGCTACCGAGCGCCCCTACACGAATGAAAATCCGAACGAACACGCGAAAGGCGTTTTTCGCTGCATTTGCTGCGACACGGCCTTGTTCGATTCCAGCACCAAGTTCGAGTCTGGCACAGGCTGGCCAAGCTTTTGGGAGCCGATTGCGAAGGAGAATATTCTGGAAACCACTGACAAGAGTTTCGGTATTGTGCGAACGGCAGTTTCCTGTCGGCGCTGTGACGCGCATCTAGGGCATGTATTCGACGATGGGCCTCCCCCGACGGGTTTGCGCTACTGCATGAATTCTGTGGCGATGAGATTCGCGGCAGCTTCGTAGCAGATTCATAGTGTGTCCTGCTCCCGCGACCGAGCGAAAGAGAGACAGAACTATGAGCGGCGAGGCCCTCAAGATTGGTTCGATGCAGTCAGCCAGTCTCATGGATTCTCGACGCCAGGTCGCCGGACAGTTCGCCAACGAAAAGGCTTTCCCGGTGCTTGCGGCCGGATTTTCCACGGAAGAGGGTGAGGTTACCGCCATCAAGAAGAAGTTCCCTCAGCGAACCAGCCATTTTCCTCGAGTGAAGTCCATCCACGCGGTATGGAAGCTTCTCCGTTGTGTTGGCATCTACAGTGGTTTCTGCTACAAAATCTTCTCTGCGAATTAGAGGGAGTGATCCATGTCCGTTCCGTATCTGCGAGAGGCCGCCGCCGAGGACGATCTCGGAAAGCTGGTGCGATTCGTTCGTTTGCACCTCGGCGACGGCAACGAAGCCGTGGGCAAGGAAGAGATCGACCGGTCGTGGGCCGAAGCCGTAAAAATCCTGCTTCGCGACGCAGAGGTGGACCGCGAATTCATCGCCCGGGTTCTGGAGGCGAACGAATCAACTCTGGCCCTCCTTTTCTTTCATCTGCATTTTTATTTCATCCGCAGGTCCGGGAGGTGGATTCATGACGGCAGCCGATAAGAACACTTTGTCCGCAGCCGACCCGCGCGAGGCTGGGACACAGCTGCGGCCGGGCCTCTGGCAGACCATCAACGAGCGCTACCCCGGCTCCATGATTCGCAAAGAGAGCTTCGTGCCTCAGGCGCGATTGGGAAAGCCGCTGGCAGCATGCCGGCTGACGCTGGTGAGTTCCTGCGGCGTGCATCTGAAGACCGAACAGCCTCTGGATGTCTGCCATCCCTTCGGCGACTTCCGTTTCATGCGCGTGCCTTCCGGCGCGAAGCACGATGAGCTGATCATTCATCAGTTGAAATACCCTCACGACGATGCAGACCTCGACATTAACGTGATCTTTCCGATCGAACGTCTTCAGGAACTCTGCGAGGAAGGGCGCCTGCGCAGGTTGGCTCCGAATTTCTTCAGTTTTATCGGCTACAACATGGACCCCGAGAAATTCGAGCGAACTGTTGCTGCGAGTATTGCGGAAGCGGTCGTGCAAGAGGAGCGCGCCGATTGCGCGTTACTGGCGCCCGCTTGACCGATCTGTCATCAGTCCGTCGGACTGATCCAGAGAGCCATTGAAGCGCGCGGTGTGCCCACGGTATCCATCACGGTAGCGCGCGACGTTACAGAGGCAATCAAAGTTCCGCGTGCATTGTTTCTTCCCTGGCCGATGGGTCATCACTTTGGCGCGCCCTTTCATCGCGAGCTGCAGCGCCGCGTTGTGCTGGCCGCGTTGGGTATGCTGGAGTCCAGCGAAGAACCCGGTACGATACGGGATCTCCCGATCAAGTGGGCAGACGTTCGCCGTGAGGCCAAAACACTCACCGAGCAAGGGCGGAAGCTCTAGCGTCGCGTGCCGCGCCATTCCGGATCGCTCACGAACGGCGAGGGATTCTATCGTCGGCGTGACTGATTTTTTTGCACGGTGCCTGAACAAGTACTTCGCCGAAAAGCGCCGATGGGAGGAACGGCTCTCGAAATTCGTTAGCGCAATACTTCAAGCGCCCGCCTGGCTATCTGTTCTCCGCACTCCTGCACGAAGTGCCCTCCTTCGGCCAATTCCATCGGCGGTGGGCAATTGCGAATCTGCTCGCGCAAGTATTTCATTGCGGGAGCTCCCAATACGGGGTCTTTCATGCCCACGGCCATGAACGCCGGTCCATCCCACTGCGTGTTCCACCAACGCCGCGCGCGCCGCGACAGCTCGGCTCCCTCCGCAGAGGGGTTGTCCGGCACGATCATGGGAAAGCGGCGCACTCCTGCTTTGTGCCGTGTATCCGGAAACGGCGCGGCATATGCGGCGCATTCCTCGGGCGACAATGTCTCGCACGCCCGCGCCAGCAACTTGGCGACATCGAGGTCCGGATTGTTCGCCACAAACTTCCGCCATGCAAGGAATCCCGCTCCCAGCGGAAGGTCCCCAGTAGCCAGCGCGGTGTTCATGACTAACAGCCGTGCGAATCGTCCGGGCATGTCCATCGGCAACGTCAAACCCAGCAACCCGCCCCAGTCCTGGCAAACCAGCGTAATATTCCCTAAGTCCAACTGCTCGACGAACCGCCGCAGCATCTCGCGGTGAAATGTAAACGTGTAAACTGCCTCGTCTATCGGCTTTTCCGACTTCCCAAAGCCGATGAAATCCGGCGCCACGGAGCGGTGCCCCGCCGCCGTAAACACCGGAATCATTTTCCGATAGAGATAGCTCCACGTTGGTTCGCCGTGCAGGCAAAGAAATACCTGCTTGGATTGCGGCGGGCCTTCATCCAGATAATGAATACGGATACCTTCGTATCCGGGCAAATTCTCAAGATAGCGGGGGGCAAAGGCAAAACCCGGCAAATTCGCAAAGCGTTCTTCCGGCGTCCTCAGAATTTCCATCTCGTCCCCTGCAATCGGATTTTTCCCTCCGGCGGCCAGCAGGTGATCGTCCGCAGGCCCTTCTTGCTTGCGGTTTGAGGCAGCGAGATCCTTGCGGCAGAAAGGTTAGCTGTGATTCGTTCTTGCCCTAAGATTGGGTTAGCCGACCGACAATCTCAAGCAGCGCAGCATCCGCCCGATCCTCAATTTCCTGCTTGGTTTGATCTTGTATGGGATGCGGCACGTACACCGCATCAAAATCCGGACGATTCAGCGCCGCCGCCTGGGCACGCGCGGCCGTCTGGAACTCGCCCGTGGCGACGGGTACCGCGGGAACTCCCCAATCCTCCAAATTGATCGTGTCGTGCAAACTGCACGTTGTGCACGACCCTCAATCGGCCAAGGCTTCGACAACCGCGTCAACGGTCCGAAGCTGTTCTATGATTCCGGGTGGGGCCGGCTTCGCAAACGTCGGCTTCGCCGTGCGCACGACGTTGGCTACGTGAAATCGCTCGCGGAGCAGCTGCTCCAGTCGATCGAGGAAGAGATTGCCGCCGGTCTTGCTGATATCCAGCAAACCGACGGTCTTGCCCTGTAAACTTCGTAGCCGTGCGGGCGGCAACGAGACCCTTAGCGGCGCTTCGTTCATCGGATTGATCAGTTTGGTCGGCATTTGCACTCCTGTCTCTAGAGTTGTCTTCGCCTTGGAGCAGGCCTTTTAGTTGAAACAGCTTTCACGTTGCGCATCCCAGATCTTCCGCCTGCAAGAGCTCAAATGGGATAGGTAACCATTTCGCTGCCTCGCGGTCCGGCGGCCCAGCTCCCGATCACCGCAGAAAATTTTCCCGCAGTCCCGCCCGCCACCACGATGCGAATCGAGTCTGGGGTGCGGAACTTCTGGTAGCAACGTTCTCCGTCGATCAGGATCTCTTTATACTTCGAAACCAGCTGGCTGCCTTCCGCGTCGGGAGCGTTGTCATAGGCGCGAACCGGCACGCCCGTATTTTCGAACAGGAACTCTCTCGCCCGCAGCTTTGTCCAGCCAGCTCGATCGATGGTTCGCGCATGCTCCGGGCTAAGAACGACAACCGCCTCCGAGCCAAGGCAGGCCCGATACGTCCAGACCGTTGCAAGCGCGTAGGAAATGGATTTCAAGACCTGTTCGGGCGCTCGCGCGGTGTGCTCGCTGACGCCATGCGGCGCTTCCGCGGCGAACAGCGTCAAGGCGCTCTGCTGGCGTTGAAACCCACGCTCGACGTGGAACGGCTCCCACGGATTCGCTTCCTCATGCTCGGCGATGCAGTAGCAAAACTTGCCCGGATTTCCCAAGGTGGACATATCAATTGCATCGGGCCGCGCGCCGCCGATGTTCAGCAATATCAGCTGCAGCGCGCGCCCGAGCGTGCTGTTAGCTCGAGCCACGTTGCTGAAGGCATTTTGACGGTAAGCGAACCCCAGCTCATTCCGAATGGGACCGTTGATGATGACCAGCGGCGCCGCAAAGTGCGTCGTCGCTTGTACACCGTGGATGTTGAGCCGTTCATCGCAAACCGCCCGAACCAACGGCAGCAAGACTCGCATCATGTTTGGAAGGCACCCCGCCATTACGGCGTTTGCAGCGATCTTCTCGACGGTGGCTTCACCATAGCAGGGCGGCACTCGTGCAATAACTTCGTTCGGGTTCACCGCGGCACCGCTCAACATGCGTGCGATACGCTCCGGCGTAGGGGGGATCACCGGCAGTGCGTCGCCAAAAGTCTGGAAGCAATACTCGAATAGATCTTCCCCGTCCGGAACTTCGATTACCGAAGCCGGAACGCCGCGGCTGAAGCTAACGGGAGGCGCTGGCCCGAATTCTTCTTCGACCTTCGGTTCGAGATGTCGTGACATGCAACCGGGCTTGCTCTGCGGAGCGCCGTCGAAATCCTCGGCGACCGGCGGGCATCGCATCTGGGTTGCAATCTCATTGAGCACGGCCTTGTCGAACCCGAAATGTGACCGCAGGACGCGACCGTTGTGATCGATCAGAAACAGCGAGGGCACGAACGTCAGATCGAAGCGACGGGACAGTGCCAAGCCGGAATCTCGTTGCACCGGGAAGGCCGTCGCTAGTTGTTGCGTGAACTGGTTCGTCGCTGCCTGGTCATCCTGGGAAATGCCGATCACTCGCGCTCCACGAGCCAGTTTGTTCAGGTAGGGAACGGCCAGTCGGCACGTCGGGCAGTCCGTTTCGAAGAACACGATGAGCGCGGCGTCGCTCCCCAGATCGAGTCCAGGTATCGCGGGCGCGGTTTGGCCGATGTCGAGCACGGTACTAGGGTATCGCAAACTTGCCTACGCACGCTGCCTGCCAACCCAACGCGGGCGCCCGACAAGGCGGCGGCCGGAAGCATGCGAATACGCATGTCGCAAAACTTGCCGATGGAGATCCTTCGGGTTTTCAGTCCTTCTGCCTAAAATTGTCGAGAAATTCCTCCACAGCCAGCCAGTTTTCCGATTCGCCGGCGCGATTTTTGTCCTCGCGCAACGTCGAAGATCCGTGCACACCGGCAATGTGCGGAACAAACTGAGTCTTTTGTCGCGCGGGCGCAACGGCGAGGATGGACTTGGCGGCCGCGATCTCGGTCCGGTCTTTTGCCGAAGTCACAAAGATGGGAACAGAGACTTTGGCGGCGGCATCATGCACGGCATCGGAAGCGTCGAGGTACTCGCCTGGAGAAAAAGCGAGCACGCCGGCGACCTCTTGCTGGTGTTCGGCGGCAAGAAGAAAAACCAGAGCTGCCGAATAGCTGCTGCCCCACACCAGGACTTTGCCGTTGTTTCCGGAGGACCTTGCCCACGCCAGACTGGATTCCAGGTCCTTAAGGGCGTCCGAGTAGTTTCCGTTATGGCCGACGTGGCCCACGGTTTCGTTCTCTTGGCCCCACAGGCCACCGCCGGAGCGTTGATCGATGGCGAGGCAGTTGAAGCCCAGTTTGACCAATCGCGGGGCGATGGGCGCGTACTCAGCGCGATTCGAGCCAGCTTGGTGGAACAACAGAATGTAAGGCTGCGAATTGCCGCCGGCAGGGTAGAAGTCGGCATACACTTTGACACCATCGGAGGCCGTGATCGTCACCTGCTTCTGGGCATACACCGGCAGCGCCAAACCGATGATTACGAAGAGAAGCGGACACAAGACTGCAGGCAGCCATTTTCTCGAGAAGCAGCTCGTTTTTGGATGATTCCTCAAAGGCTGAATTCTTCCTTTCCGGTGTCGCACCCTGTTCCAAGCAGCTTGCAAAGCGCTGCCCGCAATCTTCGATGATCGGCCTGGAGAATTGTTTCAGCGAAACACACATGGGGCCGAAACGGGCGCAAACCCGCTAGCCGATTTGAAGTCAAAGAATCACTGTAACTTTATTCCCCATTCCTAATCCAACGACTGGGGCGCAGAGCTTCATCCAGGGACATTATCAAAAAGGAGAGCCACATGCTACGTGTCAGATTTGTGTTTGCGGGAATAGCCGCGATGCTGCTTCTAGGCATATTCCTGCTGCCCCGAGTGCAAGCCACGGGTGGAACCGGACGCCCGGCGAATGACAGTGCGCAACGCACTCCGGTACTTGTGGAACTGTTTACCTCGGAGGGATGTTCGGATTGCCCGCCCGCTGATGCGCTGCTGGAAAGATTAGACCGATCGCAACCTGTGAGCGGCGCCGAGCTGATCGTCCTTAGCGAACACGTGGACTACTGGAACGACATCGGATGGAAGGATCCCTTCTCTAGTCACGAATACAGCGAAAGGCAAGGCAGTTACGCGGGGCAGTTTGGCCTGGGGAGCGTCTATACGCCGCAGATGGTCGTGGACGGGCGCATCCAGCTCATAGGCAGCGACGAGAGAGGGGCGATCCAGGCGATCGAAAACGCAACCAAGGCCGAAAAGATACCAGTGAATCTTTCTTCGATCCATTTCGACGGCCAGAAGATTCTCTTGCACATTGAGACTGGCACGTTGCCTTCCTCAATCTCAGAGAGGTTCGCGAACGTCTTGCTCGCGATAGCCGACGAGAGCGATCAATCGAACGTGAGCCGCGGAGAGAACGCCGGGAGGACGCTCCGGCACGTCGCGGTCCTGCGAGACCTTGTCCGAGTTGGAGCGCTGGATCGGTCCGGCAAATTTTCTCAGGATGTCGCCATCAATTCCAATCACGGCAACAAGGGGAATTTGAGGATCGTCGCGATCGTTCAGGAACCGACAGCGGGAAGAGTATTAGGAGTGGGCTCGGCTCGGCTTTCGAACTAGCCTCGACGGTGCTCCGCATCGTTATTGGCTAAGTTGTTACGACGGTACTTCTCATTTCGAATTGCGAGGGAGAATGCGATTAGGCGTGGCAGTTTTATTGATTTTTGGTTTCCTCGGTTTCGGAAAGAAGCAAGACGATCCATCGAGCAAGCAGACCGTTTCGCCCGCTATCGGACTGCAGGTTGGGCAACACGCGCCGACCTTCACAGCGCACGATCAGTTTGGCCATGCCGCATCAAATGAAACGTTGCGCGGAACCAACGGAACGATACTTCTTTTCTTCCGATCTGCGGACTGGTGACCCTTCTGCAAAGCGCAGCTGGTCCAGCTGCAAAACGCGAAACAAAGATTTGAGCAGCATGGGATCCAGCTGGCTGCGATCAGCTACGACAGCCCGGCCATACTGCAGGACTTCGCCGAGCGCCACAAGATCGAGTTTCCACTATTGGCCGACCCCGATTCCGAGATCATTCGGAGGTTCAACGTCTTAAATACACAGGCGTCCGGAATGAATAAGGGAATGGCGCACCCTGGGTTCTTCTATATAGACTCGAGCGGCGTGGTTCGTGAGAAATACTTTGAAACGAAGTATACCGATCGGTTTACACCCAACAACGTGATCGACAAGCTGTTTCCCGAACTAAGCGAGGAAGTCAGCCGGGACGTCGACGCGCCATATCTTCGGCTCACGCTGGAGCAATCGGACAAGGACGTGATCTCGGGTAGCCGGGTGAGCTTCGTTGCACAAATCGAGCTTCCACCCAAAGTCCATGTCTATTCTCCGGGAGTGCAAGGCTATAAGCCGATTCAGCTAACGTTGAATCCAGTCGCCGGAATTGAATTCGCACCCGTCGCTTATCCAAGCTCTAAGACTCTGTACCTGGAAGCCATTCAGGAACATGTCCCAGTGTTCGAGGGAAAATTTCGGATCACGCAAGATGCGACGGTAACCGTTTCAAAGGTGCAAGATATCGCCCGCGCGCTGGTTTCTGCCGGGAAGACGATTTCGATCAGCGGGGAACTAAAGTATCAGGCATGTGACGACAGGGTTTGCTATCCACCGACATCTGTGCCGGTAATGTGGAGCTTGCAGGTTCTCCCGCTCGATCTCAAACGATCGCCTGAGGAGATTCGGCACAAGTAAAATTGGATCAGGTCTTGCACTCGAATGGCAATCGATACCAGAAACCGAAACTCGATAGTCCTCGCGGCGCTGCGAATCTCCGTCGGAGCGCTCTTTCTGATTTTTGGCGAGTACAAGGTCCTTGGCACTCACTTCACCTTGGGTGGCGGCTTCCAATTCTGGATCAACCAGTTCCTGGTGGAAGGCGCTTACCCATTTATGGTTCCCGTGCTTCAGAAATTCGTATTGCCTCACGCCACCGCCATAGCATTTCTCGTCGCTTATGGAGAGTTGGCGATTGGTCTCGCGCTCATTTGCGGCATTCTCGTCCGTCCGGCCAGCATTTGCGGGCTCGTCTATATGGTGAGCTTGCTGTTTTCTTCAAACTACCCTGGACCAGGAGCTGCCTTCTGGCAATATTTCGGGGCCTCTCTTGACCATTCTGTGCTCGCTCTTTGCTTTGCTGTATTCATTTTCGGAGAAGCAGATCGAGTCCTATCGATTCGCGCTTACTTGCCAATGATCGTCAGAGAGCGAAAAACTTCAGCCACCGACTCTTGCCTGGAGAGTTCCCGGAAGGGAGAGACGAAGTAGCTGACCCTTAAAGGAGGAGAGCATGAGCGATGTCGTGTACATCTCAAAGTCGCGTATCGAACGGAAGCAGGGACCCGTCCGCATTGCATATTTGCCGGGTGAGTCTCAGCCAGTGATTTTCAGTGTCCACGGAGCCATCGCCGAACACTACAAAGTGAACCCTGCGACGCTGAAGGAGTCGCACTCGTCAACGATCGACTACGTCATCTCCGCAACCGCAGGTTGAATGATGGGTACCTTCGGAGGCGCGCTGGAAGCGCGCCAAATCGACGCCAGCAATGGACGCTTGACCGCGGACGTCAAGGGGGAAGTGGAATCGGAGGATGGCGTACTGGTCATCCGGCGAATCCATGTGGCCATGCGCTTAGTCGCGGGGGAAGAGGCCAGAGCGACGGTAGAGCGCGTGCATGGGATTTATGCGATGCATTGCCCTCTCTACCGCACTCTGCACAATGCAATCCAACTTACATCTTCATTCGACCTTGTGGGCGGCTAGTCGCGCCGCGAGAGCCCTCACGCTGAGGGCCAGCCGGGCAAGCCCAGTCGTTTTTTTTGGCCCTTGGTGAAACCTTTCAACGACACGGGAATCACACTGCTGGCGATTGAAGTCTAGATTCGTTCTCGCGACTGATCCCCAGGTGGTCCCGAGAGCGAATGACTTTCGATCTTGAAGTCGGTAACTCGTTACGGACATTCGGGCGACCCTCCCGGTTGAACGTTAGCCTCGGGGACTTGTAACAGGTCACAAATTCGAACAGGAGCTGACTAAGGACAATGACAAAGAATAAAAAGGCTTTAGTGGCAGGGGCTGCGCTCGCGGGTTTGCTCGCGGGCACTAGCGCAACGATCCAGGCATCGAACCTCCTCTCTGGGCTGCACTCTTCAATCGCAGCGCAGGACCAATCTCAGGACCAGGACAAGGTGAAGGAAAAGCACGCTTGCAAGGGTCAAAACTCTTGCAAGGGCAAAGGTGGATGTAAGGCGAGCGACAACGGCTGCAAAGGCAAGAACTCTTGCAAGGGCAAGGGCGGCTGCGCGACCGACGGGTCCAAACCTCCACAGGGCAATTCCTCTCAAGCGTAATTTGTAACGGATGTTGTTCTCCCATGGGAGTTGGGTGGGCCGGTGAGTTTCGCCGGCCCTTCTTTATTCGAGTGGACGGAGATTTGATGCCAGCCAACGCTTTTAACAATTTTACCGAGTACGGCATCGGGATCGGATTGCGCTCCCCGCACTACCACCACATTCTTACGCGCAAGCCCGTGGTGGATTGGTTCGAAATCATATCCGAGAATTTCATGATCGATGGCGGACGCCCTCTGCGAATCCTCGATCAGATCCTGGAACAGTACAAAGTCGTACAGCACGGCGTGTCGATGTACTTCGGGTCAGCCGAATCCGCGAACCGCGAACACCTCCGTCGCTTGAAAGAACTGGTAAGACGAACCAAGACCCCGTGGCTCACGGATCATCTCTGTTGGGGCAGTGTAGACGGGCGGTACACGCATGACCTGCTTCCAATGCCCTACACGTTTGAAGCTGCGAAAATCACGGCGCAGAAGATCCGGGAAGTCCGCGACTTCCTCGAAGTACCTATCGCCGTTGAAAACGTAAGCAGTTACGCCGAATTTCACGTCTCCGAGATGACCGAATGGGAATTCTTGACGGAAGTTGTCGAGCGCGCGAATTGCGGAATTCTACTAGACGTGAATAACATCTACGTTTCGTCCCAGAACCACAACTTCAATCCGAGCACTTATATTTCGGAGATCCCCGCGAGCCGCGTCGCTCAGATCCACATTGCAGGCCATTCGAAATATAGAAAATACATTCTCGACACGCACGACCATCCGGTCATCGATCCGGTTTGGGAGCTATACGCCCAGGCGATCCAGCGTGCCGGTCACACTGCGACCCTCCTGGAATGGGACGACAGCATTCCTTCGTTTCAGGAAGTCCACGACGAAGCCTTAAAGGCAAACAAGTTTCTCGCGACCGAGTCGCTGGCTGCTGCCGTATGAACCTTATGAGTTTGCAACGCCAAATGACTCGCGCCGTTATGATGCCTCTCACTCCGCGCGAGGGTATGCGCCGGGTCAGTTCGAATGGGCGATCCATGCGCGCCATAGCCGCTGCATTCATTAAGCCGAACGATCGGCTGACTTCCTTTGACCGCTTGGAGATTTACAATAGGCAATACTGGTTCCGGATTTTGTCTAGCTTAGCAGAGGATTTTCCCGGACTGCGGGCCGTGCTCGGCGACAGCCGCTTCGATTTATTGGCCCAAGCCTATTTGTCCGCGCGCCCATCCCGTTCCTTTACACTGCGCAATCTCGGTTCGCGATTGGAAGGATGGCTTCGAAAGTACCCCACTTGCGCGGGATCGCGCCTGAAGTTAGCACTGGACATGGTCCGGCTCGAGTGGGCCCATATCGAAGCATTCGACGGCAAAGCAGAATTGCCGCTCACCGCGGAAGATCTCGTAGGAGCCGACCCGTCGAAGCTGCGGTTGCGGCTTCAGCCATATATCCAATTGCTGGACTTGCGGCATCCCGTGGACGACTTGCTACTCGAGTTCAGAAATGACCGTAACACTACTTTCGCTAGTAACGCATTCGAAGAGCTCCGGAAGCGGAAACGCCTCCGCGCGATCGCGCGACTGAAACCCACTGCGATCTTCCTCGCAGTGCATCGCTTGGACTTTTCCCTATATTTCCGCCGCCTGCTTCGCGAGGAATTCATCATCCTAACCCAACTGCGCGCTGGCGAAACCCTCAGGCGAGCAGTCGAGTCTGCCTTTCGTGAGAGCTCAATCGCCGTAGCGGAGCGCCCTTCTTGTGTTCAGCATTGGTTTCAGACTTGGGCAACGCTCGGGTGGTTCTGTCAGGCCGACAAAAACGAAATTCCGTCCCAAATCCGAATCCGAGAGGACAACGAAATATGAATCACATATTGGGTCTAATCCGGAAGCTCCATAGCTTGTTCGTTACAATTGCTTGCCGCTTGCAGTCACCGTTTCTTGCGATCGTCCGCCTCTACTGGGGCTGGCAAATCGCGCAGAACGGCTGGGGAAAACTTCACAATCTAGCGCACGTGACCGAATTCTTCGCGAGTTTAAACTTGCCTGCACCCGGACCGACCGCTACGTTCGTCGCCACCTTTGAATTTCTAGGTGGAATCCTTCTTGCCATCGGATTGCTCTCGCGCATCGCCGCATTAGGCCTTGTGATTGACATGACGACCGCATACATCACAGCCGACCGTGAAGCGTTCTTATCGTTTTTCGCAGACCCGGGCAAATTCTATAACGCCGATCCCTTTATCTTTCTCTTCATCGGATTGTTGATACTGATTTTTGGGCCTGGCAAGCTTTCTGCGGACGCTTTGGCACGACGTTTCGTAGCCGGGCCGACAGCTCGGGTAGCGAGCATGTCTGCAATCTGAAACGCTCGGAGATCTTCCACACGACTCATCGAGACAACGCCGCAAACTGCGCCTGCCACGGTAGAGTTCTGGCTGCAGCCTCGCGACAAGTGGCGCTTGATAGCCGGCTCCTCTCTAGTCGCAGCGTCGCCTAATTGCGCCGGACGGACAGAGCGGCATCAGCGAACGCGGGCCGGCAAACGCGACCATGAATACATGAACGCCTATCTTCGAAGAAGCTCGCTTGGGTGCCTGGCAGGAGCAGTGTCGAGCGTGGCCTTAGGGACAACTCTGGGCCATCCGCTGTTAGGCGTTCTCTGGGGCGTAGTTGTAGGCGCGATTTATTCTGCGAGCTTGAAACCTACGCGTCACGCCTATGTGGATAATCTTATGACCGGTGCCGCACTTGGGATTCCACTATGGGGCCTGATCAGCGTAATCGCAATTCCGCTCCTTTCCGGACAGACGCCGGAGTGGAGCGCCGAACAGATGCGCGCGCATTTTCCCGCGCTCGTGAGCTGGGTGTTGTATGGCGCTTCGCTGGGTTGGATCATCCAGGGATTGACCGAAAGCGCTGAGAGAATCCTGGGTCCAGAGGTGGAGGTGGAATCGCCCGCGCAGCAAGAAAAGAAACGGATCGTGATACTCGGTGGCGGTTTCGCTGGAATGCGTACCGCGGAGTGCCTGGAGAAGCAATTCGAGGGTGACAGCGCCGTCTCGATCATTTTGGTGAGCGACACGAATGCGCTTCTTTTTACTCCCATGCTCGCCGAAGTCGCCGGAAGCAGCCTCGAACCCAGCCATATCAGCACACCTTTGCGCAGCAGCCTACATAGGACGGAATTCATTCGCGGCCGCGTGAGCAAGATTGATCTGGAAACCCGCCGCGTAATCTTGGACCCTGATCACGCATCCAGAGAGAGCGCCGCGCCGCGCGAAGTCCCTTACGACCAATTGGTCCTGGCTCTGGGCTCCGTTTCAAATTACTTGGGCATGGTGAACATTGAGAAGCTCGCATTTAACTTCAAGAGCCTCCTGGATGCCATCCGAATCCGCAATCACGTCATCGAGATGTTCGAACGCGCTGACCGCGAGCCTGATTCCGCGCTTCGACGCACACTTCTAACCTTCGTAATCGCGGGCGGAGGTTTCGCGGGCGTCGAGCTCGCGGGGGCCCTGAACGACTTTGCGCATGGGATTCTGGCCGATTATCCCAACTTGGCTCCAGGGGACTTGAGCGTCGTATTGGTTCATTCGCGCGACCGCATTCTGCCAGAACTGAGCGAGTCGTTGGCGCGTTATGCACAGGAGAGAATGGAAGCGCGCGGAGTCACTTTCCGCCTGAATACACGGCTGACCGATGCGCATCCCGGCGTCGTGGTGTTAAGCGACGGTGAGATCTGTGCTCAGACTCTTGTCTGGACGGCCGGAACCGGTCCGAATCCACTGCTGAAGTCACTTCCAGTTGAAAAAGATAAGCGCGGCGCTCTCGTAGTGGAAAACAGCCTGGGACTGCGCGGTAACCCGGGCGTGTGGGCCTTGGGTGACTGTGCCGCGTTGGTCGATGCGAAGTCGGGGAAGCCCTGCCCGCCCACTGCTCAATTTGCGCTGCGGGAGGCGGAAGTCCTCGCGAAGAATATTCGGGCCGAACTGCAGGGGCGACCGAAGCGAAGCTTTCATTTCAATTCGTTGGGAGCTCTTTGCGTCGTGGGGCACCAGACTGCTTGCGCTGAATTGGCGATTCCGTTTATGAGGAACAAGTCTGTACGTTTTTCTGGGCTTTTCGCGTGGGTAATGTGGAGAGGAATCTACCTTGCGAAGTTGCCAGGCCTCGAAAGGAAGATTCGCGTACTTGTGGACTGGACGATCGAACTCTTCTTCCCGCGCGATATCGTTCAAACAATTGATCTGCAGTGAGGAGAATTCGTGTCTTCAGGCTTAAAAGTGACAGCGCAAGTGAATGAGCCTGCCAGGTCCTTCAACTGGATCGACGCACTCCTCGGTCTTGCTGTCGGTGCTGCGGGCGGCGCACTCGGAAGCGTTCTTCTAACTTCATCGCTCGTTAGCGGCACTGTGCTGGGCTGCTTATTCGGGCTCGCCTTTGGCCTTTTCTTCGCGCACCGAGCTACGAGCTCGGGTGCGGGATTGATTTGGGGACTGGGCGCTGCCTTTCTCCTGTGGTTGGTTCTTCCGGCGGGAATCTTGCCTTTGCTGATTGGCTCTGGCCACTCCATGGCCAAACTCGCGGATGCCCGCGATCAATTTCCTGAACTGGTTGCCTATCTGATCTGTTTGGGAATGCCTGTGGGTGTGGCGCTCGGAGTGCGCGGTAGCTTCAGAGGCAAGCTCAAGAACCAGCCATTCCACTGGTGGCGCGCGATCATGGTTGGCGGATTTTCAGGTGTACTTGGTGGAATGATTTTTGCACGCTGGTCCGTTGCAGGCGACTTCTTCCCTTTGATCGGCGGGCTCGCCGAGCCTCACTCTCGCATCGCGACAGCGGCCGTTGAGTTCGGCGTAGCCATGTTCATCGGTTCCAGCTTTGGGCTGCTGTTTCAGCGTGACGTGCGCGGCTACGGTTCGTCCATGGGCTGGGGACTGGGGTTCGCAATTTTCTGGTGGTTCATGGGGCCACTCACTCTTTTTCCACTCGCCTCCCGAGCGCCATTGGACTGGTCGGCGGATCAGGGAAGCGACCTTTTCGGCTCACTGGTGGGACACATCCTGTACGGATTGATACTGGGAATCGCGTACGCCACGATTGATCGCTTCTGGGTAAAGTTGTTCATTGAGTCTGATCCCCTGAATCGCGAACCCGAAGGTCCTGGCCTTCTCGTACTGCGTTCACTGAGTTGGGGAGCACTCGCTGGTCTCGCGGGCGGAGCCGTGTCGAGTCCGGTAATGGTCGCCACGGGCGTATTGCCCAAGATCGCTGGTCTCGATTCTCCCTTCTCCGTTTTTCGCGCGCTGCTTCTCCATCTCTTGGTGAGCGCATTCATCGGCATGACCTTTGGCCTGCTGTTTCGGCACGAATCTTCGAGTATCGGACTCGGTGTCATGTGGGGTTGGCTATTTGGCGTGATTTGGTGGTACCTGGGACCGATGACCTTCCTGCCGTTGCTGCTGACCGGCGAGATCGACTGGCGCGCGAGCGCAGCCTCTGCACTCCTTCCGTCCCTCATGGCCCACTTGATTTACGGCGCCACGACAGCACTTGCATTCCTTTTGCTAGAGAACCGTTATACCCGTCGGCTGCTCCTCGACCCGCGAACCGCAGCCCGCGAACTGCGCCGTGTCCGCCCAGTGGGAACGCCCGCTCCGGCCCTATGGCTCTTCGCGCTAGGTATGGGCGTGCTTCTGCCAATCCTCCTAGGTTAGTCAACTAGCCCCCATCAGCGCCAACTACTGCGCCAATGCAAGCGTCGTAGGTCTCAGAATTCGGCGCAACTCCAGCCAAGAAACCGCCGTCGGATTCAGCTTTTATGTGCAATCGCAGAACAGCAAAGATCACGGCGACCGTGGAACTTTAGACCTCTTCCGGAATCTCACTTGCATGTCCGCTCTTAGGTCTCGAGCAAGAGAGCCCAGGAGCCGAGGGATGGCTTGGAGATCACAACGAAGATCCACGCCGAAAGGTCGCGAGAGATGGGTTTCAAGGACAACTTTGAGTCGCTGGCCGCTGCGCCCGTCTGCATTGGTCCGACACTTCACGTGAGTCTGGCGATGCGAAGCGAAATCGATGCGATCTCACCTCTAGTGGACGGGCTGATGCCGCTCATCAAGATCTCCCGTTGTGTCTCCGGCGACGAACGCAATGTCGAGATCGCGCTTCGCGAAGCGCTGACTAACGCGGTGCTGCACGGAAACAAGCATGATATTCAAAAGAAAGTCCATATTTCGTGTTGCATTCACCCCGGAAGAGAACTGTCCATTGTCGTCAAAGATGAGGGGAGCGGCTTTGACCCGAGTGAAGTTCCGAACCCAACGGCGATCGAGAACATACATTGCGAAACTGGACGAGGCATATTCCTGATGAACGCCTTTATGGACGATGTCCATTTCGAACGCGGCGGCACAGAGGTCCATTTGCGCAAAGGTTTCAAACCAGGGCTTGGTTAGTGGCCCGTGATGCTCACGGATGTATCGATGATGACGACAGCAGTCTTGGGCGTTGTTTGTGTTTCCTGCTCATGGATTCATATTTTCAACAATCGCCGCCGCTGAACTCATTTGAGTCTACGGGGGAATTGGCTTCGCATCAAAAGCAGGCCACATGAAAGTAGTAACAAGGATCAGAGGTGGACAACCGCCTGCCTCGCACACAGAGGTAAATCAATCAGAATTTGCCAATCCATCTGCTAGCCACTCACCGACATTCGAGGAAATTCAATTTCGCCTTGACGATTGGCTGCGAGCACGGCGAGAGCTGCAAGAGGAGCACGGCTTGGGCACGAAGACCATAGAAAAAGTTGATTTACCGCGAATCTTGCGTCTCCCGCATGGCCGCGGGGGTCGCCGTGCAAGGCAAATCAAAAGATTGATGTGCGAACATGAGGTCAAAAAACAAAGCGGCGTTCGAGGTTGGCAGTCGGAGAGCGAAGGCAGAGATCCATTCAAAGCTTGAGTCGATCGTGCGTCCGCCGGTAGGCGAAGAAATTCGACAACGAGCACTCCATCAAGTGGGATTAATCGATCGAATTCATTCAATTCTTTCTGTGGAGACGATGCGGGCTGCAGCCATCATCCTCCACGAATTGCTCATTCTGAGCGGCTGGGCTTTAGGCCACTAAAGCATTGCCGCCGGTAGTCTACCCCTAGGTTCTTGTCAAATTGGAGACGTCGCGCAATGGAGGCTCGGATGACCTGCAAGGCCGTCGTTAGAGTGCTTCTGGTGGGTGAAGAGCCCCGTGAGTTTTTCCTCTCTCGCCAACTTTTCGAGCGAAGTGACTGCCAATGCCACTTTGCCAAATCCGAGCGGGAAATCGCAGAGATGTTAATCGCCACAGAATTCGATATTGTGCTCAGCACCCACAGAATCTCGGGTGGGAGCATCCATCAGCTCGTCGCCTTGTTGTCAGGTTCACGCGCCAGCATGTTTTACTCGTTGCGTGTTGAAGAGGGTTACTGGTGGTTGCCCGTTCTCAGGCTTGGAAAGGAGTGCCTGGGAACGCCTGCCTTGCGAGGCGGCGAATTCGTCCATGTCCTTGATCAACTATTGATGCGGATTAAAAGCACCATCGCCGCGCCACTGCCCTGAGCCAGAGTTTGTAACAGTTCTCAATCGAACCTTACAACCGTGCTTCTGTCATGGTTCGCCGGGCGCTCTCACATCAAATCAAGCGCGCAACTTTACCGCTCTCCCGTCATCTCACTTTTAGGCGCTCTTACTTTCGAGTAATCGAGCCAAGGAGCAAAGGGATGGTTTGCAGCATGACAGGGAAAATCACTGCCGCGAGAACGCCGGAAAACATTTCAAGAAGGACGGCCTTGAATTGAAGGATAAGGGAGCACCCACATGGACGCGCATGCATTACAACTCGACCCGACCAGCGCAGCGTGGAGTCGCGAGATTTCGAGGCGGGGCTGCGGCGGAAGATTATAGGTCAGGACGAAGCAGTACAGGCCGTCGTAGATCTGTACCAGGTGTTTCGTGCCAGCCCGAATTCGCCGGCACGGCCGGTGGGAAACTTGCTGTTCCTCGGGCCGGCCGGCGCTTCTCAGATCAGTCAATCTTGCGAAACTTTTGCTCTCCTACCAAATCTCACCTAACGAATGCACTTTCACCAATCCAAGGAGGGGTAATGGGGACGACTATAAGTCAGATCATTTCTACCTCGTATCGATCCGCGCGCGCACGGTTGAAGCTGGAAGCATGGGGTGTCTCAATTTCGAGGTTCGGATTGGTTGTAGTCTTTCTGCTAATCGGGTTCTTGAAGTTCACTACATCGGAAGCGGCTGGCATACAGCCGCTCGTTGCCCACAGCCCGTTCCTGTCCTGGCTATATTCTGTCCTGAGCGTGCAAGGCGTGTCGAATCTGATCGGCGCGATTGAGATCGCGATTGCTGTCCTGCTGGCGCTCCGGCCGGTTTCTGCGAAAGCATCGTTGATCGGCAGCCTGGGGAGCATCGTGACGTTTCTGCTGACCACTAGCTTCTTGTTCTCGACGCCAGGCGCCGTGCAATTGAATCATGGTTTGCCGGTACTGGGCGACGCAGGGCAGTTCTTGATTAAGGATATCGTGCTGCTCGGGGCCTCGTTCTGGACCGCGTCAGAGGCATTAGGGGCTGCTTAGAAATCTACAGGCACATGCATTGTGTCATTCCAGAAAAACAGCGGTCTCACTGAGAGGTTTTTTGGAGATGTCGGGAACCTCAGCATCGTCGGCGGGAAATCCGACGGGAAGCAGGAGGTACGGTTTCTCATTTGCGGGCCGCTGGAGCACTTGGCTCAGAAAACCCATAGGGCTAGGTGTATGAGTTAATGTGGCCAATCCCATCCAATGTAAAGCGGCGATCATAAACCCACAAGCGATTCCGACGGATTCTTGGACATAGTAATGCTTAATCTTTCTTTGCTTCTCCTCGCGCTCCGGGGCAATGCCGTAGTCGAGGCGGAAGACTGCGATGAGACAGGGCGCAATCTCGAGAAAGTCTTTGTGCCAATCGGTCCCTAGAGCGGCCAGTGCATCCAGCCACTCGTGCGGAAATCGCCTTTCGTAATTGTCCCTCTCCTCAGCTTCCGCGGCGATGCGGATCTTCCGCTTGATCTCAGGGTCCAAAACCACCACAAATCGCCAGGGCTGCTGGTTGGCTCCCGAAGGCGCGCGTGAAGCAATCCTTAGGGCCGTCTCGATGAGTTCGCGAGGGACCCGTCTAGGTGAAAAGTGTCGCACGGTGCGACGCGTGCGCATGCGCAATTCAAATTCGTGCGCCCGCGAGAGTTGTTCTTCGGTCGAAAGCCGTTCAAATTCAAGAGGAGTGAAAGGATGACCTCTTCGTTCTGACATTTTGACCTCCGACCCTTGCACTGTCCAAACCTCTGCAAGCGGAACAATCTCTCTAATGACCGTACTGCCCCTTCGGCTTGGCGGGTATGAGTCGCAGATCAAACAGATCAGGCCGAGCGTAATGTCCGGTGACATCCAGCGTCAGACTTTCTTTTGTGATTGTTGCGAAGTCGATTTCAGCGATCAGTATTGTCTCTTCGTCGAAAATTGGTCCGGCTAGCACCATCCCATCGGGCCCGATGATCGCGCTGCCACCTCTAAGTATCAAGGCATCCGGCTGCGATCGTAGAACCTCCAAAGGCTCCAACTCCAGGGGTAGATCTCTTGCCCGTAGAATTCCACCACAGGCCATCACGAAGCAGCGACCTTCAAAAGCATAGTGGCGGCTCGCGAGGAGGTTCATCTCTTTCACCCAAGGCCACAGAGCGACGTGCACGTCTTCCCGCGAGGCGTGAAGAACTTGCCGGGTCAACGGCATCCAATGCTCCCAACAGATGAGTGCACCTACACGACCCGCTGAGGTGTTTGCCGTGCGCAGGCTTATGCCATCGCCCATTCCCCAGATCATGCGCTCGGAGAACGTTGGCATGATCTTTCGGTGGCAATTAACCAGCACTCCATCGCTGTTGAAGAGCAGATTTGAATTGTAAAGAGTTCCATGCCCCGGCCCCTCCTTGACGCGCTCGTTGACCCCGATGCTGAGCACGATTTCGAATTCCCGGGCCAAGGAAGCAAGCGCTTCGGTGTGTGAACTGGGAACCACGACGCTGTTTTCTACCAGCCGCGCAAATAGGTTCTTCGTTGGTTCGTGATCCCAGAGCGCGGCGTCGCGGCAGGAATCCAACCAAGCGGGATAGCCCGGAAGCCAAGCTTCAGGAAAAGCAGCGACCTCCGCGCCCCGCGAAGCAGCATCCCGTATCAAACCGCGAGCTTTTGCCATGCTTCCATCAAGGTTCATGAATACAGGTGCGGCTTGGATTACCGCAACACGCGTCTTCGTTTTCATTCGCGTAGCCCCGCGAATAGCCTGCGGTTTCTCGCACTCCACTCCAGCTACCAACCATCAGTGCTTCGAGCCGTGGTACGACCGCCGCACCGACGGGCGCCAACCGTACCCTAAGCGTTAGCTCTTCGATTCATATTGGATTCCTTCCGGGGTCCCAGGTTTCTTTTGAATCCGAAATTGATTTCGTTCGTAAGGCTTCGGTTGGCTGGCGTCTTGAAATTCAGCATGTCCAGCAAGCCCTGTAACTTTTTCCAAACTGGCGAATCTAGCTAAAGACGTCCCAAAAGGAAGGCGCATGAAGCCGTCTCTGGCTCTGATTGTGGCGGTAGTCCTTGGCCCTTACCGGCAGTGCAGCAAGGGCAAGTGAAGTCGGGCTCGTTCTCCTGCAGCCGTGGCTCTATATCAGGCTTTGCTGTGCGCCCACTGCAGGAGACGGAAATGTTCCCTCGCATCGCGGTCTGAACCTCACTGCAAGACGCGCGTTGGCGGCACCAGTGCCATCATCGCCTCACCTTGTGAGAATCGAGCGTCAATCCACGCGGGAATCAAAGTCCGGACACACCTCAAGGATGCTCAGGTTGTTGTGGTGGGAAGAGAGAGATAACAAGCATGGAGAGCAGGATGTTGACCCCGAAAAGCCGAAAACTAAATTATTCAGATGTCACGCCCAGGCGACTCTACCTGGGGCGGCGTAATTTTCTTCTTGGATTGTTCGCAGCAACCGCCTCCGCGGGTTGCGGGGGAAAATCCCAAGACCTGCCTTCCGAACCCGGCGGGAGTCCCGTTGCATCGAAATTGAGTGGCGTCATCAAAGGGCCCTATGGCACCAGTGAAGCGCAGACCCCCTATAACTACGTCACGCACTACAACAACTTCTACGAATTCGGAACCGACAAGAGCGATCCTGCAAATAGCGCCAAGAACTTCGTAACCTCGCCGTGGTCCGTCTCGGTTGAAGGGGAAGTGAAAAATCCACGCAAATTCACGATGGACGAAATCCTGATGCTCGCTCCACTCGAAGAGCGCATTTACCGGCACCGCTGCGTGGAAGCGTGGTCCATTGTGGTCCCGTGGATCGGCTATTCATTCAGCGTGTTGGCCAAGCTGGTTGAGCCGACTTCCAACGCAAGGTACGTCGCGTTCCAAAGCTATTACGACTTGAAGCAAATGCCGGAGGGACCGTCCGCTGGCATTGAGTTGCCCTATGTGGAGGGATTGCGGATAGACGAAGCGATGCACCCGCTGACGCTGCTGACGGTCGGAATGTACGGCGACACTCTTCCGAACCAGGATGGCGCGCCCGTGCGCATGGTGGTCCCGTGGAAATACGGCTTCAAGAGCATCAAGTCGCTGGTCAAGATTCGCTTCGTCCAGGAGCAGCCGCCGACTACATGGAATCTCGCGAATGCGAGCGAGTATGGCTTCTATTCCAACGTGAATCCCAGCGTTGACCACCCTCGCTGGAGTCAGGCGACTGAGCGCCGCCTTGGCGAACTCCACCGAAAGCCCACACTCGCGTTCAACGGCTATGCGGACCAGGTAGCGAGCCTGTATACGGGTATGGACCTTCGAAAGTATTATTAATGTGGAATGGTATTCTGGCTGCGCATATAGACCGGGTCCCCGAAGCGCACAATTTCGAATCATTAAATTCGGCTCAGGGAAGGTAACGAGCGTTCCATTGCGCCCGGCCACCCGAAAACAGGGTCTGGCTTCAGGCGGAAATCAGAAGGGGCGCCTATGCCTAAGCGCCCCTTCTGGGTTGATTTTCCTAGCCTCGTGAGAGTTCCGGACCGCAACCCCCGAAGTGGGGCATGAAAGCAAGGGACGGAAGCCAGGCGGACTTCTCCTGTCACAATTGCTGAACGCTTTTGGACCTACTTTTGACTTCCAATGGTGTTTTCATCGGTCGCCGCCGAGTCCTGCCCGATCGCTAGCTGGTATTTCTTGCCGGAGAAATCGATGCTGGTCAGTAATGTGCTTCCGTCTTCTTCTCTTCGTGTCTCATAGCCGTCAGCCCTTCCCGGACGCGCCAAATCAACCAACCGCGCCGGCACTGTCGCCACGATTTTGTGAGATTGGATGATATTCAAAGCGACGTCGGGGCCTGTTCCCTCCCACTTGAGCTGATAGTTGCCCATCGCCAGTCGTGTGCCATTAACCGTCACGGGTTCTTGGATGTTCAGTGAGCCTTTATTTTGCGAACTATTGGTTGCCGCCGATCCACTTGTTGCCACCAGCAGCGTTAGTCCCAGCACCAGACCGCTGGAAATCCTTGAAACGTTCATGCGAATTACCGTCCTTTTTTTCATTTTCGTCATTGCGGTTTCGCAACAAGTTGCGCTCCCGCGTTGATAGACGATTGAGAATTGGTTCCTTCAGTCCGATGCGCACCAATCGGGAATGTTACATCGTTCCGAACGTCTTGCCCGCAGTCGAGCTGCTGAAGTCTCGTGCCAGAAATCCTTGAACGATCGCATCGCGGTTTGTAACTTTCTCTGGAATGCGGCATCACACGATAGACACGCGATTCGGCAGCATCCTTGGAGGAACGTTGTGAACCAGCCGGGTCTAGCGCGTTAGAGACCCCCGGGAAAGGACGCAGCATCCCGAAGCCGCGCGAACCTTATTCATGTATGAATGGATCTGATAGATTACCGATCGGGTGGCCGAACCCTCTGCTTTCCGGGAAGGGCGAAGTCCGGCGCGATTCCTGTTGGAGACTGCTCCCGGTGCGGACCCTCGCTCGCTTCTGCTGTTGCCGAGGATAAGCATGCCAGGCGAACCACAGCCGCAAATGGATTCCAACGAGGCAGATCTCATCCGGCGCGTTTGCAAGGGAGCGCCTGAGGCGTTCGAAGAATTGGTTCGTCCTTATGAACGGGTCGTCTACATGACGGCGATCTCCGTTTTGAAGAACCCAGCCGACGCCGAGGAGGTCGCACAAGAAGCCGTTTTGAAAGCGTTTTCAAACCTTCCAAACTTCCGGGGAGAGTGTAAATTCAGCACTTGGCTCGTGCAAATTACCTATAACGAGGCCAGGATGAAGTTGCGAAAAGACCGTCGGCACCTTTACGATTCCGTCGACGATCCGCAACAAGGCGAGGAAGGCGACTATTCGCCCAGGGATTTCGCAGATTGGCGACTCATCCCCTCCGAATTGCTCGAAAGCGACGAAATACGCCAAGCGTTACAGAATGCCATCAATTCACTCAGTTCGATGTATCGCGAGATCGTGAACCTGAGAGACATTCAGGATCTAAGTATAAAGGAGACAGCGACCGTGCTCGGCATTCCGGAGGCAAGCGTAAAAACCCGGCTTCATCGCGCACGGCTGCTATTGAGAGACGCCCTAGCTCCTGGACTCGACGGTTGTTGGAGGGCGAAACAGGAATATCGGAAAGTCAGACCATGGTGAACAAAGAAGGGTACGATGGCCGTAATTGAGATCAGCTGTGCCGAAATCTGGCGGGAAATCTCCAACTATCTTCAAGGAGAGATCTCTGTTGAACTTCGCGACAGGATGCAAGCACACTTTGAAGTCTGCAAACACTGCTCCGCCGTGCTCGACGGCACACGGAATGTCGTCGAGCTGGTGGGTGACGGAAGAGTGTTTCCCATGCCCGAAGGGTTCAGCAGACGCCTGTATAGGAAGATTAGGCGGCGGTAGCGTCGCGCTGCATCGGTAGAGTTGCTTCCGGCTGGAAGGGATCTGCAACATCCAGGTTGTCGATGTACATCCACAGCTTCCATTCACCTTCCTTATTTCTCCGCCAGATATCCACGTAGCGATTCCTACGACGCACCGGCTCACCGCCCTGTTTGGGCGTCAGCGTTAACTCGTGGCAACCGTAGTCATAAGCCACATCCCCTTGGAGGCGGATCTCGTTAACAATCACCGCCAGCCTTGCTGTAAAATGCTGGAACAGATTTTCGAGGCGGGTTTTCAAGCTCTCCAGTCCGCTCTCACCAAATTCACTGGGTTGGCCGTCGGAGAAACTAACGAGCTCGGGATCTGCAATCGCCAGAAACCGCGACGGGTCGGAAAAGTTAAAGCTATCCCGGAATTCGGACTTGGCCGCATTGATTGCGTACAGTTCGTCCATCTTCTTATCTCCGTCGTTCAATCGAGAAGAATGCATTATCCGTCCGCGAATCAATATTTTCAAAGTAGTTCTTGGAGAAAAGCCATGAGTCGGGGAAGAGAGGCCCACCCATTGCTTCAGACCCTCCGCTGGTGAGCTGTCGCCGCTAACCACGCACGCGCAATTCGGCGCGGGGATAGATATTCGACCACGATCGGCGCTCCACGCGACTTCGAGAAAGTCCATACCTTGTCTACGCCTGGTGCACAGGTGCCAGATGTCAGCAAACGAAGAAAGATTCTTCGTCGATGCGGGCAAGGTCTAAGCGCAGAAGGCCCAATAGGAACCTGCCCGACCTAGGCTTGGGTGAAACTAATTGGGAGTTCGCGAATCGCACACATGGGCTCTTTTTGCCGGAGACGGCTATTTGACAGTCGGAGCCGCTCGATAGGCGATGCTCGCAAGGGCCACTGGAGTCAGGCTCAAACGGCGGTCGGGCAGGAGAACTTCGTCACGGTGGGAGTTCCCGAAGCCGGTTTACTCAGAATTTCACCACGATTCCACGAGTTGGGGACATGGAACAAGCACCTAAACCGATTCGACGCGTCCGCTTTGGAGAATTCGAAGTCGATTTTCATGAGCGGTCTCTTTATCGGCAGGGCCTGAAAATAAAGATCAACGAAAGACCGCTGCAGGTTCTATCGGTCTTAGTGGCCCGCCGCGGAGAAATCGTGCGCCGAGAAGAGTTTCAGCAAGCGATTTGGCCCTCGAATGCGAATGTAAACTTCGATCCCAATCTCAATACTGCATTAACGACTCTGCGCCACGCGCTCGACGATTCGCCCCGGAACCCCGTTTTCATCAAGACGGTCCCGAGGCGGGGATATCGATTCATCGCCCCTGTCATACCGATCGACGTTGACTGTGCGTCCATTCGATTTGTCCCACCATTGCCTATGACGAGCCCAAAGGAAGCGAAAGAGGATGCTGCTGCAAGCCCTAAACATCCAACATTGATGCAGAGATTTATTCTGATCTTTCGACTGTTGCTCCTGATTTGAAGGATAGCGGGTTAGCAAAGATGTGTTGGCCGCCCCGGGCCATCGACCAAGACAACGACTCCTGCTCACAAAATCGCGATTCTTATCAGGCTCTTTGATCCTTCAACTGCGGATTCGGACCAGGACGAAACCGATCAGTGCCGGGGAGATGACATTCACATCAGGGGCCAACCGCACGAAGCCAGCGAGTCATCCACTCTCCGGGCGCACGCCTAATATCTTGACGCCCAGGACCTTGGTTACGGCACCGATTGGCATCACCAGCCGGATAACGTACCTCCGGCCACGCTCCCGACGTGAATCCGCGTTCGTTGGCTCCGTGTGGTCCAGTAAAATCGTGCAATACTTCGATTTTTGCACGTGAAGCAAGTCACTCTCCCATGTTTCTGTGTCACGCGATTCCGCCGCTCACACCATTCCGAAATTCTTCGATCCGGACGTCAGCGTTCATCTCTCTTCCTTCTTCACGGTTTGGTAGAAAAGTTCCAGATTCCATAGCCATCGTCAAACTTCATCCCCGACGGTTTCTAAATTCAGTTCAGTTCAGTTTTTGATTTTGCATTATCGCCAGGAATCCGCCTGCAGCCCGGCCATAAACTCCAGCCTGTCAAAGAAAGGGTGGACCACTTCCGTTTCATAAGTATTTAGAACGGATTGAGTGATTTTTCGGTTTCCTTTCCCGGTCTCGGCACTCCAACCGCTATCAACGCAGAGGAAATCGTCAAGCGGTTTCCTAATCCAAAGTTTTAGTCAAAGACGGGAGGTTGTGAAAATGCGGTTTATCCGAGCTATCCGACTGGCAGCATTGCTGGCAGGTATCACACTGTTGTTGCCAGGCTTATTGAAAGCACAGAGCGTTGTTACCGGTGGTACTACCGGCACCGTCACTGATCCTTCGGGCGCAGTCATTGTGGGAGCTCAAGTGACATTGAAGAGCGTTGCGACTGGCGAGGCCCAGACAATGACCACGAATTCGACGGGCATCTTTCAGTTCTCCCTGCTGAAACCTGGTGATTACGCCTTGACGGTAGCGCGCGAGGGTTTCATGACCGGAACAGTGGAAGTCCACGTTCTCCTCGGCCAGATCAGTCCATCGAACGTAACGCTGCAAGTGGGCAGTGGCACCACGACCGTGGAAGTAAAGGGACAGGGTACCCTGTTACAGACCGAGGACGCGAACATTACCTCAAACTTTGACACGCAACAGATTCAGAACGTCCCGAACCCTGGCGGCGACCTGAGTTACATCGCGCAGACTGCCCCGGGCGTGACGATCAATTCGACGGGCGCAGGCTTCGGCAACTTCAGCGCTTTTGGACTTCCGGGTACAGCCAATCTATTCACCATTAACGGCAACGATGACAACGATGCTTTTCTGAACCTGAATAATTCGGGCGCAAGCAACCTCCTGCTTGGTTCCAACGAATTGCAGGAAGTCGCGGTTGTCAGCAACGCCTACACTGGCCAGTACGGCCGACAGGCAGGCGCACAAGTTGACTACAGCACGCTTTCGGGCGGGAACGCCTTCCATGGCGACGCGGTATACAATTGGAATGGCCGCGCGCTGAACGCAGAGGACTATTTCCTGAAAGCCGGCGGGGCACCCCGGCCGTTCGTGAATAACAATCAGTGGGCGGCGGCCATCGGTGGCCCGATCAAGAAGGGCAAAGCTTTTTTCTTTGTCAACACGGAAGGCATTCGCTACATCCTGGCGACGTCCAACGATGTGTTCGTGCCCACACCGGATTTTCAGGCGTTCGTCCTGTCACAGCCTCAGATTTCGGGGTCTCCCGCGGCAACCACTTTCTACAACAATATTTTCAATTTATATAATGGGGCAAATGGCCTCAGTCGCGCCGTTCCCGTCCCGAATAGCTGCGGAGAAATCACGGTGCAAGTGAACACGAATCAGTCCTGCCTGGAGAATTTCCGTAATTCCGAGTCGAATCAAAATACCGAGTGGCTCGTTAGCGGCCGGATCGATTATTCTTTCAGCGACTCGGACAAGTTGTTCGGACGAGTGAGATTTGACCGGGGACGACAGCCTACCTACACGGACCCGATCAACCCGATTTTCAATATCGCAAGTATTCAACCGGAGGAGGACGGCCAGCTGAACTACACACACGTGTTCAGCTCGAACGTAGTCAACAACTTCATTTTCTCGAATCTTTATTATTCGGCGATCTTCGCCAGCCAGAACCTTACGGGCGCTTTGGGAACGTTCCCGGCGATCCTAACTTCCACGGACACGTCCCTGACGCCCTTGGGGTCGGGTTCGGGGAGTGACCCCTTCTTCGCGATCTTCCCGCAAGGACGAAACGTGGAGCAATGGCAGATCATTGACGATCTCTCAATTTCGCGAGGCAATCACAACTTTAAATTGGGCGTGAACTTCCGGCGCGACGATGTCAGCGATCACACGGCAAGCGAGGGAAGCTACCCAACCATCACCACGAGCTTGCTCGATTTTTCCCAGAATATCGCGGACAACACAGCTCAGCAATTTGCACTGCAAGGCGAGCAGCCCATCGCGTTTTACAGCCTCGGCCTTTACTTCCAAGATGAATACCACGTCAGTTCGAAGCTCAAGCTGACCTTGGCGCTGCGGGCCGATCGAAATTCCGGAGGCGTCTGTCAGTCAGGCTGCGCCTCGTTGCCGGTTGACCCATTCAACTTGGTAAGCCACGATTCCACGATTCCTTACGACCAATTCGTGAACGCGGGCCGGTCGCAGATCCTGCCTAATGTTGAAAAAGTTGTGTTTCAACCGCGTTTCGGTTTGGCCTGGAGTCCCGTGGGGCAGAACACCGTGATTCGCGCCGGCGTAGGCTTGTTCTCCGATTTGTATCCCGGCACAATTCTCGACCGTTTCACGACAAACTTTCCCCAAGTCACGGATTTCACGCTCACGACCGGCAACGTCGCCTTCGGGCAACCGAATAGCGCAGCAACGATCATCGGGCAGTGTAATGCTGCCTTCCAATCGAACTTTAACTCCGGTGGCAATTTGCAGGGATTCGTTAACTCTGCTCCGCCCTCGTGCAGCGCCAACGGACCGCAGGTACCGAACCTGAATGACGTCGTCGGCACTCTGCAAAATCCGAAGTATCTCGAGTGGAATGCCGAAATTCAGCACACCTTCGGCACAAAAACGGTCGTTTCAGCCAACTATGTGGGAAATCGGGGCTACGACGAGCTTCTCATCAACCCGTATCTGAACGCATTCGGCGGTTTTGGCGGTCTGCCCGCTACGGCGCCGGACGCACGCGTCGCTTTTGTTAATCAATTGACGAACGCGGGAACTTCAAACTACAACGGCATCACTTTCTCTGTTCAGCAGAATGTTTGGAAAGGGTTGTCTGGCAGGGTCAACTACAGCTACAGCCACTCATTGGACGACGTATCCAATGGAGGGATCCTTGCTTATAATCTGTTCAATGGAAGTCTTGGAGACCAGATAAGTCCGTTCAACACCAAGCTCAACTACGGGCCAGCGGACTATGATCTGCGGCATAACGTGACGGCTACCTATGTATGGGAACTACCATTTAAGAATAGGAGGCAACTCGTAGAGCGCGCCATCGCGGGCTGGACGGTTTCCGGCACGTTCTTTTATCACTCGGGCTTTCCATTCAGTATCGTCGACGGTACAGCGACCAATGGACTTTTTGCCGACAACGTGCCTCCGTCGGCCGGCGCTTCGGTTCTTGCGCAACCGATCAGCTCGATTCCGACCACCTGTACGGCCAAGCTGTCACCATGCTTTTCGGCCTCGCAGTTTGCAACCGCCACCAGCTTTGGGACGATCGCCCGTAACGCTTTCCGCGGGCCGGGATACTTCAACAGCGACTTCAGCTTGCGCAAAAGCTTCCATTTGACAGAACGCCTCGGATTCCAGATTGGCGCGAACGCGTACAATATCTTCAACCACGCGAACTTTGCTAATCCTGGCTTCAATACGCTCAGCAGCACATTCGGCTTGGTGACGAGCACGGTCAGCCCGCCCACCACGCCGTACGGTGCATTCGCGGGTTCGGTTGCAAATGCCAGAATTGTTCAGATCATCGCCAAAGTCACGTTCTGAGGCCAACCGCGACGCTCCGTACAACAAAACGAAAGGGCGGCCTTCAAAGGCCGCCCTCATCTTCGCGACTACACTATAGGTAAGTGAAGTCGCCCCAGAGCTTCTGTCCCGCGTGCAGGATATAGCGCTTTCCCGTAGTCAGGAATCAAAGACCCATCCCCGAAATCGATTCGACGCGGCGACACTAGGCCGTAAGTCAATGAAAGTATATCATCGGCAACGCTATTGTGTATCGCGAGGGCTTCTGTTAGCCGTAGAGCTCTTGCGCAGGTCCCCAACTCGTTGGAAATGGCTCGAGTGTAGTGAAGACTAGGACATATCCGCATTGAAAACACAGGTATTTATTCTTCAAACTGCGGAACTTGGGTTAGCTGAGCACACGGCCGCGGGTGGTTCCTGCACAACGAGCTGTTACTCGCAGGATGGATTAGGCTCGGTCACCTCGCTCACCACTTCGGGGGGAGCGCTGGACAGATGAAGCGAAAACTCGTCACCAATTCGTCACCAAAACTCGGTCATTTAAGAAACAAGGGGATGACCCCAAGGGAATTGGTTCAGTCCTCATTGATTTTGACCATCAGTTCATATTCCTGCTTATGCCACAGGCCAACGTGAGCGCCTTCGCGCCGCATCGGATATTCCTAGGGAAATCCCTAGTTGTGCTCACATCGAGTCAAACCTATTCTTGCGTGGCGAGAGACTCAGCAGCAACGTGAACAGCAGCAGCTTTAACTCGTCCCCAGGAAAGGGTTGACAGCAAGGAAGTTCCTACAAGCGTGCTGGAGCGCTGCGAGCCAAAGGCTCTACTTCGGAGCGAACACGGAGTGGATACGCAGGCATTTTCTCAATTACTGGCAACAACGTCCTTGTGCTTGATGTTAGCGGTATCGACGTCAGCGCAAAAGGTCGAATTTTCAGCCGACATGCGGGTGTCGGATGGCGCAGGGAGAACGCAAACTCTGAAAGTCTTTGTCGGGAATATGCGGGCGCGATTCGATCTTCCGAAACAAGGGAATGATACCAGCGGAATTGGGTCAATCCTCATCGACTTCGATCATCAGTTCATATTCCTGCTTATTCGACAAGCAAACCTGTATTTGCAAATTGAGGGTTCGGCAGGAACGCCTTTCTATACTGGAGCATGGATGTTCAGACCTTACTCTCCGGAATATCCCTGCAATGACTGGGTGTCAGAGGCGGACCGACGCGGAATAACACTAAGATGTAAAAGTGGGGGACAAGTCATCCTCGATGGTCGACCGACGCAGCGGTGGGACGCTTCGACACTCGAGGGAGGGCACGGTTCTCTCTGGTATGACCCAAAGCTGAATTTCATCGTAAAGGTTTTGCGGGTCTCGAAGTCGGGTGTCCAGTCTGGGTATGAATTGCAAAACGCGAAGCAAGAGTCCCAACCACCGGCCCTTTTTGAAGTTCCCAATGGCGTTCGCAAATTCACTCTCACCAGGTTTGCCGATCTACTTGCCGGGCTTGGGCAATGGTGACATGTCCGCTGACGGCGTTCATCGGGAGTAGGCCCGATTCCGATCAATTGACAATGGGAAATCGAAGATCCAGACGACCCGCCATGCGATTAGCTCTTCTCTGCGTCATAACGGCCGCCGTTTTTCCGTCAGTCAACCAAGCGCAGGGAGTTCCTGTTTTCGAGATTACGCCGAAGGAGAGTTGGATTAAGTTCGACGTGGAGGCGTCGGTTGATATCGCC
>Ga0210390_10000775_pt1 | contig 32668 bp, 25 predicted proteins | sample IncBWH11OmetaG_FD_161050 | JGI IMG/M metagenome (GOLD analysis project Ga0210390, IMG submission 161050) | Forest soil microbial communities from Barre Woods Harvard Forest LTER site, Petersham, Massachusetts, United States - Inc-BW-H-11-O ...
TGTGTCCAAGGCGGATCTGGTCTCCGCACTCGTCGAGACTTCGCGCATTCCCTACTTTGACTGCCACTCGGTCGAAGTGGACGCCGAAACTTTGCAGTTGATCACCGCCACCATGGCTCGCAGTTGCTGTGCCCTCCCGCTGGAAACCGTCGGCAACAAACTAGTCGTGGTGATGGCCGAGCCGCAGAATCTGCGTTTTCTGGACGAGCTGCGTTTCAAATCCGGCATGCAAATCTCGCCGCGATTGGGTTTTCGCGCAGAAGTCGAAGCAGCAATCGCCATAAATTACGCGTCCGCGGAATCAGAAGCCGCGGCGGCAGTGGCCACGGCAGCCGCAGCGGCAGCCTCCACCGTCGTGTCCGTTAGAGAAATTGTGCTGTCTGCAGCCGACGCGGAGATGGAGTTCATCTCCTCGAGTTCGCAGGAACGCAACGTCGAAGCCATGCGCGAAATGCAGTCCGAGCTTATGCAGAAATCTCGGACCACTCCCGCGGTCATGCTCGTCGCATCCATGATCAAAGCCGCCGCCGAACGCCGCGCCAGTGACATTCACATCGAGCCGCACTCCGACGACACCGCCATCCGTTTTCGTGTGGACGGCATGTTGCGCGAATACCAGCGCATTCCCAAAGTCTTGCAAAATTCCGTCGCCTCGCGCATCAAAATCCTTTCGGACATGGACATCGCCGAACGCCGCGCTCCGCAAGACGGCCGCTTCCTGGTGAAGATCGGCGGCCGCCGCATTGACCTGCGCGTTTCCACGCTGCCCACGCAATACGGCGAAAAAGTCGTGATGCGCCTGCTGGAGGGCGATGCTCCACTGCAGGATTTGGCCCGGCTCGGCTTTCCGCAGTGGATTGAAGAACGCCTGCGCCCGATGTTGCGCCTGCCGCAAGGCATGATCCTCGTCACCGGCCCCACCGGCTCCGGCAAAAGCACCACGCTGTATTCTTCGCTGCTTTTAATTCGCCGGCCCTCCATCAACATCATCACCGTCGAAGATCCGGTGGAGTACGCGGTCGCTGGATTAAATCAAGTGCAAGTGAATACCAAGGCTGGGCTGACGTTCGCGTCTTGCCTGCGCTCAATCTTACGCCAGGATCCCAACGTCATCATGATCGGCGAAATCCGCGATAAGGAAACCGCCGAAATTGCTCTGAAGGCCGCGCAGACCGGCCACTTGGTGCTGTCCACCCTGCATACCAACGACAGCGTCTCGGCCGTCACCCGCTTGCTCGACTTGGGCGTCCCCGGATTTCAAATTGCCACTTCGCTCACCGCTATCATTGCGCAACGCCTGATCCGCCGTCTCTGCATCTGTTCGAAATCAATTCCCACCACGCCGGAATATGCTTCGCAACTGGTGCTCGCCGGAATCCCGGACCCGCCTCCTTTTCACAACGCGCCCAATGGCTGCGAAATCTGCGACCTCACCGGCTTCAAAGGCCGCATCGGAATTTACGAGATGCTCGCGGTGGATGAACCCATCCGCGCCGCCATCCGCGAAGGCGGCAATAGCGACGAAATTCGCACGCTTGCGCGGCAGAGCGGCATGAAGCTCATGCAGGAATACGCGCTGGAGCATGTGCGCGATGGCCTCACCACCCTCGAAGAGGTGCAGCGCGTGGTGCCGTTCGCGCCGGTTAACACCATCTCCTGCGTCCAATGCGGCCGCGAGCTTTCCGCCGCATTCCTGTTCTGCCCGCACTGCGGCACCAGAAGGGACGGCGTCAAATCCGTGAAAGGTAAACGCCTCGCGCTGGTTCCCGAAGGAGTGGTGAACGAATGACGTTCAAGCGTGTAAAAAAAGACTGGGACACCGCGCGCTTGGCCCTGCGCATCCACAGCATCCGCCAAATCGCCGTGCAATACGAAGGCACGGACGAACGCGTCATCTCTCGCGTCCCGGACGTCAGCACCAGCGGGATGTTCATCAACACCGGCCGGAAATACGCTGAAGGCGCTGTGCTGAACTTGAGTTTTTGCCTGGCGCTTTCCGGGCTGGAAGTGCAAGCGCGCGGCGAAGTCCGTTACTCCCTTCCCGGAGTTGGAGTTGGCGTGCAATTTATTGACATCAGCGAGAACGCTATTCGTTCCATCGAGCAGGAAACCCGGCTCTCGCGCCGCATTCAGCGCTTGCCGCGCAAAGTGACCACTCGCAAAGCAGCTCGCCGCAAGTCCGCTTCGCGCAAGCGAACGAAGTCCAAAGCAACGCCGCGAAAAACCAGGTGACGGGAATCCGCCCTGGATTTACTTTCTTCGCTGTACGCAACTATTTTGCAAGAAGCGTATAATGCGTTTCTGAGGAGGTTTACACCATGTCTGACGCATCAAAGAAAGTCCCCTCGCAAGCGGAAATTGAGTTCCTGGCATATCAAATTTTCCTGGAACGCGGCGGCGAGCCCGGCCATGATCTGGCCGATTGGCTGGCAGCCGAAGAACAACTTAAAACGCGGAGCGAAGCCGAAGCTCCTGTAGCGCAACGCACTGATCCCACTCCCATACGCAAGAGCGCAGCCGGCGCCTGAACAACTTAGTTTAGTGAAAATCGTGCGACGTGGTTTCCGCTCTCGTGACGGACAGAGCTTGAACAGTTTCCACTTTCACGGAAACCACGTTGTCCTGATGCTGTAGCTGCCCTGCAATCAACAAAAATTGCTGATGCACGATCGTTACGCGGTGCTCTTCAAATACCCTCGGCGTCACAATCGCGTTCGCAATCCCCGTCTCATCCTCGATGCTGAGGAACACAAAACCTTTCGCGGTGCCCGGCCTCTGCCGCGCGATCACTCCGCCGGCCACCCGCACATGTGTCCCGTCAGGCAGGCGATTGAGTTCGCTCGCCGTCAGGATTCCCTGCCGCTTCATGTTCGCGCGATGATATTTCATCGGGTGCGGCCCCACCGTCATCCCTGTGCCGCGAAAATCGGCCACCAGCCGTTCTTCCGGAGTCATTTGCTGCAGTGGTGAATTCACAATAGTTGTGGGCTCGCCTTCTTCCTGCTCGGCGCTCGTGACGCTATCCATCTGGTCGCATTTTTCGAGCAACGGCCCGGCACTGCGCGCTGCGCGTTCCACTTGCCACAACGCATCCCGGCGATGCCCTCCACGCGCCCCGCCGATAAAATTCAACGCGCCAATTTCCGCCAGCGCCGTCAATTCCGCTTTGCGTATCGCCGGAACGCGCAATTTCAAATCATCCAGCGAAGTAAACGCGCGCGCATTGCGTTCGCGCACGATTTCGTCCGCAATCTCGCCGCGCAATCCCCGCACGTAACGCATTCCGAGCCGCACACTTAGATTGGCGTCCAATTCCTCACCCTGCTTTTCAAGCTTGCACAACCGGTCCGAGCGCGTCACATCAATCGGCCTGATCCGCAATCCATGCCGCTGCGCATCCTTCACCAACGTTGCCGGCGAATAAAATCCCATGGGCTGGTTGTTCAGCATCGCCGCCGTGAAAGCAGCCAGGTAATGGCATTTCAAATACGCGCTGGCATACGCGAGCAACGCAAAACTCGCAGCATGCGATTCCGGAAATCCATACAGCGCAAAAGAAGTAATGGACTGCACAATCGTGTCCTGCACTTCGCCGGTGATTCCCTTCTTCTCCATCCCGCGCCGCAATTTCAGCTCGATATCCTTCATCCGCTTTTCAGAACGCTTGAATCCCATCGCCCGGCGCAACTCTTCCGCTTCGCCTCCGCTGAATCCCGCGGCGATCATCGCCATGCGCAGCAGCTGCTCCTGAAAAAGCGGCACGCCCAACGTTCGCGCCAGCACCGGTTCCAGTGACGGGTGCAGACAAGTGGCCGGCTCCCGCCCTTGCCGCCGCTTCAAATACGGATTCACCATCTTCCCCACAATCGGTCCCGGCCGGATAATCGCCACCTGCACCACAATGTCGTAAAAATGCACCGGCCGCAGCCGCGGCAGGCAGGACATCTGCGCGCGGCTTTCAATCTGAAACATGCCCACGGTATCCGCCTTGCGCAAAGTTTCGTAAACCACTGGATCGTCCGCCGGCAAACGCCCCAGATCAATTTCCTCGCCGTAATTGTCGCGAATAATTTCCAGCGATTCTTCCAGCACCGCCATCATCCCCAGCCCCAGCAAATCCACTTTCACGATGCCCATGTCCGCGCAATCTTCTTTGTCCCATTGCACCACCACCCGCCCAGGCATCGTCGCCGGTTCCAGTGGCACCACCGAATCCAATTGCCCCTGGCATATCACCATGCCTCCGGAATGTTGGCCCAGATGCCGCGGCAAATCCTGAAACTGCACGCACAGCTCCAGAAATTTGCGAATCTGCGGATGTTGCAATTCCAGCCCCGCATCCTTGAAATGCCGCTCCAGCGTGTCGCTTTCGCTTTTGTATTCCCAGGCGCTTACCAGGCTCGTCAAACGATCCAGCGTTTCGGAATTAAACGAAAGCGCTTTGCCGATTTCGCGCGCCGCCGATTTCCCACGATAAGTGATCACGTTCGCGGTCATCGCCGCGCCCAATTTTCCGTAGCGCTCGTACACATACTGAATCGCGCTCTCGCGCTGGTCGCCACTCGGCAAATCCAGGTCAATGTCCGGCCACTCGCCGCGCTCTTCGGAAAGAAATCGCTCGAACAGCAAATCCATCCCCACCGGATCCACCGCGGTAATCCGCAACGCGTAGCACACCGCGCTGTTCGCCGCCGATCCTCTTCCCTGCACCAGGATATTTCGCTCGCGGCAAAAGCGAATGATGTCCCAGACGATCAGGAAATAACCTTCCAGCCCCAGCCGCTCGATCATTCCCAATTCTTTTTCAATCTGCGCGCGCGCTTTTTCATTCTGAAACCCGTAGCGGTAAATCATTCCTTCCATCGTGCGCTCGCGCAGAAAATGCGCCTGCGATTTTCCGTCCGGTACCGGATACCTGGGAAACTCATACCCCAAATCCTGCAAATCGAATTGGAGGCGCGCGGAGACCAGCTGCGTATTGGCGATGGCCTCGGGAAGATCCGCGAATAATCGCGCCATCTCCTCCGGTGACTTCAAATAACGTTCGGAATTGCGTCCCAGCAGCCGCCCCGCGGTTTCGAGTGTGCGGTGATGTCGCAGGCAGGTAAACACGTCCAGCACTTCGCGCCGCTCCGGCTGCGCGTAGCACACGCCGTTCGTCGCCAGCAGCGGCAAACCCAATTTCCGCGCGATTCCCACCGCCGCGTGATTGCGCGCTTCCTCCGCCCGGTCAAAATGGCGTTGCAATTCCACATACACATTTTCGCGCCCGAAAATTTCGCAAAGCTGCCGCACGCACGCCACGCCATTTTCCACGCCGCCGCGCCCCAGCGCATGCGCCAGCGGCCCTTCTTTCCCTCCTGTCAGGCATATCAGCCCCGCGGATTTTTCGCCCACCTCTTCGTCTGACACATGTCCTTCGCCCTTGCGCGCCCGCAATTTCATGCGCGTAATCAACTGGCAAAGGTTTTGATACCCCGCGCGCGATGCCACCAGCAAAGGAAAACGCCACCCCGCCGCAGACGTCACCTCTGCCCCAATATGCGCGCGCACTGAAATTTTCTTCGCCGCCAGATAAAATCGCGGCGCTCCATACACTCCGTCGCGATCCAGCAACGCCATCGCTCCCATCCCGCGCTCCGCACACCTCTCCGCCAGCTCCTCGGGTATCGAAGCCCCCTCCAGGAAACTGAAAGCCGAGCGCGCATGTAGTTCCGTGTACATGAACATTCATCTCGTAAAATGAGCTCGTTGGCCGAATTGGTGATTAGTGAGTAGTGATTGGTGACCGCTCATTTGTATTGAATAGAAAAAAATGAAGTGCTGTGTTTTGTGTAAGTTGCAAAAATTTATGGTGTGAGAAAAGGGCTTATTTGTACTGAATAGAAATTGGCGATTTTGGAGGGGGCGGCTGGCCGGGAGCGCCACGGAAAGAGCGCTGGAGCGGCCGCTGATGGTGTTCGATATTTTCACAGATTCATCATCCTCTTCGGGCTGACGAAATGCAAAAGGTTGTGTGTGTACATCGCTCTGCCCGGTGCAGGCATCCATGGAATTTGCCACCCACTTCAATCGTACATTCCGCGCACGAACCAACTGCGGCACGCCGCGTCGTAATAAACGCAATACAAACCCGCGCGCATGTGCGCTTTTGCATCCGGCACCGGCGCGATCGCATACCTATTCGCCGGCACATTCACCGTCGCGCCCGCCTTCTCGCCATCAAACCGAATTTCCAGATCCCATTCCTCCTGCTGCCAGGTATCCTCCCGCCACCAATCTCCTGAAATCTTCCATGGTCCAGACGCCGTCATCACCCGCCCATACAAACCGCGAAAAAATATTTTCACCGGGCGCCCCTCGCGCAATTCCACCCGTGCCGCCAAACGCGGCCGGAAAATCCGGCAACCCGTCGCCGCCCGGCGCACAGCAGCAGGCCCCCCATCGCTGCCCGACGCGGATTTCTTTCTCGTCCTTCCCCGCGCCCTCGTCTCATTCGGCTGCGCAAAAAATTTGTTCATCCGGAATTCCCCCGGGCGATGCGTATCCGTCAATTCCGGCGAACCGATATTCGCGTTGCCCACTAGCTTTGCCAGCCGCGCCACGGTCAGCTCCAATTTTTCCGGGTCCGGAGAATTGGGCACAAATAATCCATGCTGCGTCGAACGCGGCCGCGCCGGGTCCGCCCTCAGCGTATTTTTCACGATCCCACCCGCTGGAGGATCCGCCTGCAACTGCAAGCGCAGCAATTTCAAGAGCATCTTGGAATCGCGTATGGGCACCGGCAGATTCAGCGTCTTCTCATACGTTTTCGCCGCCGCTTGCACTTCGGCAGCAGCCGCGCCCGCCACCGCTGCCGCCGTCACATTTTTCCCGCGCACTTGCTCTTCCTTCTCGAACGCATCCCCCAAATCAAATCGCACCCGAATCGCCGCAGCGCTCAACGCCCGCGCCGCCAACCGCGCGCACAATTGATCCAGCAATCGCCCCAGCACAAACGACAAAGGCTCCAGATCCTCCACCGCATCATCCAGTTCCATCTCTTCTTCCAAAATTTCCGCCGGCTCCGCCAGCACCAGCGAACGCGTGTGCGCCCCCCGCGCCAATTCCTGCAAACGCACTCCTTCCTGCCCCAATCGTTCCGACAATTCCAGCACCGGCAACGCTCCCAGCGCCGCACAAGTTCGTATGCCCCAACGTTCCAGCGTTTCCAAAGCCTCCGTCGAAGGCGCGAGCGTCTGCACCGGCAGCCTGCTCAAATATCGCGCTTCCTCCCCCTCCGGAATCACGGTAATTCCCGCAAAGCCGCGCGCCGCGTGCACAGCCACTTCCAGATTCGCAGACACCGCCACGTGCGCCTGCAAACGCAGCTCCGCCGCGCGCCGCGCAAATTCCCGCGCGATATTTTCCTCCGCGCCAAATAAAGAATTCAGCCCGGGCAGATCCACCAGAATCGTGTCCTGCGCGTGATCCTCTATCCGCGGAGACATGGACCACCCCAGATCCAGTAACGCCGCATGCGCCGCCTTCTCCTGCGCGCGCGAACGCCGCCGGATTTCCACACCGCACAATTGCGCCTGCGTCTGCGCCATCCCCAGTTGAATCCCCGCACGCCATGCGGCATCATTCGCCGCCACCACAAGAATCTGCGGCGCAGTCCCATCCACCAGCGCCACCGCCTTTTCACGCAATTCCACTTCAGCGCGCAGCACGGCCTGCACCATGAAATTCGCAACGTGAATAGCAGCAAACGCCATATTTTTTCGAATGCACTGCCTCATCCGGCAAAATCACCGCCAGATTTCACAACACAATTAAATTATTTCCGCTTAGCTGCAATCGGCAAACTGAAGAAATCCCAATCTATCCGCGTCCTGAAAATTCCTGCGCTGGCTGTTCCCGGCGCCGCGGAAAAACCGCCGCGAAAATATCCCGCATTCCCTTTCTGCACGCGCGAACGCGACACCTCTCCCCGTGCGCTCGTTCCCTCGAGCAAGCATCCCCAAGGCAAACGCGAATAATTCACCGCACCCCCCGCCGCGCCCTCCACCGGCATCCGCGACCAACCAGCCGCTCCCGCCTCCAACCGCAATCCCAACGAAGCGCAGCTCTTCGCGTTCGATTCCTGCTCCAGCAGCACCAAAACCGTTGGCGTATCTTCCACCGCACGCCGAAAACGGAACCAGGAATCCAGCGGCACATGCCGCACCAGCCGCGGCGCAATATCGGTCAAGTCCACGGCAATCAATCCAAATCCCCCGCCCTGCAACAATAGATCCGTCGCGCGCAGCGTCTGCTCCACGTTCCGGCAGCGCACCCACAATAATTTCCGCAGCTCCACTCCGGCCGCTTCCGCCGAATGTGGATCAAACGCATCTCCTCCATCAATCAACGCGCATGCTTCTTCCTGTGCCGTGCGCGCGCTCAAAGCCGAAAGCAGCAAACTCGTCCGTCCCGAACACGACGGCCCAAAAATTTCCGTCAGCGCCCCGCGCGGCAACCCTCCGGTCAATAAATCAATTTCCGGAATGCCGCTGGAAACAGTAACCACCTCCTGCCGGTCGCGATAATTGAACGGCGCAGCCACGCGCCCCGCCAGAGCGAGTTCCACCTTCGAGCGCAGCGCGGCAAAGTTGGCAGCCATGGTCGGGTCAATTGTCAGCGTGAAAAAGCGTCACCACAATCTTCGCCTTTTGTTCGCCTAGAGGAATTCTCCACCACTCCCCCGCGATTGTCAATCACCCGCCTTTTGCCGCCCCCGCCAGGCCTGTTTCTCATTTCGATACACTCCCTGCGAATACCTGCTGCATCTTTCGCCCAGATGAAGGATTTTACTGGCGTCATCCACTGCCTCTCATCAGTGGGCGACAACCAAAATTGACCGCCAAGCCGCCGCGCGCGCACTTGCACCGCCGCAAACGGCCAGCCGCGATCGCCCTAAGGGAGACAAATGGAAATCGGTTCGGGCGTGCGTATCGGCCCCTTTGAAGTTTTTGCTCCGCTGCAACCCGCCGTCTCGATGGTCCGCCATTACGGCGAACATCACTTCCCCGGAAGATTGATCGTCGTGGAAGGAATTGACGGCTCCGGCAAATCCACGCAGCTCAGCCTGCTGCACAAATGGCTCGAATCCAAAGGCTACGGCGTGGTTTTCAGCGAATGGAATTCCTCGCCGCTGGTGAAAGACACCACCAAGCACGGCAAAAAGAAAAAGCTGCTCACGCCCGCCACTTTTTCCCTGATTCATTCCACCGATTTCGCCGACCGCACCGAACGCAGCATCCTGCCTCTGCTGAAAGCCGGCGCCGTGGTCCTCTGCGACCGCTACATCTACACGGCCTTCGCGCGCGACGTGGCTCGTGGCATGGACCGCGCCTGGGTGCGCGACCTCTACGGATTCGCCGTCAAGCCCGCGATCGCTTTCTATTTTCGCGTTCCGCTCGAAACCGCCATCAACCGCCTGCTCGACGGACGCGATGGCTTCAAATTTTACGAAGCAGGCATGGATCTGAATCTGGCGGACGATTCCGTGGAAAGTTTTCGCCTGTTTCAGGGCCGCATTTTGTCGGAATACGAAAAAATGATTCCGGAATTCGGCCTCACCGTGGTCGACGCGACGCTTCCGATTGAAGTCCAACAAATGCAAGTGCGCCAAATCGTGAAAGCTCACTTGGATAAAGCCAAGGAATTGAGGGTACAAGCATGAGAGAAACCTACGGAAGACTTTTGCCGGAGATGCGCCTCGCGGATCTCGGCGGGAAATTGATCGTCATCGAAGGCACCGACGGCGCCGGACGCAGCACCCAGATTGATTTGCTGAAACCGTGGCTGGAAGAGCTCGGCCACGCGGTAGTAGATACCGGCATGACGCGCTCGCCCCTGGCCGGTGAAGGAATCCGCCGCGCCAAAGAAGGCAATAATCTCGGCCGCGTCACGCAAGCCCTGTTCTACGCCACCGATTTCGTTGATCGCCTGGAAAATGAAATCGTGCCGGCCCTGCGCGCCGGATTTATCGTGCTCACCGACCGCTACATTTATTCACTGATGGCGCGCGCGATTGTGCGCGGCATGGATCCGCGCTGGATTCGCAGCATCTACAGCGTCGCGCTGAAGCCGGACGCGGTCTTTTACTTGCGCCTCGGCATTGATCAGCTGCTTCCGCGCGTAGTCTTCAGCCGCGGCTTCGATTATTGGGAATCGGGAATGGATCTGTATCCCGGCCACGATATGTTCGATAGTTTCTGCAGCTATCAGGCAGCGCTGCTCACCGAATTCGATCGCCTCAGCGCAGAATTCAATTTCCAGATGGTGGACGCCGCGGCCGATGCCCGCACCGTCTGCGCCCACCTGCAAAAGAATATTCTGCATCTGCTCGAACGCGACTCGCGCAAAAACTTTATCTCGCGCCTTTACGATGATTCCACCACAGCGCCGCAGCCAGCCGACACAGGCCTATATGCCGTCGCAGCCCCAGTAGCTGCGCCGAGTGCAAATGGTAATGGCAACGGCCACCATCACCACGCCGCGCACCCGGGCCGCTAGCCGTTGAATTATGTAGCGGCCGGCTTTAGCCGGGCGCCTTTGACTTTCGTAGCGCCGGCGTCCCGCCGGCTTCGTTGTCTTTGATTTTGTAGCGGCCGCCTGCTTTTTATTTTTGGGCAGGCGTCTTTGACTGTGCTGTTGAAGTGGTTTTCGTCACTGTTGCTGTTGTTGCTGCTGCGCAAACTCCGCCATGGTCTCCGCGCTCAACGGCTTCGACCGAATCACCGTCGTCGGCGGCAATTCCTCCGGCTCCGGCGCGTTCATCGGCGACACGGCGACCATCACGCTCAATTCACTCGACGCGTCGCCCTTGTAAACTCCGCGCGTGGGCGGCACGTCCGCATAATCCCTGCCCACCGCCACGCGAATGTGCCGCTCGCACCCCTGCAAATGATTCGTGGGATCAAACGCAACCCAACCCAAATCACCTAAATATGCTTCCACCCACGCGTGCGTCGCGCCCGCCACCGACCGGTCAGGCGCCTTATCCTCGTGATAAAGGTATCCGCTCACGTACCGGCAAGGAATCTGCAGCTGGCGCACCAGCGTGATCATAATGTGCGCGAAGTCCTGGCACACCCCGCGACGCGCCGCGAGCGCATCGTCAATCGGCGAATCCACGTTCGTGGTGTTCGGCACGTAGTCGAACATTTCATACAGCCGCGCATTTATTTCCTGCAGCAACGCTAGCGGTCTTCCGCGTCGCTGCAATTCCAGTTCGTCCGCCAACTTTTCCAGCAGCAGCGTGGGCGCAGCGTACTGGCTCGGCAGCAGCATTTCCCAATAATCCGTATGCGCCACGCGCTCGTCCAGATCGCTCCAATCACCGGCGCCTTCTTGCGCGAAATCCTGCGCGGGGAGCACGTCCACAATCGCCTGCGCGGTGACTTCGATCAGCGCGTGCTTCTGCGGGATATCGAAATGATGCACCGCATTACCGTAGAAGTCGCGATACACCATCATCGTCGCCCGAGGCTGCACATCCAGCGTGAAACTTAGGCAACGCTGACGAAAATCCGTGCGCGGCTGCATGCGCACTTCCATAACGCTTTCCCGTACCGCGGGTTCGTACCGAAAACTCGTAATGTGCCGCACTGAATAGGCCATTTTCCCCGCCGCGCCCAGCCGCGTCCTACGACGCCAGTTCGGACTCAATCGAATAATCAAAATAAATCTGATGGATCGCTGCGTGAATCTGGGCGCACTCGCCGCGCACATTTTCCAAATAAGAATGCGCGCCGTCCGCCATCACTTCCTCGATCTGGCTGTAACTCAGCTGCGCACGCATCCGCCCCGCAATCCGCGTCGGCAATTTTTCCCGCCGCTCGGTCAATTCGCCGATGATGTGCAGCGCTGCGTTCACGCGATCCACGGAAAATCGCACCGAATGTGGAAAATCCGGATTCAGCAGCAAAAATTCCGCCACGCGCAAAGGACGAATCTCCGCCGTATAAGCCTTGCAATAAGCCTCAAACGCCACGCTCGCGCGCAGCAGCCCGACCCAGCCCAGGTACTCGCCGCTGTCCACCGCCTGATCCACCGGGTGCGCCACCCGTTTGAAGTGCGTATCGAGAAGCGCCGCCAGCGCGTCCGTCCGCTCTACGTAGCGCCCCAGTTGTATGAACTGCCATCCCTCGCCGTGGCTCATCGTCCCATCCGTAATTCCCTGAAACAGATGCGCGCCCTCCTGCACCGTCTGAAAGAATGCGTGCGATTTCAGCATCCATGCTTCTTCCGGCCAGGTCTCGATCACTTCCAAATACAAACGATTCAGCTGCTCCCACATTTCCGAGCTGCACTGCTCGCGCACATGCCGCAAATTCTCTCGCGCCGTGGCGATACAAGAAACGATAGACGAAGCATTCGTCCGGCTGAACACCAGCATATTAATCAGCCGCGTCGGATCCACGGGACCCTGCGCCGCCGGCATGCGCAGCGCCTCCAGTACAAATTTCCAGCGCCCCAGCCCAGCTTCCGGCGATTGATCCAGCCACAGCTGCATTTCCACATCCAGCAAACGCGCCGTCTGCTCCGCGCGCTCCAGATAGCGGCTCATCCAGTACAAACTGTCCGCCACGCGCGACAGCATTCCCGCCTCGCGCAACATGCTGCGCCCAAAATAATTTCGCGGAGTTCTCATGATTTACGGCTCATGGCTTACGCCAGCGGACCCCCGGTCAGTCCTTTCCACACATCATCGGCAATCTGCGCCGTGCGCTCGTCCGCATTCCCCGCGCGCAGCACCCATGTATCCTTGCTTCCGCCTCCCTGCGACGAATTCACCACCAGCGATCCCCTGCGCAACGCCACGCGCGTCAATCCGCCCGGTACCAGCGTCACTTTCTCCCCCATCAAAATGTACGGCCGCAAATCAATGTGGCGCGATTCCACTTCGCCATCAATCAAACACGGTGCACAGGAAAGAGCCAAAGTCGGCTGCGCGATATAGTTCCGCGGGTCGGCGATGATCCGCGCTCGAAATTCCTCGCGCTGCAGCTTTGTACTCTGCGGCCCAATCAACATCCCGTAGCCGCCCGATTCGCCCACGGCCTTCACCACCATCTCCTCTAGATTTCCCAGCACGTGCTGGCGCTGCGCCGCGTCCGTCAACATATACGTCGGCACATTCGGCAGAATCGGCTCTTCGCTCAGATAAAATCGAATAATTTCCGGAACGTACGCGTATACCGCCTTGTCGTCCGCCAATCCCGTCCCAATCGCATTCGCCAAACTCACATTCCCCGCGCGATACGCGTTAAATAATCCGGGTACACCCAGAAACGAGTCCCGCCGGAAACACAGCGGATCCAGGAAATCGTCGTCCACGCGGCGATAAATCACGTCCACGCGCCGCGGCCCCGCCGTCGTGCGCATGTACACCACGTTGTCATGCACCAGTAGGTCGCGCCCCTCGACAAGCTCGATTCCCATCTGCTGCGCCAGAAATGTGTGCTCGAAATAAGCGGAATTCGATACGCCCGGAGTCAGCAGCACCGTCACCGGATCTTGCGGGTACGCGCAATTTTCCGGGGCGAGGGTCCGCAAAGTCGAAAGCAGCGCCTGCGGATAATGATCAATCGGCGAAACCCCGTAATCGCGAAACATTTTCGGAAAAACGCGCTTCAACGCCTTGCGATTGGCCAGCATGTACGAAACGCCGCTTGGCACCCGTAGATTATCTTCCAGCACCACGAAATTTCCGTCTGGCAGCCGCACCAGGTCTGTGCCGCAAATGCTCACGTAAATATCCCGCGGCACATTCAACCCGCGCATCTCGCGCCGAAAATGTTTGCAGCTGTAAATCAGCTCGCGTGGCACGATGCCTTCGCTCAAAATCCGCCCTTCATGGTAAATGTCGCGCAAAAATAAATTCAGCGCGGTCACTCGCTGGGTCAGTCCCTTTTCGATTTTGGCCCACTCGACGGCGGGAATAATGCGCGGTATCAAATCGTTCGGGAAAATCCGCTCAGTCCCTTCCTTGCTGCCGTACACCGTAAAAGTGATCCCTTCGTGCAAAAATGTCAGGTCCGCGGCTTGCTGGCTTTTGCGTAATTCCTCCGGAGGCAGCCCAACCAGCGTCCGGTGCAGCGCCTGGTAATATTCGCGCGGCACGCCCGGAGCGCCGAACATCTCGTCATAAGCCGTATCGAATTGGTATTTCACAAATGGGCGGGAACTTCCGTACGGTGATGGGACGGCGGCTGCGGTCATCAGTCCTTCCGTGCTCCAACATCTCGCCCGGAACTCTCCGAACCGCGTGCCCTGAAAATCTGTCTCGTTTCTGTCGTAGCCCGGGTCCGAGCTGTTGCGGGAGCCTCACTCTAGAACCCGCCGTTGCCCAGGTCCAATACAAATTCCTGATTACTCCGATAAATCTTATAGTTTTAATGAAAAGTAAACTTTTCGGTGGTCCGGCTGCGGAAGTAGTGCTCTTCAAGCTTGGCAAACGATCGCGAAGAAGCTTTTGAATTTTGGATTCGAAGTTTTAACTGTCAACTTTCAACTCTGAACTCTCACGCCCAATCCCCGCCATCCTGCGAATCCGCGGATCCCGAAACACGTCCGCCTCGTCCGTACTCCTCGTAGAAAATTCCGAAACAATCGCGCCCCGCGGTCCCGCTTGAAACCAATGCGGCGTGTCCGGAAAAATCGTGTACTGCTCGCCAGGCTCCAAATGAATCTCGTGCCCCACGGTGTAATACGCCTCCGACCCAGCCGGCGGACGGCAACGCGGCGCGTCCGTCCGCTCCCCCGGCACATATAGCGAAACGCTTCCCCACCGGCAACGAAAAGTTTCTTCCTTCCCCGCCACCCCGCCGATCGTCGGATGCCAATGCTCCGGACAAGTCTGCCCCGGAATCATGATCAATTCCTTCGCGCACACCCGCTCCGTGTTTACATAAGTGAGAATCTGCAAACCCGTCTTCGCCAGCTCGCCCAAGCCAAAATCCGCCACTTCCATCCGCTGCTGCTCTTCCGGCGTGATCAGAATCCCCGCCCCGCGCAGCAGTTCCGACGCAGCCATCGTAATTTCAGCGTTCTTCAAAGCGTCCTCATCTCTATTCTTATACAACAATATCTCAAATTTTCGGACTGAAGCGTTTCGGGCTAGAAGTGTGGCGATCTGAACTGGCCATCGGTGGAATACGTCGGGGCGGGACGTCCCTGCCGACGCGCAATTTGCAATGCTGGACGGGATTCTGCGAATGGGAGTAGCATGGCGGATAATGCCGTACGAATTCACTGACCGTGAGTACGAGCCGGAAGCTCAGGCGTCTTCTTCGCGCGGAGGTCTTCCGCCGCGAAAAATCACCGGCGTCGAAGTGCTCGATCCGCCGGTGCCTCCGAAGAGGCAACCCGGACCGCTGACGCCCATCCCTGCTTCCTGGCTCAAACGCGCCATCGCCGTGATCATTCTCATCGGCATCGCAGTTCTCGCGGCAATGTTCCTAACGCAACATTGATCGCCACACAGTTACGCCGTTAAGAAAGAGTGCACGCTTTTGGTCGTCGTCGGAACCGTGCAGCGAAAGTGGCGGGCCTGAGAGGAGTCGAACCTCCGACAACCTGGTTCGTAGCCAGGTGCTCTATCCAGCTGAGCTACAGGCCCGCCGAAACGACACATGCGTTCCTGCTAGATTACGATACCCTGCCCGCGAGTTCAACAGCACCCCGCAAATCTAATTCGCCGACTCAGCAGTCAGCGATGGATTTGCTGGAGCGGGCGGTAGGAATCGAACCTACATTCGAAGCTTGGAAAGCTTCTGTACTACCATTGTACGACGCCCGCTCTGACCACCAGCGTGATTATACAGGCATGCTACAGAATTCAGGATGAAACGAAATGCGCTGTTGCTTCACTAAATGGGTGCGGCTAAAGGCAAAAGACGCTGGGCGCTCTAAACTTCGAATAAGAAGGCAATTGCACATAATCGGTACGTATTTAGGTTTGTAACCGGGCGCCGGAAAGATAACACCCCACTTTTCAGCGACTTCCGCCTCTACTGAAGTTGGGCATATGAGTGCAGGTAGTAGTCATACCAGCCTGAGGAGTACGAACCATGAAGTTGAAATTAGTAGTTGTACTAGCGGTTCTGTTTTTCGCGTCGCAGGCCCTCGCAGATCAAGTTCCGACGAGCACTGGATTTGTAACCATCCCAGACGGCAGTGAAGTAACTTCAATCACCTTCATCCCTTACCCGCATGGAGTGGAATGGGGAAATGCTTCGCTGGTGGACTACAGTTTCGCGGGCGGCGTCGGCGACACGGAAGGGAACTCCTTGCTCGGATACACAGGGACAATCAGCTTCGACTCCCCGGTTTCGGACGTCTCTCTCAGTTGGATCGCGACGGACGTATTCGAAGTCTGGGATAACGTCGGAGATAGCTGGTTTGACACATCGACCGATAACGGCTCCGGGGAAATAACGCTGCCCGGCGCTGGAATCACGCAGATAACCTGGCAGGCCGGGGACGAAGTTGGCGGCATCACGGCTCTTGACCCGACACCAGATTCGCAGAGCGTGCCAGAGCCTTCCTCGATGCTGCTCTCGGCCATGGGAATCGCTGCGCTGATCGGTCTGGCGCGCAAATCTCCTCGAGAGAGATCGGATACGAAATAGCATCCGCCTAAACTCGGTGGAACGGGGAGCCCGCTTCAAGAAGAACGCGCCGAACAGGCGCGTCAGACATCGCCAGCAAGATTGGTGAAGCGCGCGTCGGCTATCTTCCAGCGACGATCGAAGTCGCAGTGCCATTCGGCATCGCAAAATACCCGCTTGGCTGCATCACTCCCGCAAAATTCACAGCGCACTCGACGTGCGGAACTGTTCACCGCGTTGTCACGCCGCAGTAACAATTACCCGTTAGTTTGCCCACCAGAATCGCCCACACACTCAGAGGTGATGAATGGCAGCAGGAACGTCAGTTCTCGATTCCAAGATGGCGGCGGGGCCCGGACGAATCGGCATCCTCATCGGCGTTGTAGTGCTGCTGGTCGGTCTCGTTTACATCGCGAGCCACCTGCTCAAAGACCTCTCAGGCATCCAGGCGGAAAGCTGGCTGCCCTACGCGCTACTCGGCATCGCTCTCCTCACCGCGCTCGCTTTCGAGTTCGTAAACGGATTCCACGACACCGCCAACGCCGTCGCCACCGTCATCTACACGCATACCATGGAACCACACGTTGCCGTGATCTGGTCCGGCATGTGGAATTTCCTCGGCGTGCTGGCATCCAGCGGCGCAGTGGCCTTCGGCATCGTCTCCCTGCTCCCGGTGGAACTGATTCTGCAAGTCGGCGGACGCGCCGGCTTCGCCATGGTCTTCGCCCTGCTCGTCGCGGCGATCATCTGGAACCTCGGCACCTGGTGGTTCGGGCTTCCCGCTTCCAGCTCGCACACGCTGATCGGCTCGATCATCGGCGTCGGCATCGCCAACCAATTAATGTCGGTAAAATCCGGCACCAGCGGCGTGGATTGGGGCCAGGCCACCAACATTGGCAAGTCGCTCGTCCTTTCCCCCATCGTCGGCTTCGTCTTTGCTGCCCTGCTTCTCCTCGTCTCCAAAAAACTCATTCCCAACAAGGAACTGTACCAAGCGCCTAAGGGCAACGAGCCCCCTCCCTTCTGGATTCGCGTCCTGCTGATGATCACCTGCACGGGCGTAAGCTTTTTCCACGGCTCGAACGACGGACAAAAAGGCATGGGCTTGATCATGCTCATCCTCATCGGCACCGTGCCGACTGCTTACGCCGTGAACCATGCCGTTACGTACCAGCAGACCCAGGATTTCGTTGCAGTCTCGACGCAAACTGCGGACATGCTGAATCATTATGTCGCTCCCGCCGCCGTCGTTGGCGACGCCCGCGAAGAAGTTACCGACTACATTCGCAGCAAACAGTTCACGCCCAACACCATGCTGGCCCTGCGCAACCTCGTCAACGGCATCGGGACGGAAATGTCCCTCTACAAACAATTGAAGGAAGTCCCGCAGGACAAAGTCCGCAACTTCCGCAACGATATGTACGTCGTCAGCGAAGCGCTGCGCTTGATGAACAAAACTCATCAACCGCAGTTCTCCACCGCCGACGCTGCCGTGCTCGCGAACTATAAAAAGCACGTTGATAACGCCACTAAATTCATTCCCACCTGGGTGAAAGTGGCCGTCGCGCTGGCACTCGGCATGGGCACCATGATCGGATGGAAGCGCATCGTGGTCACCGTCGGCGAAAAAATCGGCAAAGATCATCTGACCTACGCGCAAGGCGCCGCAGCCGAAATCACCGCGATGGCCACGATCGGCGCAGCCGATTGGTTCGGCTTACCGGTCAGTACCACGCACGTCTTATCTTCCGGAGTGGCCGGAACCATGGCCGCGAACCACTCCGGCATACAAATGAGCACAGTCCGCAATCTGGCCCTGGCGTGGGTGCTAACACTGCCCGCGTCCATCTGCCTCGCGGCGAGCCTGTTCTGGCTCTTCAGCAAAATCGCCGGCAGCGGAAGTTAGATCACAAAGGTTAAATCGCGGAGATTTCGCGGAAATTTAAAGACGGAACCCAGCTTCCGGAGTAGGTCGCTCACGCATTGGCAGTCGCCACGAAAAAACTTCTTCTGATGATGTTTGCAAGCTTGTGGCTTTTCCACGGGCATGGGTCCCTATGCGCCCAGGCATCGCCCGACGCTTCTTGCCCTCGTCCGTCTCCCGGTGCCGCGGTGCCTGAGCCGGCAGACCTGCGCAGCGACAACGGCGTCCTGAACGTTGATCTCACCGTGCGCAATTTCACCGCACCCGACGGCACCAAACGTTTCTGCTATTTCGACGCCGCGGGAAACCAATCTCCCACGCTGCGGCTAAGCCCCGGCGACTTGCTCATTCTGAATTTGAAAAATGATCTGACGGATTCGCCCGCGGCCGTTCCCGCCGCCAGTAAGAGCCACAATCACGGTCACCCCGCCGGCACCAAAGAAAAATCCGACCCCTGCGAGAGCAGCACGATGTCGCTATCCTCCACTAATCTCCATTTCCACGGCCTCACCGTCCCAGCCGTTTGCCATCAAGACGACGTTCTAAAAACTTCCATCCAGCCCGGCGACCCACCCTTCCAATACAAATTTCGCATTCCAGAAAACGAGCCTCCCGGCCTCTATTGGTATCACCCGCACATTCACGGCTTCAGCAAGCCGCAAGTTCTCGGCGGCGCGTCCGGTGCCATGATCATCGAAGGCATCGAGCGCGTCAATAAACAAGTCGCCGGCCTCCCGGAACGCGTCCTGGTGATCCGCGATCAGGACCTGCTGAATCCCAACGCGCCGCCGGCGAAATCCGAGCCCGTCGTCCCCAAATTCCTCGTTGATCACGACGGCGACGCCGCCAACACCGGCACCGGCTTCGGCAAGCCCGCAAAAGATCTCTCCATCAATTTCGTTCCGGTTCCCTACCCGGACTATCCACCCGCCGCAATTCAGATGAAGCCGCAAGAACGCCAATTCTGGCGCGTATTGAACGCCTCTGCAATCACCTACTTGAATCTCGTAGTCCTCTATAAACACGCGCCGCAACAACTTGGCATTGTGGCGCTCGATGGCGTTCCAATAAACGCCAACGGAACCACCGGCGATTTCGTCAGCTGGCAAAATCACATCGGCGTCCCGCCCGGCGGCCGCGTGGAATTCATCGTCACAGGGCCTCCCGCAGGCGTACCAGGCCTACTCGTGACGCGCACTGTGGACACCGGCGTCGGCGGCGAGAACGATCCGAATCGCATGCTCGCCACAATCACAGCCACACCAGATGCGCCGGAACCGCGTTCAATACTCGTGACATCGCCCACGCCGCTCCCGCCGCCCACGCAACCGTGGCTCGGAAACGTCACTCCGGTCCACACCCGCAAACTCTATTTCTCGGAAACACTTTCCGACCCGAACGATCCCAATAGCGCCACTACTTTTTTCCTCACCGTGGATGGCCAAGAGCCGAAAGTGTTCGATCCTAGTTCCGGCATCCCAGACATCGTCGTAAAACAAGGCGACGTCGAAGACTGGATCATCGAAAATCGCTCGCCAGAATTGCACGCCTTTCACATACACCAATTACACTTCATGTTGGTAGCCTGGGATGGAGTCGCCATCAACGAGCCATTCCTGCGCGACACCATCAACGTGCCGTTCCACAGCGCCGCGGACCTGCAATATCCCAGCGTCCGTCTGCGCATGGATTTTCGCGATGCAAATACCGTTGGCACTTTCGTTTATCACTGCCATCTTCTCGAACACGAAGACGGAGGCATGATGGGCCTAATCCGCGTCGACCCAGCAGACAGCGCGCAACCTCCCGGGAAAAGTACTCCCAGTTCCAGAACCAGGAGTTCGCCCGCCCACTCGACCACCAGCAATTGAACTGAACCGGCGCGGTCCCCGCAAAAATCCCGCGAAGCTCGCGTACTTGTGTGCCCAAAATTAGATTCACATCCACGCGCGAAATATTTACGCGCGTCACTGGAATGTCTCTCACCCTGCAGGAGATATATTACGCAGGTCACTGGAATGTCTCTCACCATTCACACAAGAAAAATTCTGCCGCAACAATAAGCCGCTATTACTCGCAAGCCCAGCTGCACCCGATACACACAAAAACAGGAGGCTGCATGTCCTTGAAGCGTTTTGCTGCAAACTCGATGCATTGCTTGCGCATCGGATTGACTTCGCTCGCTCTGTTCCAGTTCTCGCTCGGCGGTCCTTTGGCCAGCACAGCGCAGGCCCAGACGGACAACGACAACAAGACCACCTCGCCGATCAAACACGTCATCGTGATTATTGGTGAAAACCGCAGCTACGACCACGTCTTCGCGACGTACGTGCCAAAAGGAGGCCAAACAACGATGAACCTTCTCTCGGAAGGAATCATCAAGGCCGATGGCACTCCTGGACCGAACTTCGAAAAAGCTCATCAGCGCGCGGCAGTAGATCTCGGCGAAAAAAGGGGCGGCGATCCTTTCCTGCTCAGCCCTCCCAAGCTTGATTTCGGCGGCGATGTCCTCCCCGCTCCGCTCGTAGGCGGCGCGAAGGATTCCTACATCCCCAATGACAGCATCGCTCTCGCTGAAGCATCCGAAAACGGCTTGCCCTCCGATTACTACCAGTTCCTGGTTTCTGGCGGCACAGGCCTCACGTCTAAGACCCCAGACACTCGCATCACCAATGTCAACGATCTCCCCGCAGGTCCCTTTCAGTTGACGAACAAGAAGCTCTTCGAGTACAACGCCTACGCGGCCAGCCCCGTGCACCGCTTCTACCAAATGTGGCAGCAGCTCGATTGCTCCCGCGAACACATCACAGAAGAAAATGGTTCCGGTTGCAACGCGAAATTGTTCTCCTGGGTGGAAGTCACCGTCGGAGCCGGCACCAATGGCTTGGCGCAACCTGCCACCTTCGACACGAACTACTTGCCCGGCGCCACCACCACCGGTGAAGGCTCCACCGCTCTCGGCTTTTACAACGTGCAACAGGGCGACGCTCCTTACTTCAAAAGCCTCGCCGATACCTACTCGATGAGTGACAACTTTCACCAGTCGGTTCAAGGCGGCACGGGCGCGAACCACATCATGCTTGGCCACGGCGACGCCATCTTCTTCACCGACGGCAATGGCCATGCCAAAGAACCACCCCACACTGTGACCGTTGACCCCGGGACTCCGAACGCTGGCAAAGTGGACGAAGTCGAGAATCCGAATCCGGCAGCCGGCACCAATAACTGGTACTCAGAAGACGGCTACGGCGGCGGTTCGTTCGGTTCTCCCTCCTTCGGCGGCGGCTCTTACAGCAACTGCGCGGACCCCACGCAAAACGGAGTCTCCGCGGTTGTGAAATATCTCCAGTCGCTGCCGCACCCAGTTGATCCGCACTGCGAAGTGGGCCACTACTATTTGCTGAACAACTACAACCCCGGCTACTTCGGCCAGGGCGAAAATGCTTTCACCGACGAATCTCCGGACAACACCGTATTCACGATTCCGCCCTCTGCCACGCGCAGCATTGGCGACGAACTTCTCGCCAAGGACATTTCGTGGAAGTATTACGGTGACCAGTGGAACGACTACGCCGGTGTTGGTAACCCAAACCAGCCGCTCTGCAATCCGCCGGCGCTCGTCAAAAACTGCTTCATCCCCGAAGACAAATATCAAATCAACTACGGAGCAGCGGGCTCGGCTAATCCTCTCGGCCAGAACATCACCAATGCCGACGAGTACTGCAACATTTGCAACCCGTTCCAGTACGACACGTCCATCATGGCCAATCCCGCTGTCCGCGCCGCCCACATCCAGGACACCTTGAACCTGTATGCCGACATCGCCGACGGCAAGCTCCCCGCCGTTTCCTTCGTCAAGCCCAGCGGCTTCGTGGACGGCCACCCGTCGTCCTCGAAGCTGAATCTGTTCGAAGGTTTCGTGCAGAAGATCGTGACCGCGGTGCAGGCGAATAAGGATCTGTGGAACGACACCGCGATCATCATTACCTTCGACGAAGGCGGCGGCTACTACGATTCCGGGTACGTGCAACCGCTGGACTTCTTCGGCGACGGCACGCGCATTCCCTGCCTCGTCGTCTCGAAGTTCTCCGAGGGCGGGAAGGTCACGCACAACTATTCGGATCACGTCTCCATCCTCAAATTCATCGAGAGGAACTGGAGCCTGCGTCCAGTCACCTTCCGCAGCCGGGATAATTATCCCAACCCGATCACGGAAGGCAAGAACGTCTACGTACCTGTGAACGGCCCGGCCATCAGCGACCTGTTCGAGCTGTTCGACTTCAAGTAAACGCAGCAATCAGCAAGGAGCGGCCCAGGCGGCGCGCAATCCAGGCGCCGCTTGGCCGCGCACCTTCCCCGAATCTTTCCCTTTGCACCCGCATCCATATCAATGTAGGATTTCCCATCATGAATCGCTGCTTCCAAGCCTGTCTCTGTACGCCGTGTTGTTGTACCTCCAATGGCTGGCGCGGAGCTGCGATCCGAATCCCTTAGCAATCCTCTAAACCGGATTTCAAGCCCGCTCACAGCCTCACCGTCGAGCGGGCTTTTTGCTTTTACACCACAAAATTTCGCAACAAACGCAACAAGGAGAATCGCAAATGGCCGAAGAACAAAGACGCAGAGATAAGCCGGCGAAACCATCGCCAGCCCTATCCCTGGACAGCTGGGCCGTAATCCTAGCCCTCGCCCTCTCGCTAGCCATCTGGATCGGCTGGATCAAACACGTCCCGTGGTGAATCGCGCAACAGCGCGATTCTCCCTGAGAACCGGCTGCGTCGGTTCGAAGGGTCTCGCGCTCCATTCATTCGCGCCAAAATTTTCAGGAGGACATCACAGCATGGCCAGCACCATCGCACTCGAAGCACCTGCAACCGACAACATCTTCAAACGAGCCGCCGGCCTGATCCCCGGACTGCTGCTCCTCGCCGCGGTCGGCTACGCCGGCAGAATCATCGAGCGCTCCATCGCCACCTACGGCAAAGCGCATCACCTGACGCTCCCGAATATCGAGTACGTCCTCTGGGCCATCATCATTGGCCTGGTAATCGGCAACACCGTCGGCGTGCCCAAACTTTTCCAAGCCGGCGTCGCCACCTACGAATTCTGGCTGAAGACCGGCATCGTGCTGCTCGGCTCGCGCTTCCTGCTCGGCGACGTAGCCAAACTCGGCGGCGTAGCCCTCGCGCTCGTCGTAGTCGAGATCGCGGTCTCGCTAGCATTCATGACCGCGCTCGGCAACGCCTTCAAACTAAAACCCAAGCTCACCACGCTGCTCGCTGTCGGCTCCTCCATCTGCGGCGTCTCCGCCATCATCGCCGCGCAGGGCGCGATTGACGCTGACGAAGAAGACGCCTCCTACGCCATCGCCGCCATCCTATCGCTAGGCGCCATCAGCCTTTTCATTTTTCCGCTGATCGGCCGCTGGCTGCACCTCAACGACCAAAGCTACGGCCTCTGGGCCGGCCTCGGTATTGACAACACCGCCGAAGCCACCGCGGCCGGCGCGCTCTATTCCGACGCCGCCGGAAAAGTCGCGGTCCTCGCCAAAACCGCCCGCAACGCCATGATCGGCTTCGTAGTCCTGGGCTACGCCATCCACTGGGCCCGCAAAGAACACACCGAAGGCGTAACCAACAAAGCCGCATTCCTCTGGCGCAAATTCCCCAAGTTCGTCCTGGGCTTCCTGGTAATCAGCGCCCTGGCCACGGCCCATATCTTCAGCAAAGACCAACTAGGCAGCCTGGCCAACCTCTCCCGCTGGGCCTTCCTGCTCACATTCGCAGGAGTAGGCCTCCGCACCAACATCCGCGCCCTAGGCAAACAAGGCTGGCGCCCCTTCGCAGTAGGCGCCGTCGGCGAAGTCGTCATAGCATTCCTGACGCTAGGATTGGTGTATGGTGCGGACAGGTTTTTGCCGAAATGATGCGTGGGTAGTGATTGGCGAGTAGTGAGTATCGAATCGCGACCCGTAATTCGCGGTTAGGTAGGGGCGCTGCTTGTGAATCGTGCGCCGCGGCGGGCGATTCATCCTGAGATCCCGCAGTGCGGGATCGAAGGGCTGCGCCCCAGCTTGCCACGATTTCAACCCCGCGGTCGGATTTAGCGCCGCTTCCGCGCGAAAACCGCGCGAAATAATATGCGGTTTTGAGCCGATTAGAAATGGTCCCCGCCTTTTACTTTCAGTGAGTTGCAACGATTTCTAATCGCGGCACAACCAATTAGAATTTCGCTGATTTTTGCGCTGCCCACAGCCCGGAAAATCACGCGTGGTCGCGGAATCCGGCGCGAGCCCGGTGTCAACCCCGCGCGCACCATGGCACACTCACTCATGGCTGTGGTCGGCATCGTTTGACCACACAAATCTCGCCCCCGCAGCCCAAGCGCAAATGCACCGTCGTCGCGCAAATTCAGAAAACTCGCCATTTTTTCGACTCCCGCCCGAAGTTAACACGCGCAGATTGAAACCGCAGCTGTACGTCTGTACAGAAGTAGGACAGAACCAGTACCCAGTGGCCGAAATACAGTACGATGGCTCGCACCGTGATCTAGATCCAGTGATCACAAAGGTATTTCTAGATAAGTGCGGAACTCCGTCGTCGCTGCCTTTCCGTCAATCGACCGGTCGCCTTCACGGCGTGAAAGCCGTGTGGAACTTCGCCAGCAGAGCTCTATTTCACGGCAGCGGGAGTTGGTGGGAAATACTTAGCGAGAGATATATGAACGGCGCCGACTTTGTTCGTTGCAGGATCGCGGGCAATGATGAGAACTTCGGTCGATTTCGGATCCACCGTCAGGTCTTTTGAATAGCCAATGCCGCCCGCGAGAAATTCGCGGTATCGCTCGTTCGTAACATTCAGCGTGAAGTTATCCTCAAGGCCGCTCAAGACCGTGCCGGCGGCATCGCGTTGGACTAGTAACGAATCGATTCCCGCCGTCATTTTTTCGTCTTTGGGCTCGAAATCCAAGGTGTGAGCATCGAGTTTGATGCGCAACTCCAACCGGCGAATGCCGGTTACATCGGAGGAGCTTGCCCAGACCACGAGGCCGATTTCCGCGGGATCAATCGTGCTCGAGGCGGCAAAATGCACGGCATCCTTCCGGGCCTCCTGAGTGATCTGCGCCTCGGGTAGCGCGAAGTAACCCTTGCGAGTTCGCACAACGACGCCCTGGCGCTTCACTTTAATTTCGACCGCGTGAAAGGAGCCGTCCCACTTTACGTCTTGCGGGTAGTAGCCTATTTCATAGGTTAGCAGCGAATCATCGACGGCATCGTGCACTGCATTGAAAACATCATTGGTGTCGTAGAACGCACGGCCGCCCGTGCGTTCCGCGAGCGTTTTCATCGTATCGATGTTCGACTGGTCAGGATTTTGGATTGAGCTCTTGGGACCGCTGCTCGGGCCAGACGGAACGGGCGGCCGCGATCTTCCGCTTCCCGCAGCAGGGTTTCCCATACTTCCGCCCGCAGTGTTCGGCCCCTTCATAATCGGGGTCGACATCGCCGCCGAGCTTTTGCCTGTCCCCATGTTGGGTGCCATGAGCCCGCGGGCGTCAACAGGATAGACAGCAATATTCGCATCGTTCAGAGCGCGGGCGGCTTTCTCAACATCACTGGCAAACAGGATCTGTTCGCTTGTCGGATCCTTTACGCTTTTGAGTATGGCATCTGCGTTGTTGAAGCCAATGCTGATAGGAAAGCTGCCGGAAACCCAAACGAGATTTTTCCTCCCGGGCAGTGGACTGGTGTGGGCAGCAATCTGCGTCAAAGCATCCACGGTCATATTGACGCGCTGCGTGATGTAGTAGTCGGTTTGCCAGTGCATGGCAGCAGCCAAAAGGTCTTCAATGCCCGAGCCGCCGAACGCAGCCTGCGGGGTGTGGATATCGAGATTGGCACTCGATTCCTGATGCGATTTGTTGACCGCAGCCACGAGGGCCGATGAATCCGTAGTGAAGTCGTGTATTTGGAGGAGAGAACTGCCGAGCACATAAATTGCAACATGGTCCTGTGGTCGGATCTGCTGTAGGAAACGTATGACTTGCTTTCGCGCAAATGCTTGATCCGCCAGCTGCGTGTTCAGACTGTCAAGGAGAATCATGGTGACGCTCGGCGGCACACCACCGAAATCCTCCGGACGATTTGTGTACGTGTCCGGCGCCAGGGAGCGGATGGTTTCTGGGATCGTTTCGCTATTCACGACGCGAAAGAATTGAAGCGGCTGTGGCTTGCCGTTATCGCGAATCTCGAGCTCTGGCGCCGCGAGGTCGCGTACGGGATTCCCTCGCTTATCCTTGACAATCACGCTCATTGTGACCACGCGTGTGGCCGCGTGAAACGTCGGACCGGCTTGCGGCGCGACGGCCTGCGATTCGGTTTGGTTCGATGAAGGCGATGCAGCCTGCTGATGAGAACCGAAACCGACAAGCATGAAGATTGCGGCAAGCAGTAAGAGATATTCAAACGAGTAATGGTTTGAGGAGCGCACGCGAAGCCTCCCGGAAATGCCGTGCCTATTGCAATTGGTTCGAGTGGCCTTCCAATTCGCGGACGGACCACTGTACACCGTCAAAGGTAGCTGTTTCAATAAGTGCACACTTGGGTCAACCACTAGAGGTGTCCGTGAAATCGACTGCAAGACTCGTGATTTGTGAACAATCACGAGGGGAAATCCTCGTACAACTGGGCAATGGGCTAGACGCGATTAAGCACTGGATGGCGATAGAGGTCTGGAGATCTCCGCCACAGATTCAACTGCGAAGAGCGGCCGGCGCGCTGGCGGCAAACAATTTGTTCTCGCCGGGGTGGTCTGGCTGCGTGATGTTTTTTTCGAAGCGCAGGCCGAGTTTTTCGAGCAGGGTGATGGAGGCTTGGTTGGTGGACTTGGTGATGGCGACGATACGCTTCAGGCGCAGAGTCGTCCAGCCATAGTGCATCACGGCGGCGGCGGATTCGCGCGCGTAGCCTTGCGACCAGAATTTCTGCAGGAACGCGAAGCCGATGTCCACGTCCGCGAGCCAATCGCGTTTCAGCAGGCCGCAGATGCCGATGGGCGCGCCGGAATCTTTCAGCTCGACCAGGTACAGGCCAAAACCGAATTTGCGGTAGCTGGCGACGGGGCCTCTGGCAATGTAGCGGCGCGCATCGGTAAGCGTGCGCGCGCCGCGATCGCCGATATTTTTGAGGAACGCCGGCTCGTTCAGCAATTCGAGGAGGAAAGCGGCGTCGTCCAAAACGAGGCGCCGCACCACCAGCCTTTCTGTTTCGAGGATTTTCACCGTGGGGACGTTTCCATTTTTTCTCGGCGCAGGAGATTCAGATGCAGACGTAGCAGCGCACTTCAGTGCGCCATCGTTGCTGCGCTCACTAGCGATGGCGGTCTGAAGACCGCCGCTACAAATGCCCCGCGAGCGGCGCTCGGCCTGCGCCTATGCCGAAGCCTTGCCCGCAGCCGATTTCGCGCCGGCTTTCTCGGCGAGGTTGCGGTCGAGCACCGTCAGGAATTTTGCGAGCCACGCGGGGTGCGCCGGCCATGCAGGCCCAGTCACGAGATTGCCGTCCGCCACCGCTTCCGTCATTTCGATCGCAGCGTAAATTCCGCCGGCCAGCTCGACTTCGGGAGCGCACGCCGGGTACGCGCTGACGCGTTTGCCGGAAATGACGCGCGCGGCGGCCAGAATCTGCGCGCCATGGCACAGCGCAGCGATAGGCTTCCCCGCCGCAGAAAAATGCCGCACGATTTCGAGCACCTTGGGGTTCAAACGCAGATATTCCGGCGCACGCCCGCCGGGAATTACCAGCGCGTCGTAATCTTCCGAGCGAATTTCGCCGAACGTAGCGTTCAGCGTGAAATTGTGCCCCGGCTTTTCCGAATAAGTTTGCGCGCCTTCGAAATCGTGGATCGCAGTACGCACGAATTGCCCGGCCTTCTTGTCCGGACACGCGGCGTGCACCGTGTGACCCACCATCTGCAGCGCCTGGAACGGGACCATCACTTCGTAGTCCTCGACGTAATCACCAACAAGCATCAATATTTTCGCGGCTGCCATAATGTGTGGCCCTCCCGGTCTGAAAGTATCTCGTCGAAGAGCAATGATAACACCGGGAGGGAGCGCCTTGAAGTTGGCCGGCGAGCGGGTCGTGCCGGAGTGCGGGAGCAAGCAAATCAAAAGCTCGCGGGAAATACGCCGCGAGAAGTGCGGCGCTGGTGCGCCGATAGCATTTGTGTCGTGGCCGTTCGATCCTGCCGCTGGCAGGCTCCCAGGATGAACTGAAGCCACAACCCGCAAAGATAAAGGCTAGCGGTTGCGTGCGAGTCAGCTCTTCGGTCGCGAGGCAGGCGGCGCAGACTCGTGCTGCGCTGGCGCGGGATGCGACGCTGGGGCCTGGGCTTCGTGATGCTCCGCCGGAGCGGGCGTATTGGCGTGCTGGTTCAGCGGAGGATGCACGTCGTAGTCGTCATCCTTGGCCTTGGTGGGCGGAGTGTACTTCACCGCCGGGTGCTGCTGGGCGGCGGCGTTTGTCGGCGGCCGCTCGCCCGTGTTCGTTCGCTCGTTGCCATTCGCGTTTTGCCGCCCGTTGGCATTGTTGTTGACGTTCGCGGTGTTGTTGACGTTCGCGCGCGCATCGGTGTTGGGATACTGCGGCGCGCGCGCCACGTCATCGTTGGTGTACGTCCGCACGGGTGGACGTGCGGGCGTCGGCGCAGTCCCATTCGCACGCGACGCGGGTTGTCCGGCTCCCGGCGCAGCCGAAGGATTCACGGCGTGCACTACGTTGTGGCTGGTAACCGGCATCGGCGGATTCAAACGCGCCACCACCGGCCGTTGGCTGAACGCGACGGGCGGGGTGCCGCGCGCGGGTCGAGCCGTAGCCGCGACGTAGCTCGAACGCGTCGGCGCGAGCTGAGTCTGCTCGATCACGTGCGCGTTCTGCAATTGTTCCGGGGTCACGCGCACGAAACCCGTGGCGACAGGCTTCGCGCCAACGAAAGTTTCGCGCGACACCGCTGTCACCGCGACGGCGTTGTGCGCATAGGTGTAGTCGACGCGGCTCGCACCAACATTTCGGTTCACGAGGTAATTGTTGTACGCCGTGGTGACCTGCGTCACGTTGACGACGCGCGTGTTCGTGACGTTGATGTTCTGCACGTAGCGCGGGCTGGCGCGATAGCCGGGAATGTAAACATCGCGCGGCCCCAGCGGAAACCACGCCACGCCGGAAAAGCCGCTGCCGAATCCCACGCCGACACCGAAGCCCGCGCCGCCGACAAATCCTACCAGCGCCGGCGCGTACACCGGACGCACCACCATCGGACCCGGCACCCAGCCCCAATATCCGCCGCGCACCTGCGCCCAGCGCCCGTAATGATATGGCGCGAAACCCCACGGCTCGTCTCCCACCCACGTCCAGCCCCAGGGGCCAATCCAAACCCAGTGGCCGTAGCGATACGGCGCCCAGCCAACCGCAACTCCAGCGGGAACCCAGACCGCGCCGTAATCGGGGTCGGTCTGCCAGTCACCGTTGCCGTCGAGATCGTAGTAGCCGTCCACATCGCGCGAAACGTAGCGCGCCGATGCCGAACTATTTTCGCGCTGGTCCTGCGCCTGGCACCAATCTTCGAAATTGTCGAATTCCGGCGCGGCTTGCGCGTCGAACGTCAGCTGGTCGGTGCCGTTGAAAATATATTGTTGCCCGGCGGTCAGGTCGTAGGATTCTCCCGCGCCGGTCACCTGCCCTGCTCCTTCACGCACAATGATCGCGGTGGAATTTCCGTCCGGATCGGACTGAATTCTGTATTCGCCCGAGGCTGCGAGAGTGAACGCGAGATTCGGCGTGTCAATTTCGAAGGCGTTGCCGGGCTCCAGGCGGCGCAGGTGCACTTCAATGGTGCCTTGCGCGAGTTGCAGCTGCACGGTGCGGTCGTCAAGATTCAGGAACGAAATTCCCGTGTCGCTGGAAAGGCGAATCGAAGTTGCGCCGATGTGAATTTCGCCGCGCGAATCCTTGTCGGCCCATAGGTTGTCACCTGTGGTGAGCGGACGATTGATGTCCGCCTCCAGCCAATCCTGTTCGCCCGCAGGCTGAAAGGAAACCGCGCCCTGCACGTAATTCAGGCGCGCGACGCGTGTAGGCGGATCAACAACCTGCGCCTGAGCTTGGGCTTGAGCCTGCGCTGGGTACTGGCTCGGATCTTGATTTTGGTCCTGCGCGGCGGCGATTTGCGGCAGCGCCAGAAACGCGCAAGCCACTAGCGTGAGGGACAGAACCAGCGAGCGCTTCTCGGTCATTAATTGGACCCCTTTTCTGTCAGGACGGGCGACAACTGCGCAATCCTGCGCAACCAGCTGAAGACTAGGAACCATGCGAACCACAGAACGATGCGCGTGTCTGACATGGCGGCTGGCGACCTCCATGTATGAAACCCGATTATGGGCTTTTAGTTGCGGTTTGGATACGAGCGTGACACGCTGCGTAGTTCAAAAGTGAAACACGGAGCTTACGCTGGAGCCGCTTGAGGGCGACGAGGAAACGCGGCGGTGGAATTGGGAAAGACGAACGAACGAAAGAATTAATAGAACCGGGGCTTGCTGGTGGTTCCGACTGTCGGAAGCAAATCGGTGAGCACGTAGTCCAAACGGTCAGTCGCCATATCCAGGATGCGCAACCTTTCGCGCGCATCCGGCGAAGCCATGATCAGCGCTAGCGGAGTCATGGCGTTGCGAATGTGATGGTTTACTTCCGCCACGATAATCGCCCGCTCTTTAGCGCGCGCGACGATCTGGTTCTTGTGGCTTTGCAGCAGAAAAAATATCAGCATGCCGGCGCCGGTGATGGCAATGGCGGCGTCATCAACAATCGTTTTGGCGGCAGCGATGTCCAGGTAATACAGCATTGCCTCCGCTACATAAGTGATGGTGAAAAGCGTGAGGCCAGCCACGAGCGCGGCCTTCAGGTTGTACTGGTTCAGCCATTCGGACACGCTTCTCAATCGCTGCATCGCAGTCCTCCAATACAATTTGCCTCTGGAGCATAGAGTAAACCGGCGGAACTCACCAGCGCCAAATGAAGCAGCGCGTGGCGCGTGAAGGCGGCACCGCCAGCCCGCACTAAGGAATTTCGACGGCGACCAGGGACATATCGTCGGCGGGTGGGCCGTGGCGGAATGAGGCGACGCGATTGACGATTTCCTGCGTCATAGCGTTCAGAGGAAGTTTGGATGTTTCGCGCACGATTTCCGCCAGGCCTTCGACGCCCAGCATGTCGTCGCCCTTATTGAAGGATTCGGTGAACCCATCAGTGTACAAAATCACGCGGTCCCCGGACGCAACGGGAATTTTCAGCGCCGCTCCGGTTTCCACTGCGTCGGGCATCAGGCCCAGGATCGGGGTGAGAGATTCGAGCAGCCGCGGGGCTTCGCCGGGCTTGACGATCATTGCAGGAGGATGCCCGGCGCCGAAAAACTCCAGCGAGCGCGCCGCAAGATCCAGTCGCGCAGCGACCACTGTGAAATAAAAAACCGAACTGCGCAGGCTGCCAATCACAAAACGATTCAGATGCTCCATCATGGGGGCAAGTCCGGCGCCGCGTTCGATCTGCGACATCGTTTCGGTGTAGATGCGGTTGGCCACCAGCGCCGAGCCGATGCCGTGCCCCGATACGTCGCAGATCATCAATGACAAATGATCGGGCCGCGGCGCAACCAACCCAAAATCTCCGCCGATGGTGCGCACCGGCTGGTAGAAAGTTTCAACTGCGGCTCCTCCCCACACCAAGTTCCCGGGTGCGAGGCTCTGCTGAACGCGCGCAGCCAGCAACAAATCCTCTTCGATTTCGCGGTGGCGCTGCTCAAGCTGGATATTCACCTCGCGCAACGCGTTTTCGGCGCGTTTCTGCGCGGAAATATCGGTGAGGGTGACGAGGGAAAAAATCTGCCCAGCCGGATCTTCAATCTGGCGCGCCGTGATCACCACCGGCAGTCGGCTGCCATCGCGGCACGGCACGTAGAATTCAAAAAGATTGTGGCCTTGCCTCTGGCGGCGCTCGATTTGCCGCTGCAACTCCTGCGCGCCTTCCGGAGGGTACCAGCTGGTGATTTTC